>Ga0182742_1002058_pt1 | contig 23390 bp, 18 predicted proteins | sample eDN5th37CBELigMG_FD_128880 | JGI IMG/M metagenome (GOLD analysis project Ga0182742, IMG submission 128880) | Enriched Miracle-Growth compost microbial communities from Emeryville, California, USA - eDNA 5th pass 37_C BE-Lig MG (version 2)... ... | reverse complement strand
TAGCCGCGCTTGACGGCGAGCGGGAAATGGTAGCCGAGCTTGCGTGTCACCGTGTCGGCCCAGGGACCGAGCGCCACGACGACCTCCTTGCCCTCCAGCGGCCCCTCCGGCGTCGCGATGCGCCAGCCCTCGCCTTCCAGCACATGCTCGATCGTCGCCGCATCGCCCGGCTTCAACTGCCCGCCGAGCGACTGGAAATAGGCAAGGTAGCGCTTCAGCAGGCTCTGCGGATCGAGGATCGACCAGGGGTCGGTCCAGCGCAGGGCGCCGGTCAGCTCCGCGCGGATATGCGGCTCGGCCGCAGCGACCTCCGCTGCCGTCAGCTTCTGATGGTTGACGCCGAAATTGGCCGAAAGCCTTTCCGCTTCCGCATAGGCGGCATCGCGCGCCTTCTCCGAACGGAACACCTTCATCCAGCCATCCTTGCGGATAAGGTCCTCGGCGCCGGAGGCGGCGATGAGATCGGCATGCTCGCTGATCGAATGCTCGATGAGCGGCGCATAGAGATGGGCGATGCTCTGGTGCTGGCGAAAACCGGAATGCCACCAGTAGCGCGCAAGGAACGGGATGATGCCGGGAATGGCCGAAGGGTGATAATGCGCGTCGATCGTATTGTTCAGCGCGTAGCGGAAGAGCGCGCCGAAATCATGCGGGAAACCATAGGGAAATACACCTTCGCGCTGGATGAGGCCGGCATTGCCGTAGGAGGTCTCCTCCGCAGCCCCGCGGCGGTCGACCAGAACCACCTGCTTGCCGCGCCGCGCCAGATGGATCGCCGTCGAAATGCCGACCACGCCCGCGCCGAGAACGATGACATCCGTCTTCATGTGCCTGCCCCAGAAAATTCGCCTCGCCCATCAATGCATGGGGCCGACGGCCAAGGCAAGGTGCCCCGTCACGGCGAAAGTCCGCCGGGTCTACTGTCCGGCAAGCCGCAGCAGGTTTTCGATCGCCGCGCGCTCGAAGCCGCCGATACCCTCGGAAATGTCGGCGCGGATGGCCTCCGCCACGGCATCCTCGTCGCGCTTGCGCAAGGCCTCGATCGCCTCCTGGTGGCGGTCGACGAAATAGAGCTGGGCGACATGTTCCATGGCGATGCCGAGGAACGGGCCGAGCTGCAGCCAGACGCTCTCCACCATCGGCATGATCACCTGCTCGGGATTGGCCGTGTAGAGCACGCGGTGGAATTCCTGGTTCAGAAGCAGCGCGGTGGTATCGTCCTTGCGGGAGATCGCCTCGTCCTGCGCCTTGTCGATCTCGGCGAGCCGGTCGATGCGCCGCTCCGTGATATGCGGCACGGCGCGGCGCGCGGCATGCTGTTCCAGCACGCAGCGTAGCGAGACCAGCTCGCTGAAGCGATCCGCCGTCATGCGCGGCACCATGATGCGGCGATTGTCGAGCACCCGCAGCGCCCCTTCCGAACTCAGGCGGCGCAGCGCCTCGCGCACCGGCGTCGGGCTCGATTCCATCGCCTCGGCAATGCCGCGGATCGTCAGCGATTCCCCCGGCCGGATCGAACCGACCATGATCGCCTGGCGCAGGCGCCGATGCGCATATTCATGCGTCGTCATGCCCTCCGGCCGGTCCAGCGGCTCTAGCGCCAAATTGCCCAATCCACGTCTCCTCGAAAGGCTGCTGTCGTGCTGCGACAGGTTCTAGCAGCTTGACCGACGACAAGAAAGTGTGCATATTTCCAAAATGTGATCACAAAAATAATTATGTGATATGGAAGGCGCGATGTCCCTGAACGAAGATTCGAAATGGCTGATCAACGCCGACGGCGTGGAGAGCATCCAGGCCGTCGTCTGCGATCTGAACGGCATCCTGCGCGGCAAACGCGTCCCCGTCGGGCAGGCGGAGAAAGTTCTGAAGGGCGGCATCCGCATGCCGCTTTCGATCGTCGGCGTCGACGTCTGGGGCGAGGACATCGTCGGCTCGAGCCATGTCTTTTCCAGCGGCGACATGGACGGTATCTGCAGCCCCACCGGACGCGGCGCGCTGCCGGTGAGCTGGACACTGAAACCGTCGGCCGTCGTTCCACTCTGGCTGTTCAAGGAGAACGGCGAGCCCTTCCTTGCCGATCCGCGCCAGGCGCTCGCCCATATCGTGCGGCAGTATCATGAGCTGGGCCTTCGCCCGGTCGTCGCCTCGGAGATGGAATTCTACCTGATCGACGCCGAGCCGGACCATGCCGAGCCGCCAATCTCGCCCTATACCGGCAAGCGCCTCGATTCCGATGCCATCCTCTCCATCGACGAACTCGACGATTTCGGCCAGTTCTTCTCCGACGTCTATGCGGAATGCGAGCGGCAGAACGTGCCGGCGGATTCGGCTGTCGCGGAAAACGGCATCGGCCAGTTCGAGATCAATCTGATGCATTCCGACGATCCGCTGAAGGCGGCCGACGACGCGCTGTTCTTCAAGCGCATTATCAAGGGCGTCGCGCGCAAGCATGGCTTTGCCGCCACCTTCATGGCCAAGCCCTACGGCATGCGCTCGGGCAGCGGCATGCACATGCATTTCAGCGTGATCGACGAGGCGGGCAACAATGTCTTCGACGACGGCACGCCGGAAGGCTCCGCCATGATGAGGCATGCCGTCGCCGGCCTCACGCGCGGCATGGCCGAATCCACCCTGCTTTTCGCCCCCCACTACAATTCCTATCGGCGCCTGCGGCCCGACACCCACGCCCCGACCTCGATCTCCTGGGGGTACGAGAATCGCACCGCGGCGATCCGCATCCCCGGAGGCAACAACAAGGCGAGGCGCATCGAGCATCGCGTCGCCGGCGCGGACGCCAACCCCTATCTCGTCATGGCCGGCATCCTCGGCGCCGCCCTCGTCGGCATCCGCAACACCTGGGAACCGCCGGCGCCGGTCTCGGGCCGGGCCTATCTTTCCCAGCTTCCGCGCATCCCGAGCGAATGGGGCTCTGCCGTCACCGCTTTCGAGAACGGCTCGATCGTCTCGGAAATCTTCGACACCGACCTTCGCTCCATGCTGATCGCCTGCAAGCGGCAGGAAATCGCCGGTTTCGCCGAACAGGTGACCGACTTCGAATTCAGCGCCTATCTGGAAATCGTCTGATGGCCAAGCAGGAATCCTATGCCGGCAACGGCGCCTATCCCGACAGCTACTACGCCGCCTCCCGCAACATCATCCGCACGCCGAAGGTGCTGGAGGGCGCGGTCACTGCCGACGTCGCCGTGCTCGGCGCGGGCTATTCGGGCCTTTCCACCGCCATCCACCTTGCGGAAAAGGGCTACAAGGTCGTGATGGTCGAGGGCGCGGGCGTCGGCTGGGGCGCTTCCGGCCGCAACGGCGGCCAGGTGGTCAACGGCCTCAATGCCAGCCTCGATACGATCAGGCGCCGCTACGGCGATCAGGCCGGCGCCTTCGTCGGCAGCCTCGTGCAGGAAGGCGGCAGGATCATCCGCCGCCTCGTGTCGCAGTACCAGATCGACTGCGATATGAAGGACGGCAACATCTATGCCGCCTATACGCCCGCCCACATGAAGGATCTCGAACACAAGAAGGCGCTATGGAAGCGCTATGGCATGGACGACCACCAGATGCTGGACAAGGCCGCCATGCGCAAGCTCGTCAACACCGATGCCTATATCGGCGGCATGCTCGATACGACCGGCGGGCACATGCATCCGCTCAACCTCACGCTCGGCGAGGCGAAGGCGCTGGAATCGCTCGGCGGCGTGATCTACGAGCAGTCGCCCGTCACCCGCGTCGAGCATGAGGCGGAAAAGCCGGTGATCCACACGGCCAGGGGCAGCGTCACCGCCAACGTCGCCGTCATCTGCGGCAATGCCTATCTCGGCCATGTCGTGCCGAAGCTCGTCTCGCGCGTCATGCCGGTCTCCACCCAGATGATCGCCACCGAGCCGCTCGGCGCCGAGCGGGCCGACGCACTGATCCCGAGCGACATGTGCGTCGAGGACGTGCGCTACATCCTCGATTATTTCCGCCTATCGGCCGACAAGCGCATGATCTTCGGCGGCGGCACGGTCTATGGCGGCACCGACCCGGCCGACGTGCGCGCGAAGATCCGCCCCAATCTCGAAAAGGTCTTCCCGTCGCTCAAGGGCGTGAAGATCGATTATGCCTGGAGCGGCAATTTCGCCCTCTCCTTCTCGCGCGTGCCGCAGATGGGCAAGATCGGCAGGAACACCTATTTCGCTCACGGCTATAGCGGCCACGGCGTCACCGGCTCGCATCTCTTCGGCAAGATCCTGAGCGAAGCGATCGACGGCGATCTGGCCCGCTTCAGCCAGTTTGAGAAGCTGCCCTGGATCCCCTTCCCGGGCGGGCGCATGTTCCGCGCGCAATATTCCACCGTCGGCTCCTGGTGGTATCAGTTCAAGGACGCTTTCGGCCTTTGAGGCCGGTCCCGCATTCCGAACGACAAAGGCCGGTGCTTGCGCCGGCCTTTTGCTTGCCGCCTCCCCTTGCGCGCCGCCGCAAGCGGGGCTATGCCTTGCCTTGCTCTAACGGGGTGCCCGCGGGTTTCGACCTGCCGGCTGAGAGGCGTCCGCCAACCCGAAGAACCTGATCCGGCTCGTACCGGCGGAGGGATTAGACGGCACATTCCAGCGCCCTACTCCCGTTTTGTGAACAGCAAGGAGGCGCGGATGCGCAAGACACTTCTTTCCACCATCGCGGCACTCGCCGTGTCCCTCGCTTTTCCCGCGCTGGCGCAGGAAAAGACGCTGACCGTCTACACCTATGAGAGCTTCGTCGCCGAATGGGGTCCCGGCCCGAAGGTCAAGGAAGCCTTCGAGAAGACCTGCAGTTGCACTGTCCAATGGGTCGGCGTCGCCGACGGCGTCGAGCTTCTGACGCGCCTCAAGCTGGAGGGCGAGAGCACCAAGGCGGATATCGTGCTCGGCCTGGACACCAGCCTGATTCCCGAGGCCAAGGCGACCGGCCTGTTCGAGGCGCACAGCCTTTCGCCGCAGGACCTGACCGTGCCGGGCGGTTTTTCCGACGATACGTTCCTGCCCTATGACTACGGCCATTTCGCCGTCGTCTACGACAGCGAGACGCTTAAGAACCCGCCGGCAAGCCTCAAGGATCTGGTCGAGGGCGATCCCTCGCAGAAGATCGTCATCGAGGATCCGCGCACCTCGACGCCGGGCCTCGGCCTCCTGCTCTGGATGAAGGCCGTCTATGGCGACAAGGCGGGCGACGCCTGGGGCAAGCTCAAGGGCCGCGTGCTGACCGTGACGCCCGGCTGGTCAGAGGCCTATGGCCTCTTCACCAAGGGCGAGGCGCCGATGGTCCTGTCCTACACGACCTCGCCGGCCTATCACATGATCGCGGAGGGAACCGAGCGCTACAAGGCCGCCGCCTTCTCCGAGGGGCACTATGTGCAGATCGAAGTGGCCGGCCTGATGCGCACCTCGAACGATAAGGACCTCGCGCGCCAGTTCCTCAGCTTCATGACCGGCCCGGATTTCCAGTCGATCATTCCTGAGACCAACTGGATGATGCCGGCTGCCAAGACGCGCGACCCGCTGCCGGCCGCCTTCGACGCGCTGGTGAAGCCGGAAAAGACGCTGCTCATCGCCTCCGACGAGGTGGCGGCCAACCGCAAGGCCTGGATCGACGAGTGGCTCGCCGCCATGAGCGCCAAGTAAGTGCTTTTCGCCCGCGCCGAACGACGGACGCTGCGCATCGCCGGGGGCCTTGCCCTCGGCGCCGTGCTCGTCTTCGTCGTCGCGGCGACCGCCATGCTGCTCGCCTATGCCGGCGGCGGCTCCAGCGCACCGCTACTTGATGCCTATATCCGTCGCGTCGCCGAATTCACCCTGATGCAGGCGGTGCTTTCCACGCTGCTATCGGTCACCCTTGCCATTCCCGTCGCCCGGGCGCTCGCCCGGCAGCGAGGCTTTCCCGGCCGAATCTGGATCGTCCGGCTTTCCATGGTGCCGCTCGGCCTGCCGGCCCTGGTGGCCGCGCTCGGCGTCATCGAGATCTGGGGACGGCAAGGCGTCGTCAACGATCTCCTGCGGCTGGCCGGCCTGCAGAACCCGGTCAGCGTCTACGGTCTCACCGGCATCCTGATCGCCCATGTCTTCTTCAACCTGCCGCTAGCCGCGCGCTTCCTGCTCGCCGCGCTCGACCGGATTCCGGCCGAATACTGGCTGACCTCCGCCAATCTCGGCATGGGCAGCGGCGCGGTCTTCCGCCTGATCGAATGGCCGGTGATCCGCCGCGTCCTGCCCGGCATTGCCGGCCTCGTCTTCATGCTCTGCGTGACGAGCTTCACCATCGTGCTGACGCTTGGCGGCGGGCCGGCGGCAACCACCATCGAAGTGGCGATCTACCAGGCGCTGCGCTTCGATTTCGATCCTGAGCGCGCCGTACTGCTCGCCTTCCTGCAGATCGTCGTGACGGCGGCGCTCCTCTGGCTCATCTCGCTTTTCGGCCGGCCGCCGGAAGAGGGCATGACGGCGGGCCGCGCCATCCGCCGCTTCGATGCCCGCGGACGGCGCCTTCCCGATGCGCTCGTCATCCTCCTCTTCACGCTCTTCACGGCAGCACCCCTTGTCGCGACGCTCGTTTCCGGCCTTTCCGCCGATCTCGCCCGCCTAGCGCTCGATCCGCTGCTGCACCGGGCCTTCCTCACCAGCCTTGCCATCTCGCTCGCCTCCGCCAGCCTCAGCCTCGCCATCGCCCTGCCCGTCGTCCTCGTGCCGCGGCTTGCGGAAACCGGCGATGCCGGCCTTGCGACACGGCTGATGGGCCGTACCCTGCCGATGGTCGGCTCGCTGATCCTGCTCGTGCCGCCGGTGGTCGTTGCCACGGGCTGGTTCCTGATGCTGCGCACCTTCGGCGAGACCGGACGCTTCGCGCCCGCCGTCATCACCGTCATCAATGCGTTGATGGCGCTGCCCTTCGTCATCCGCGTGCTGGAGCCGGCCTATCGCACCCACATCTCCCGCACCGCCCGTCTCGCGCTCAGCCTCGGCGCGACCGGATTTCATCGCCTGCGATGGATCGACTGGCCGGCACTGAGAAAACCGTTCCTGACGGCCTTCGCCTTCGCCATGGCGCTGTCGCTCGGCGATCTCGGAGCGATCGCCATCTTCGGGGCGGAAGGCTTCATCACGCTGCCATGGCTGCTCTTTTCCCGCATGGCGAGCTATCGCACGGCGGATGCCGCGGGCATCGCGCTCATCCTCGGCGTGCTATGCCTGCTGCTGACGCTGCCCTCCACCGCCGCGGACCGCCAAACAGAAAGTCCTCGCTCCGATGCCTGAAAGCGCCATCCGCCTGACCGATGTGACCGTTCGCTTCGACGAGAAGGTGATCGCCTTCGACTGCGCCGTTCCCGCCGGTTCGGCCGTCGCCGTCACCGGCGCCTCGGGCGCCGGCAAATCGACTCTGTTCAATGTCATCGCCGGCTTCCAGAAGCCGGCCACCGGACGCGTGATGCTGCTCGGCGAGGACATGGCGGGGAGCGACCCGGCCGAGCGGCCGGTCTCGATCATCTTCCAGGACAACAATCTCTTCACCCATCTCACGATCGCCGACAATGTCGGGCTGGGCATCCACCCGGGCCTGAAGCTCGATGCGGCTGCGCGGCAGAGTGTCCTGTCCGCCCTGTCGCGCGTCGGGCTCGCCGGCTACGAGAAACGCCTGCCCGGCTCGCTGTCCGGCGGGGAGCGCCAGCGCGTGGCGCTTGCCCGCGCGCTCGTCCGCCGCCGACCGATCCTGCTGCTCGACGAGCCCTTCGCGGCGCTCGATCCGGCCAGGCGGGCGGATATGGCGCGGTTGCTGGCCGAGCTTCGCGCCGAGACGAAAAGCACCCTGCTCTTCATCACGCACCAGCCGGAGGACATTGGCAGGCTTGCCGAACGGGTGATGTTCCTGGAGGCCGGCGCCATCCGCATCGACGAGGCGGCAGGTGATTTCCTCTCGCGCCGGGACCCACCAGCCGTTGCAAAATTCCTCGGCCATGCCGGCATTTAGCCGGTAGCGGGACGAATTGGCCGGGCGCTGCGCCACAATTTGGTCGCCCCCCTGTGTCACCGGAGCCACATGGGAACCGTTTGTGGAATCGGGGAGTTGCCGGCCGGGTATGGCGCGTCTATCTCATCCACTCAAGGACCCGGTCCGGGCTGTGGGCAAGAGAGATGGAAAGATCGACGCAGGAAGCTGCAATGGTATCCGGGCGCGGGGTTTTGAGACCCGTCGCGGCGCTGATGCTTGCCGGCACGCTGCTTTCCGGCTGCCAGTCGATCATCGAGCAGACCTATGAGCCGACGATCTCGCCGTCCTCCAACCCGCAGATCGTCGAAGAGGTGCAGAAGAACGATCCGCGCGCCCAGATGGGCGCCCGCGAGCACCCCCGCATCGTCGCAAGCTACGGCGGCGAATACAAGGACGCCAAGACCGAGCGGCTCGTCGCGCGCATCGCCGGCGCACTGACGCTCGTTTCGGAAAACCCGAACCAGTCCTACCGCATCACCATCCTGAATTCCCCCGCCATCAACGCCTTCGCGCTGCCGGGCGGCTATCTCTACGTCACCCGCGGCCTGCTGGCGCTCGCCAACGACGCATCGGAAGTCGCCGCCGTCCTCTCCCACGAGATGGCGCACGTCACCGCCAATCACGGCATCGAACGGCAGAAGAAGGAAGAGGCGGAGGTCATCGCCAGCCGCGTGGTGGCCGAGGTGCTGTCGAGCAACATCGCCGGCAAGCAGGCGCTGGCGCGTGGAAAGCTGCGTCTTGCCGCCTTCTCCCGCAACCAGGAACTTCAGGCGGACGTGATCGGCGTGCGCATGCTGGGCGAGGCCGGCTACGACCCTTACGCCGCCGCCCGCTTCCTCGATTCCATGGCCGCCTATGCCCGCTTCACGGCGGTCGATCCCGACAGCGACCAGAGCCTCGACTTCCTGTCGAGCCATCCGAACGCGCCGCAGCGCGTGGAGCTGGCGCGCCTGCACGCCCGCGCCTTCGGCGCGGAAGGCACCATCGGCGACCGCGGCCGCGACTACTATCTCGCCGGCATCGACGGCCTGCTCTACGGCGACGCGCCGGAGGAAGGCTATGTGCGCGGCCAGACCTTCCTGCATGGAAAGCTCGGCATTCGTTTCGACGTGCCGCCCGGCTTCCAGATCGACAACAAGGCGGACGCCGTCCTGGCGACCGGCCCCGGCGATGTCGCCATCCGCTTCGACGGCGTTGCCGACAGCCGCGGCCGCGATCTCGTCAATTACATTTCGAGCGGCTGGGTGACCGGACTGAAGCCGGAGACGATCCGTCCCATCTCGATCAACGGGCTGGACGGCGCCACCGCCCGGGCCGCGGCGGACCGCTGGGAATTCGACGTCACCGTCGTGCGCATCGACAATCAGATCTACCGCTTCCTGACGGCCGTTCCGGCCGGCTCGAAGGCGCTGGAAACGACCGCCAACATCCTCAGAAGCTCGTTCCGCAAGCTGACGCCGCCGGAGGTGGCCTCGCTGAAGCCGTTACGCGTGCGCGTCATCACGGCCCGGGCGGGCGACACCGTCGGCTCGCTCGCCGCCCGCATGATGGGCACGGATCGCAAGCTCGATCTCTTCCGCCTGATCAATGCCCTGACGGCGACGAGCACCGTGCGCCCCGGCGAGAAGTTCAAGATCATCAGCGAATAGGCGATCTTCTCAAACAAAAACCCCGCCGGAGACGGCGGGGTTTTTGTTCAGCCATATCCGGCCGGCTCAGTCGCGATTGCCGAGGAAGCGCAGCAGGAACAGGAAGAGGTTGATGAAGTCGAGATAGAGCGTCAGCGCGCCCATGATGGCCTTGCGGCCGGCCACGGCGGCGTCGTCGGCTTCAAAATACATTTCCTTGATCTTCTGCGTATCCCACGCCGTCAGGCCTGCGAAGACCAGCACGCCGATCGCCGAGATCGCGAAGTCGAGCGCGGAGGACTGCAGGAACAGGTTGACGAGCGAGGCGATGATCAGGCCGAAGAGGCCCATGATCAGGAACGAGCCCATCGCCGACAGGTTACGCTTCGTCGTGTAGCCGTAGAGCGACAGCGCGCCGAAGGCGGCGGCCGAGACGAAGAAGGTCTGCGTGATGCTGGCGCCCGTATAGACCAGGAAGATCGACGACAGGGACAGGCCCATCAGCGCCGAATAGATCCAGAAGGTCGTCTGGGCGGCAGAAACGCTCATGGACTGGATGCGGAAGCTCAGGAAGAAGACCAGCGCCAGCGGAGCGAGCATGACGACCCACTTGAGCGGGCTCACATAGATCGCCTGACCGAAGGCGGTGAGCTGCCCGTCGGCAAAGGCGGCCTGCGAAGCGAAGAAGGCCACGACGCCTGTGATCGCCAAGCCAAAGGCCATCAGGTTGTAGACCCGGAGCATATAGGCGCGCAGGCCCTCGTCGATGACGGCACCGGCCTGAGCGCCGGCATTGGCCGTTCGGGTCTGGTAGTTGCGGAGATCAGCCATGTTTTCCTCTTGGTTCAAGCCCCCAAATGTCCAATGTCAGCTCCCGTTCATCCGCGCCTGCAAAGAGCCGGCGGCGGGATACACAGGCAGCCGCTGCGGGGTTCCAGCTTGCCTGTGGACAATATGCGCACGAATTGCCTCGGGTACAAGACCCGCACCCGCCGCCCGCGCGCCGAACGGCATGGATTTTCAAAGCTCGCGCAGCACGGGCGCGGCCTTCTGCCCCAATATGCGCCAGGTGCCGGCAAGGCCGATGCCGACGGTCATGACGAGCGCGATCGTCACCGTCGTCACCGCGACGTCCGGCAGGAAGCTCGATGGCAGCTTCATGATGCGGCTCACCACGAACCAGGCCGCCACCCCGCCGGCAAGAAGCGCGAAGGTCGCCGTGGCCAGCCCCAGCATGAGATATTCGTAGCTGAAGGCGCGGATCAGCGTCGCGCGCGTCGCGCCGAGCGTCTTCAGGACAACCGCGTCGTGCACCCGCGCCCGGTTGCCGGCGGCAAGCGCCCCGGCCAGCACCAGGATCGAGGCGATGAGCGCGACGGCCGCCGCCGCGCGGATCGCGGTGGCGAGCTGGCCGACCAGTTCGTTCACCACGTCGAGCGCGTCCTTGACGCGCACGCTGGTGATCGTCGGAAAGGCATTGGTGACGGCCTTCAGCGTCGCCGCCTCCTGCGCCGCCGTCGCCCCCGGATCGATCACCGTGGCAAGCCAGGCATGCGGCGCGCCGGCGAAGGTGTTCGGCGAGAAGACCATGACGAAATTGATCGACAGCGATTCCCACTCGACATTGCGGAAATTGGCGATGCGCGCGGTGATGTTGCGGCCGAGCACGTTGACCGTCACCGTGTCGCCGAGCTTGAGGCCGAGCTCGCGCCCCTCCTCGGCCGCGAAGGAGACGAGCGGCTCGCCGGAATAATCCTCGGGCCACCACTCGCCTTCCGCCAGCGTCGAATTCTCCGGCGTGCGCTTTGCATAGGTGATGCCGCGATCGCCGCGCAGCACCCAGCGCCCTTCCGGCGGCACCTCGACCTTGGACACCTCGACGCCGTTCAGCTCCATTACGCGGCCGCGCAACATGGGCACCTCGACGATCTTGCCGCCGGGCATGTTCGTCTCCAGCAGCGTTCGGAAACTGTCGAGTTCGCTGCCCTGGATATCGACGAAGAAGAAGTTCGGCGCCCGCTCGGGAAGATTGCCTGTAAGCTCGCGGCGAAGATTGCCGTCGATCAGCGTCAGCGTGACGAGAAGCGCAAGGCCGAGGCCGAGCGACAGCACGACGGAGGAGGTGAGCGCACCCGGCCGATGGATATTGCCGATCGCAAGGCGCAGCGACGGCGAATGGACGCGCGGGCTGCGCCTGGCCAGCGCCGTGATCAGATAGGCCACCACGCGCAGCACGACGAAGGAAAACGCGATCGCTCCGAGGAAGGTGACGGCGATGAACCTGTCATAGGCGGTGAGAATGGCAAGCCCGGCGAGCGCTGCAAGCAGCACCGCCGCGCCCGCCACATAGGGCCAGCTCGGCAGGCGTCCGGCCTGAAAACCCTGCTCGCGGAACAGCGCCGTCGCCGGCACCTCGCGGGCATGGCCGAGCGGCAGGACGGCAAAGGCGAGGGCTGTCAGCAGACCGAAGACTGCCGCAAGAAGCAGCGCCGAGGGATAAAGCGTCGCCTCCGCCGGCACGGGCAACACGCCTTCGAGGAAGCGCATCGCCACCGGCGGCATCAGCGCACCGGCGACAAGGCCGATCACGATACCGACCGCGGCGATCAGCGCAATCTGCGCAAGATAGATCAGCGCCACCAGCGAAGCAGGCGCACCGAGGCACTTGAAGGTGGCGATGACGGATCGCTTGGAATCGAGATAGGCGCGCACCGCATTGGCGACGCCGACGCCGCCGACGATCAGCGCCGTCAGACCGACGAGCGTCAGGAACTGGGAAAAGCGCGTGATGTTGTTGGTCAGCGAAGGCGCGGCGCTGTTCGAGGTGCGGATCGCCCAGCCGGCTTCCGGAAAAGCCTTCGTGGCGTCCGCCCGCACTTTCGCAAGCGACATGCCCGGATCGGCGAGCCGGACACGATAGGCGTTCTGCACGAGGCTGCCGGTCTGAACGAGCCCGCTCGCCTGCATCGCCTCTTCGGACATCATCAGCCGCGGCGCAAAGCCGAAACCTTCCGAAACGGCATCCGGTTCGCGCACCAGCGTCGCCGTCACCTTCAGTTTCGCCGTGCCGAGCAGGATCTCATCGCCGACCGCAATGCCCAGCCGATCGAGCAGCAGCGGCGCGACGACCGCGCCATAAGAATCCCCCTCCTTGGCGAAGAGGGTTGCGGAGGGCAGTTGCGGATCGGTTTCCAGCGTACCGTAGAGCGGATAGGCGCCGTCGACGCCCTTGGCCTCGACCAGCGTCTGGTCGGACCCGTCCGGCAGGCGCGCCATGGAGCGAAGGCTGGACGACAACGAAACGTCGCCAAGGCTCTCGAAATGCTTGAACTCTTCCGGCGTCGCGAAGCGGTTGTTGAACTCGAAGCGCACGTCGGCGGCGAGCAGGGTTTGCCCCTGCGAGGCGATCGCCTGGGTGATGGCGCTCGACACCGAATTGACGCCGGCAATCGCCGCCGTTCCGAGCGCGATGCAGGCGAGGAAGATATAGAAGCCCTTGAGGCCGCCGCGCATTTCGCGCAGCGCCAGCCGCAGGGCGAGGGGAACCTGCCTGAGGATCGCGCCGATCCTCATGCCGGCACCGCCGCGGCGAGCGGCGCCCGGGCAGGCGCGGCACCGGCGACGATCTCGCCGGAGCGCATGGCGACCTGCCGGCTGCATCGTGCGGCAAGCGACGGATCGTGCGTCACCAGCACCAGCGTCGTGCCGCGCTCGGCCTGCTTGGAAAAGAGCAGGTCGGCGATCTGCCGGCCGGTCTCCGTGTCGAGATTGCCCGTCGGCTCGTCGGCGATAAGAAGCTTCGGCGAGGGCGCCAGCGCCCGGGCGATAGCGACGCGCTGCTGCTCGCCGCCCGAAAGCTGACCCGGATAGTGCGACAGGCGCTCGCCGAGCCCGACCGCGGTCAGTTCCCGGCGCGCGATTTCGAAGGCATCCGGCACATTGGCCAGTTCCAGCGGCACAGCGACATTCTCCAGCGCCGTCATGTTGGGAATGAGATGGAAGGACTGGAAGACGATGCCGATATTGCGGCCGCGAAAATCGGCCACCCTGTCCTCATTCATGGCATGAAGAGCCGCGCCGTCGATATGGATCTCGCCGCTGTCCAGCCGCTCCAGCCCGGCAAGCACCATCAAAAGCGTCGACTTGCCCGAGCCCGACGGCCCGACGATACCGACCGATTCGCCCGCATCGATCTCAAGGTCGATCCCCTTCAGGACATGAACGGAGGCGGCCGCCTGGCCGAGGGTGAGGTCGGCTTTTTTGAGATCGATGATGGTTTTGACCAAGGAATTCTGCCCTATATGACGTGAAGCAACCGGAATGCCAGCAATCTAGGATCAGCGACATGTCGTTTAAAGCGGCGCTCGGATTTTTCGCCTCACTTGCAATCACAGCTTTGTTATCCGCCGGCATCGCCCGCGCCGAACCGATAAAGCTCGTCGGCTTCGGCGACAGCCTGATGGCCGGCTACCAGCTTCCCGCTTCCGACGCCTTCCCGGTGAAGCTGGAAAAGGCGTTGCGCGAAAAGGGTTACGACGTGGAGATCGCCAATGCCGGCGTTTCCGGCGATACCTCGTCCGGCGGCCTTGCCCGGCTCAACTGGTCGATCCCCGACGGCACCAGCGGCGTCATTCTCGAACTCGGCGCCAATGACGCGCTGCGCGGCATTCCGCCGGAACAGACGGAAAAGAACCTCGACACCATGCTGACGCGCCTCAAGGAGCGCGGCATCGCCGTGCTTCTCGCCGGCATCCTGGCGCCGCCCAATATGGGTCCCGACTACGGCGAGCGTTTCAACGGCATCTACCAGCGCCTTGCCGAAAAGCACGGCGTTCCGCTCTATCCGTTCTTCCTCGACGGGGTCGTCACAAAGGCGAACCTGCAGCTGGAGGACGGCATGCATCCGAATTCCGAAGGTGTCGACGTGATGGTCCGGAATATCCTCCCGGCCGCCGAAAGCTTCCTCAAGTCGATTTCGGCGGGGGAGTAGTTTTCGCGGGTGCGAAATAAGGGTTGCGCAAAAATCCTTTGCGTGATTCGCTGACAGGACATTCCAGTAGGGAGAAGTCGCCATGCCGAGACTTTTCGTTGCCCTCGAAGTTCCGCGCAATGCGGCCATGAGCCTCTCGCTCCTGAGGGGCGGACTTCCGGGAGCCCGCTGGATCGACGTCGAGAACTTCCACATCACCCTGCGTTTCATCGGCGATATCGACGGCCGCACCGCCGACGAGGTGGTCGACAAGCTCGACCGCATCGAGCGCCCGGAATTCCAGCTCGCGCTTTCCGGCATGGGCTCCTTCGGTTCGAAGAAGCCGCACGCCGTCTTCGCCGGGGTGACGCAGGCGCCTGAAATGTATGCCCTCCAGGGCGAGATCGAGCGGATCTGCCAGCGTCTCGGCCTTCCGGCCGATCCACGGAAATTCACGCCGCATGTCACGCTGGCGCGCCTGCGCAACGCGCGCACCGAGGACGTCGCCCACTATCTTTCCGGCCGCGGCAATTTCCACACCGCCCCTTTCACGGTGAACCGCTTCGTGCTGATGTCCTCCAAGGAATCCGTCGGTGGCGGGCCGTACCTCACCGAGGAGGTCTTCCCGCTCTACGAGACCGGCGGCGGCTGGGACGGCGCGGACCTGCGCGATCATCTGGCGTGATCGACGTCCTGGCCGCGGTTCTGCCCGATCAAACCGCTTGGGTGAACAAACCCTGAATCGCCACAGGTCGGCGATTCGTCGCCGATTCGTTCGCAGGCTGTTCTCCATCGCGGCAAATGCCGGAGAAAAACGCTGGATTTCGTCTTCCCCCTTGCCATTGCCCACCCCGATGGGCATCTGTTGCCTGCCGGATGCGTCCGGCGGACATTGAAACCTGCCGGAATGTGACTTGTCGCAAGCACCCATGATCTTGAGCGGCCGCGGGGTCACCGCGGTGCTCGGCCCGACCAATACGGGCAAGACCCACTACGCAATCGAACGCATGGTGGCCCATGAGACGGGCATTATCGGCCTGCCTCTGCGCCTGCTTGCGCGCGAGGTCTATACGCGCCTCGTCGACAGGGTCGGCCCGCATAATGTGGCGCTCGTCACCGGCGAGGAGAAGATCACGCCGCACATGGCGCGCTTCTCGGTCTGCACGGTCGAGGCGATGCCGCGCGAGACGCGCGCCGCCTTCGTCGCCATCGACGAGGTGCAGCTCGCCGGTGATCTGGAACGCGGCCACATCTTCACCGACCGGGTGCTGCATCTGAGGGGCCGCGAGGAGACGCTGCTGCTCGGCGCCGCCACCATGAAGCCGATCCTCGAACAGCTCCTGCCCGGCCTCACCGTCGTCGAGCGGCCGCGGCTGTCGCAGCTCTTCTATGCCGGCTCCAAGAAGATCACCCGCCTGCCGCAGCGCACGGCCATCGTCGCCTTCTCGGCCGACGAGGTCTATGCCATCGCCGAACTGATCCGCCGCCAGCGCGGCGGGGCGGCCGTGGTGCTGGGGGCCTTGAGCCCGCGCACCCGCAACGCGCAGGTCGCTCTCTACCAGGAGGGCGATGTCGAATATCTCGTCGCCACCGATGCGATTGGCATGGGCCTCAATCTCGACGTCGACCATGTCGCCTTCGCCCAGGACCGCAAGTTCGACGGCTACCAGTTCCGCAATCTCAATCCTGCCGAGCTTGCCCAGATCGCCGGCCGCGCCGGCCGCCACCTCAGCGATGGCACCTTCGGCGTGACGGGCCGCGTCGACCCGTTCGACGACGAGCTGGTCAAACGCATCGAGACCCATCAGTTCGATCCCGTGCGCGTCCTGCAATGGCGCACCACGCGTTTCGATTATTCCTCGCTTGCGAACCTGCGCAAATCGCTCGATGCCCCGCCGCCGATCGGCGGCCTGACGCGGGCGCTGCCGGCCGTCGACCAACAGGCGCTGGAACATCTTTCGCGCTACCCCGATGTGCGCGACCTCGCCACCACCCCGGAGCGCGTCGAAAAACTCTGGGAAGCCTGCGCACTGCCCGACTATCGCCGCATCACGCCCGCCCAGCACGCCGACCTCATCTCGACGCTCTACGCGGATCTGGTAAGACGCGGCACGGTCAACGAGGATTTCATGGCGGACCAGGTGCGCCGGGCCGACCGGACCGATGGCGAGATCGACACGCTTTCGGCGCGAATCGCGCAGATAAGGACCTGGACCTATGTATCGAATCGGCCCGGATGGCTTGCCGATCCGACACACTGGCAGGAAAAGACGCGGGAAATCGAGGACCGATTGTCCGATGCGTTACATGAACGGTTGACGAAACGCTTTGTTGATCGCAGGACATCTGTGCTCATGAAGCGCCTGAGAGAGAATGCGATGCTGGAAGCTGAAATCAGTGTGAATGGCGATGTCTTCGTAGAGGGACATCATGTCGGGCAGTTGGCCGGTTTCCGGTTTACGCTGGCCTCCGGAACGGAAGGACCCGATGCGAAGGCCGTGCAGGCGGCCGCGCAGAAGGCGCTCGCGCTGGAGTTCGAAGCCCGCGCCGCACGCCTGCATGCGGCCGGCAACGGCGACCTCGCGCTGAGCTCCGACGGCACGGTTCGCTGGCTGGGCGACCCCGTCGCGCGCCTTTCCGCCTCCGATCACATCATGCGCCCCCGCGTCATCCTGCTCTCCGACGAGCAGCTGACGGGCAATGCGCGCGACCATGTCGCCGCCCGCATCGAGCGCTTCGTCAACCATCACATCGCCACCGTGCTGAAGCCGCTCGACGATCTTTCCCGCGCGGAAGACCTGCAGGGCCTTGCCAAGGGCCTCGCCTTCCAGCTCGTCGAAAATCTCGGCGTGCTCTTCCGCCGCGATGTCGCCGATGAGGTGAAGTCGCTCGATCAGGACGCCCGCGCCTCCATGCGCAAGCACGGCATCCGCTTCGGCGCGTATCACATCTTCATGCCGGCGCTGCTGAAGCCGGCCCCGGCCGAGCTCATCACCCTGCTCTGGGCGCTGAAGAACGACGGGCTCGACAAGCCGGGCTACGGCGATCTTATCCCGGTGCTCGCCGCCGGCCGCACATCCGTCGTCACCGATCCGGCCTATGAGCGTGCCTTCTACAAGCTTGCCGGCTTCCGCTTCCTCGGCAAGCGCGCCGTGCGCATCGACATCCTGGAGCGCCTTGCCGACCTCATCCGCCCGCTGCTGCAATGGAAGCCCGGCACGCCCCGCCCGGACGGCGCCTATGACGGCCGCCGCTTCATGGCGACGACCGCCATGCTCTCCATCCTCGGCGCGACGCCGGACGACATGGAGGAGATCCTGAAGGGCCTCGGCTACCGCGCCGACAGCGTGAATCCGGAAGAGGTTGCCGCCTTCCTCGCCGCGCAGGCGCCGGTCGAAGCGGCGACCGAAGCCCCGGCGGAAGCCGCCGATGAGGCCGCTGACGAGCAAGACGCCGATCCTTCCGAAAACGAAGGCGAGGCCCCGGCCGCGGCCGCCGAAGAGACTCCGGCCGCGCAGACCGCCGAGGTATCGTCCGAAGTGGTCGAAGCGGTCGCGGAAACCGAGATGCCGGGCGAAGCCGAGCCGGCGGAGATCAAGCCCGTGCTGCTCTGGCGCCCGGGTTCGCGCCACGACAACCAGCGCCAGGGCCAGCGTCCCGGCGGCGAGCGCCGCGGTGGCGACCGTCAGCGCGGCCAGCCGGCCGGCGAACGGGCCGAGCGGAGCGAGCGCGGAGAGCGCCGTGACGGCGGCCGCAACCGCCCGAACCAGGCCAAGGGCCGCGACGGAAAGCCGCAGGGCGGCAACCGCCCCGATCGCAACGAGCATCGCGGTGAGCGCAACGAACGCGGCGGCAAGCCGCAGCAGGCGAAATACGAGGCCAGGCCGCCCCGCAAGGAAAAGCCGATCGACCCGGATTCGCCCTTTGCAAAGCTCGCAGCGCTCAAGGAGCAGATGAAGAAGTAGGATATGGCGCGCGAGGAGGAACAGCCGGCAGGTCAGGCGCGACAGCGCATCGACAAATGGCTGTTCTTCGCGCGGCTGCGCAAGTCCCGCTCGCTCGCGGCCAAATCCGTCGAGGCGGGCGATGTCAGCGTCAACGGCGCCAGTATCCGCCAGCCCTCCCATATGGTGCGCGCCGGCGACGTGATCGTGCTCTCGCTCGACCGGCATGACCTGGTGGTGAAGGTGCTCCTGCCAGGCGATCGCCGCGGCCCTTACGAGGAAGCACGCCTTCTCTACAGCGACATGACGCCGCCACCGCCGCCGCGCGGGGAGCGCAATCTCTTCGCCCAGGCAACGCGCGAGCGCGGCGCGGGCCGGCCCACCAAGCGGGAACGCCGCGAAACGGATCGCCTGCACGGCTTTCCCGGCGAAGAGACCGATTAGGCCGAGCCTGGAATACTATGCTCCGCCGGGGCCTTTCGGCGCATGTATTGCGCTTGCAAACTGCCGGCAAAGCCTTTACCTCACCCACCGGACGGCCCTCGATGCGCGCGGCCCTTCCTGTCCGGCAAGCCGATCGCGTGACGGTCTCCTGGATTGATGGACGGCCCCGCTGTCGCCGCTTTATGACGATTCTGGAGTGAATCATGACGTATGTCGTGACCGACAACTGCATCCGCTGCAAGTACACGGACTGTGTCGAAGTCTGCCCTGTCGACTGTTTCTACGAGGGCGAGAATTTCCTGGTCATCCATCCCGACGAGTGCATCGACTGCGGCGTGTGCGAGCCGGAATGTCCGGCCGAGGCGATCAAGCCGGATACCGAGCCGGGCCTCGACAAGTGGCTGAAGATCAACTCGGACTTCGCCTCGGTCTGGCCCAACATCACGGTCAAGCGGGATGCGATGCCGGAAGCCAAGGAAATGGACGGCGAGGAAGGCAAGTACGAGAAGTATTTCTCGCCCAATCCGGGCCAGGGAGACTGAGCGCGGACGCCGACCGGAAAGCCGCGCTCTGCCGCGGCCGACAAGCGAAGGGAAAAAGGCAGGCTCCTGTCGAAAGGCGATGGGGCAGGCTTGATGACCCATGCGAAGCAAATTATTGATTTCGGCACTTTTTTGTGATAGGGTCCGGATACTGATCCACGTCGCGGCACTTTGCGTGCTCGCACACCACCACGAAAGCAAACGATCCCTCAACGCCGCTCACCTCCCATAGGCAGCTCCGGTTGCTCAAATGTGAACGCGTTGCCGGGGTTCTTTTTGCGCTTGGCGGATGGACCAGGGTTGCACACCCATGGGTGCGCCTCGTCTTTCCCGGGTCCCCGGACCCACCCGGCCACGCGCCGGGAGCGTAACAGGGAGTATTTGAACAGAATGACGACCCCGCAGAAGAAATCTTCCACGCGCCAAGGCTTCAAGACCGGTGAATCGATCGTCTATCCCGCTCACGGCGTCGGCCAGATCGTCGCCATCGAGGAACAGGAAGTCGCCGGCATGAAGCTGGAGCTTTTTGTCATCGATTTCGAAAAGGACAAGATGCGTCTCAAGGTGCCGGTTGCCAAGGCCGTTTCGATCGGCATGCGCAAGCTGTCGGAGACCGATTTCGTCGAGCGCGCGCTGAAGGTTGTCCAAGGCAAGGCCCGCGTGAAGCGCACCATGTGGTCGCGTCGCGCGCAGGAATATGATGCCAAGATCAATTCCGGCGACCTGATCTCGATCGCCGAAGTGGTCCGCGACCTCTACCGCGCCGAGAACCAGCCGGAACAGTCCTATTCCGAGCGCCAGCTCTATGAGGCCGCCCTCGACCGCATGGCCCGCGAGATCGCCGCCGTCAACAAGATGTCGGAGACCGAGGCCGTGCGCCTCGTCGAAACGAACCTCGCCAAGGGTCCGAAGCGTGGCAAGGCCGTCGACGAGGACGACTCACAGGACGAAGCGGCCTGATCTAGGGCGTATCGCGCATTTTTAAAGCCCGGCTGGCGACAGCCGGGCTTTTTTATTGGAACTTTCTCGCGCGCCGGCCGTTTGGCGGTTCTGGACGATCCGGAACCGGACGGCCGCGGGGGTGGCATGGCCACTTTTTCTTCTCGAACGCCGATTTCGGCGATCCCTCGGCCTCTCTGAAACGTCATCGTCCGGCGAAGCGCAAGGCGAGTTGCGAAAACGCGTCCCTTGCGCCGGTTCGGCTCACGTGGAGAGACCCGCCATGGCTACGACGACCGCAGACCGCCGCATGATCAAGCTCGCAATGTCCGCCCCCTATCTGGAGCGGGACGAGGAGCACGCCCTCGCCCAGGCCTGGAAGGACAACAAGGATCAGGAAGCCAGGAACCGCATCGCCATGGCCCATATGCGCCTTGTCGTGTCGATGGCCGGGAAATTCAAGAACTTCGGCCTTACTTTCAGCGACCTCGTGCAGGAAGGCTATATCGGCCTTCTGGAAGCGGCCGCCCGCTTCGAACCGGAGCGGCAGGTCCGCTTTTCCACCTATGCAAGCTGGTGGATTCGCGCCTCGATCCAGGACTATGTGTTGCGCAACTGGTCGATTGTGCGCGGCGGCACAAGCTCCGCGCAGAAGGCGCTCTTCTTCAACCTCAGGCGCCTGCGCGCGCGGCTCGCCCGCGGCGACGTGCACCTGACCGCCGAGGCGATGCACCAGGAGATCGCCGCCGCGCTCGGCGTCAGCACCGCCGACGTGCGCACCATGGACGCCCGTCTTTCCGCCTCCGATGTCTCCTTGCAGGCACCGCTTTCCGCCGGCGAGGGAGAAGGGGCAAGCCGCCTCGAATTCCTCACCAGCGATGCGCCCCTGCCCGACGAACAGGCGGAAGGCAGCATCGACGGCGAGCGCCGCCATCATTGGCTGCTTGCCGCCCTCGGCCAGCTCAACGAACGCGAGATGAAGATCATCCGTGCCCGCCGGCTCGCCGAAGACGGCGCGACACTGGAAGAACTCGGCACATTGCTCGGCATTTCCAAGGAGCGGGTTCGCCAGATCGAGAACCGGGCCCTGGAAAAGCTGCGGGCCGTGCTGGTCAGCAAGACCGAGGACTTCGCCTACGCGTGAGACTTCCGGTTTCGCTCCGCAATCAAACGTGACCGCCCGCAGTCGTTGACGTTCGTGCCGATTCATGCGCATTGTCCCCTGATCGTGCACGATTTGGTTTGACGATGTCTGGACAGGAACTTCTTCTCGGAGAACGGCAGGATCTGATCCGCGCGCGGCTCGACCTTTCGGGTCGGGTGATCGCGACGGAACTGGCGCAGGAACTCGGCGTGTCGGAAGACACGATCCGGCGGGACCTGCGCGAAATGGCCGCCTCCGGCCTCTGCCGCCGGGTCTATGGCGGCGCGCTGCGCCTGTCGCAGGCCTCGGCCACGATGAACGAGCGCATGACGATCGCCGCCGAGCGCAAGGCCGCGCTGGCGCGCACGGCCGCCGGGCTCATTCCCGCCGGCGCGACGGTTTTCCTTGACGCCGGCAGCACCAATGTCGCGCTCGCCCGCGCGTTGCCCGCAGGCGCCGGGCTGACGGTCGCCACCAATGCGCCGGCCGTTGCCGCCACCCTCATCGAACGGGACATCGCGACGATCCAGCTCGGCGGCCTGATCGATCCCCGTTCCGGCGCAGCCATCGGCGCCAAGGCCCTGCGCGATGCCGAGGCGCTGAGGCCCGACATGCTGGTGCTCGGCGTCTGTGGCATCGACCCCGATGCGGGCATCACAGCCAGCAGCTTCGAGGAGGCGGAGTTCAAGCGCTTCCTCGCATCGCGCAGCCACGCCGTGATCGTCATCGTCACCAATGACAAGCTTTCCACCGCCGCTCCCTATTCGGTCGTGCCGCTCTCGCGCGTCGCGAGCGCCGTGATCGAGGCGGACGCGGACGAAACGGAGGCCGCGGCGCTCGCCGCCGCCGGCATCGAAACCTTCAGAGCCGGCTAAACCGCCGGCATCGAGACACCCCGAAACGGACCTTCATGACGACGCCCGAAAACGCCCTCAAGGCCGCCTCCTTCGCCAAGACCTACTTCCCGCCGACGCGGCTGGCCGTTTCCGGCCTTTTCCTGCTGAACGGCACCTTTGCCGGCGCCTGGGCGCCGAAGATCCCGGAATTCGCAAGCCGCCTGTCGCTCAGCGAAGGCCAGCTCGGCCTGATGATCATGTGCTTCGGCATCGGCTCGCTGGTGCTCATGCCGATCGCCGGCATTCTCATCGCCCATTTCGGAACGACACGCACGGTGAAGGGGGCCAGCATCCTCTTCCTGTTCACCATGCTGCTGCTCTCCGTGACGCCGACCGTTCCCCTCGGCGCCATTGCGATCTTCCTCTTCGGCGGCCTGATGGGCGCAATGGACGTCGCGATGAACGGCAATGCCGTCGAGGTGGAAAAATCGATGCGCCGGGCGATCATGTCGTCCTGCCATGCCTTCTGGAGCCTCGGCGCTTTCATCGGTGCGACGACCGGCGGCTTTCTCATCGAGACCATCGGCATCCTCGGCCATGCGGCGCTGCTCACCGTCGTCGGCGCCGTCGCGCTCGCGCTCGTCTGGCCCTTCGTTCTGCATGATGCGCCCCATCCGAGCGAGGAGCGCCAGAAGGTACGCCTGCCGACGACGCTGCTGCCCTGGCTGATCGGCCTGATGGCGCTCTTTTCCATGGTGCCGGAAGGCGCGATCCTCGATTGGGGCGCGCTCTATATGCGCGAAGAACTCGGCGCCTCCCTTGCGCTCTCGGGCTTCGCCTTCGGCGCCTTCTCGCTGACCATGGCGGTGATGCGCTTTGCCGGCGACCATGTGCGCGACCGCTTCGGCGCGGTGAAGACCTTGCGCTTCTGCAC
>Ga0182742_1002057_pt1 | contig 23391 bp, 21 predicted proteins | sample eDN5th37CBELigMG_FD_128880 | JGI IMG/M metagenome (GOLD analysis project Ga0182742, IMG submission 128880) | Enriched Miracle-Growth compost microbial communities from Emeryville, California, USA - eDNA 5th pass 37_C BE-Lig MG (version 2)... ... | reverse complement strand
TCGCGAACTTTGTCACGTTTAACCGTTGCAACTTTTTTCTTGTTCGGTTCGCCAGATCCTTTCTCAACACCAGCAGCAATACGAAGAAGTACTGCAGCAGGAGGAGTTTTCGTTTCGAAAGTAAAGGAACGGTCCTCGAATACAGAAATAACTACAGGAATAATTAAACCAGCTTGGTCTGCAGTACGAGCATTAAACTCTTTACAGAAAGCCATAATGTTCACACCAGCTTGACCTAATGCAGGACCAATCGGTGGAGCAGGGTTAGCTTTACCAGCAGGTACCTGAAGTTTTACGATTTTGATAACTTTTTTTGCCATGATTCACACCTCCTTGACTTGATTTCCAAACGCTCACCAGGAGAGTTTGTTAGAAAACCTCTACTGAATTTAGACTTTTTCCACTTGAGAATAATCTAATTCAACCGGAGTTTCCCTGCCAAACATGTTGACGTGAACCTTTAGCTTCGCCTTGTCGAGCAGAATTTCTTCTACAGAACCGACAAAGTCTGCAAAAGGACCTACTTTGACGCGAACAGTTTCTTTTAGCTCAAACTCGATCTTCGGTCTAGGCTCTTCCATACCCATATGCTTAAGAATTTGTTCCACTTCTTCAGGCAATAAAGGCGTTGGTTTTGATCCAGAACCTGTAGACCCTACAAACCCCGTTACTCCTGGTGTATTACGAACAACATACCATGAATCATCAGTTTGGACCATCTCTACTAAAACGTAGCCAGGATACACTTTTCGTTGAACGACTTTTTTCTTACCGTCTTTTTCAACTACTTCATCTTCCATCGGAACGAGAACGCGGAAAATTTTATCTTCCATATTCATCGATTCAACACGACGCTCCAAATTTGCTTTCACTTTGTTTTCGTAACCAGAATACGTGTGTACGACGTACCATCTTTTTTCCATTACAAATCCACCTTTGGCTCTTCTTAGACAATCAGATTTACAAGAGCTGAAATGCCAATGTCCAGAATCCAGAAGTAAATCGTCACAGCTATAACCGCTATAAATACAACGATAGTATAGCTCGTTAATTCTTTACGGTTAGGCCAACGAACCTTTTTCAATTCTGCCCAACTGTCTGCAAAAAAACTAAACGTCGAACTAAAGCCCTGTTTTACTTTCGCTAAAAACGTCACGGTCACACCTCCATTTGACTATCTCGTCTCGCGATGAGGAGTTTGCTCGTTACAAAACTTGCAGAACTTCTTCAACTCGATGCGGTCGGGGTGATTGCGTTTGTTCTTAGTTGTCGCATAGTTTCTCTGTTTGCAGTTTGTGCATGCCAGCGTGATGATAACCCGCATTGATTTACACCTCCCGAACTGCTAAAAAATACGATCTTAGTGCCTCTAACGTGATTTTCTCAACAAAAAGAAAACCTTGTTACAAGGCCTACCAATACACTTTATCACAACGAATTGATGATGTCAACGCAAAACAACTCGCTCGGGTGTGTTAATGTCAATAAATAGTACTATTTACTATTTCATTTAACTGTTCACCCTTGACTCTCCTATTATCGCCTCTATAGTATAAACCAAACTTTACCTTTTATAAACTAACGAACTGTCTTTCACTGCTGACAGCTTAGGTCAGCGGTAAAAGACAGTTCGTCCAGAATACATATACATTAATTAGAGTTGATTAGTAGTATCTCTAACTTCCAAATACTTTTCTAATTTTCTTTTGACACGTTGAAGTGCATTATCAATTGATTTTACATGCCTCTTTAAATCAACTGCGATTTCTTGATAGGAGCGACCGTCTAAATACAGCATTAAAACTTTACGCTCTAAATCACTTAAAATCTCACTCATTTTATCTTCAAGCCCTGAAAATTCCTCCTGATTAATAATTAACTCTTCAGGGTCAGACACTCGTGTACCACATATTACGTCTAAAAGTGTACGATCGGAGTCTTCATCATAGATGGGCTTGTCCAAAGAAACGTAATGATTCAAAGGAATATGTTTTTGGCGAGTAGCAGTTTTGATTGCTGTAATAATTTGACGAGTAATACACAACTCCGCGAACGCTTTAAAACTAGATAATTTATCCGCTTTATAGTCTCGGATTGCCTTATATAACCCTATCATACCTTCTTGAACAATATCCTCGCGATCAGCTCCTATTAAGAAGTATGATCTTGCTTTAGCACGAACGAAGTTTTTGTACTTATTGATCAAGTATTCCAGCGCTATACTATCACCATCACGAACTGAATCTACTATTTGCTCGTCCGTTAGATTTTCATATTCAAGGGCACTCCATTCTTTGAGGTCGATTTCCATGTTATTCCCTCCGGCCTGCAAAGCGTACACCGCTAGATTTATATACAAAACATAGTGTCAGTATACATGACTCGAGGTAAAAGCGTCAACCTAAACACCCAGTAAATCACGTATATTTATTAGTATTTTTGTAAAAAATAGTATGATTGCCATTTGCACTATTTTAAATACTCTATTTACCACGTCTCATTTGTTCCAACTTCGCTCTTATATCATCACTAAGCCGTTGCTCTACAACACTTCGTTGCTGTAGATTAAAATCTCTCTCTTTAATAGCGTGGTTAATATTTTTTGCGTTTTCCTTTATTTCCTGCAAAAGCTCTCTAGCGGACATTCTAAGTGCACCTTGTCCGAAAATAACGTGCTGTTCTGCCATATCACTAGTAGCGACATAAACATTACGACGCTTATTAATCCATTCTGCACAAATACGCTCAATACATTCATCTGCTGTTTCTTTTTCCTTCGTATAAACGACTGTCAAACCATGCTGTTTATAGGAAGCACCTTGTCCAGTTGTTTGGTGAGCATCAAACACGACATACACCCGCATGCCCGTAAAGCCTTGATAATCAGCTAACATACTGACTAATTTTTCACGTGCTTCCTCCAGTCCTACATCCTTTAGTTTTACAAGCTCTGGCCAATCTCCTATCATATTGTATCCATCGACTAATATGACATCAGTTCGTCGCTTAAGCATGTATTATAATCCTCGTCTTTGACGTAAAACCTCATACATAATAACACCAGCAGCAACTGACGCATTTAAGGAGTTTAATTGACCAGCCATTGGCAGCTTCACAAGAAAATCACAATGTTCCTTTACTAAACGACCAATCCCTTTACCTTCATTGCCAATAACAAGTGCTAGTGGCATATCAAATTTTTGCTTGTATACATCAGCCTTTGCAGCTAAATCAGTACCCGCTATCCAAACGCCAGCTTCCTTTAATTGCTCAATCGTCTGTACTAGATTCGTAACACGTGCAACGGGAACATGCTCAGCTGCTCCAGCGGATGTTTTCAGTACAGTCGCAGTTAAGCCCGCCGAACGACGCTTCGGAATAATTACACCATGAACACCAGTACATTCAGCAGTACGAATAATGGAGCCTAAGTTATGCGGATCTTCAATTTCATCTAAGATTAAGAAAAATGGTGTTTCACCTTTGTTTTTGGGAATAGCTAATAAATCATCTAGCTCTACGTAATCTACTGCAGCTGCTTGTGCCACAACACCTTGATGATTTAACTGTGGTGCTAGCTGATCTAGTTTACGTTTATCAACGATTTGAACAATAATATTTAACTTTTTTGCCTCACCAATGATTGCCGTTGAAACATCCTTTTTAGCGGAGTCCGAAACAAAAATTTTATTTATTTGTCTACCTGAACGTAATGCCTCAAGTACCGGATGCTTGCCGACAATTAAACCTTCAGTTTGTTCTATTTCCTGCATATTAAACTTCCTTCCCTTCAACCTGATGGCCTACCGTATCAAGTCCGATTGCGATGAGTTGTTCTAATCTTTCTGTTTGACTAGACATATATAAATAACCAACTAAGCATTCAAATGCTGTTGCGTGTCGATAATCAGTTACTGACGCATTTTTAGGTGGAGTACCAGACTTCGCATTGCGACCTCGCTTTACGATATCTAGCTCTTCTTCCATCAAATGAGGTAACCATTTGTTAAGAAGCTCATGCTGTGCCTTTGCTGATACAAAGCTTGTTGCTTGCTTATGCATGTGTTGTGATTTGTGATTTGGCAGTGAGATTAAATATTGTCTTATAATTAGCTCAAATACTGCATCTCCTACATAAGCTAATGCAACAGGCGAGATAAGATGAGCTGGTTTTTGTTGTTGATGAAAATCTAATAATTTTGACATAGGTTAATCTCACTTACGGTGCCAGCGAATACCTTGTGGTGTATCCTCTAGCACGATATTCATTTCGTTTAATAGGTCGCGTATCTCATCAGCGCGAGCCCAGTTTTTTGCTTTTCGTGCTTCAGTACGCTCTGCGATAAGCTGCTCTACCTCAGCATCTAAGCTTTGCTCCTCCACTTTAACAAGTAATCCAAGCACGCCATTAAATGCATCAAATTGATTTTGTAAGGCTTCTAACGTCGCTTTAGATACTTCACTATCTTGTAATGTTTGATTGGTTAATGTAACAAGCTCAAACCATGCCGTAATTGCATCTGCCGTATTGAAATCATCATTCATTTTAGCTTCAAACTGAGCAACAACCTGATCTAGCTGCTGCTTAATATTAGCATTCACAGCACCCGCTTCGTCATTAGCCATCGCACTAAGTCTATGCTTTAGGTTAGTATAGCTTGTTTGTATACGGGCTACACTATTTTCAGCCTGTTTAACCGTATCGTCACTAAAATTAATTGGACTACGGTAATGTGTTGCTAGTATAAAATAGCGAATAACTTCAGTACTTAGCTTAGCTACTAGCTCACGTACTGATATACCATTCCCAAGTGATTTAGACATCTTTTCATTATTAATATGAATATAGCCATTATGCATCCAATAGTTTGCTAGTGGCTTACCTGTTAAGCATTCAGATTGAGCAACCTCACATTCATGGTGAGGAAATTGTAAATCAAGTCCGCCTCCGTGAATATCCAGTGTCTCCCCTAAATACTCTTTGGCCATAGCTGAACATTCGATATGCCAACCAGGACGACCTAATCCCCACGGGCTTTCCCACGTAATCTCACCTGGCTTAGCAGATTTCCACAGCACAAAATCTTGAGCATCTTGCTTAAGGTCGCCAACCTCTACACGAATACCATGCTGCAATTCCTCGAGATTTTGATGTGATAGCTTGCCATATTCAGCAAAGCTAGATGTTTTAAAGTAAACATCACCACCACTTTCATAAGCATGACCTTTAGCAATTAATCCTTCAATAAAAGAAATAATTTGTGGCATATGGTCCATAACACGCGGATTACGTGTAGCTGAATTAATGCCTAATGAGGCAATATCCTCAAAATAAGCTTGACTATATTTATTTGCAATATGAGGTACGGTGTCTCCACTCTCAATTGATTTTTTAATTAAGCGGTCATCAACATCAGTTAAATTTACAACATAATTCACATCAAAGTTTTTATATTCTAAATAACGGCGAACAACATCAAAAAAGATTGCAGGTCGAGCATTACCAATATGAATATAGTCGTATACCGTTGGACCGCATACATACATGTTTACTTTTCCCTCTTGTTTAGGAACAAAGCTTTCTTTTTGTCTTGTCATGGAATTATATATTTGAATCGTCATTTTATTTTTCCCTTCTCGCAAGTAATCTTTTTTTAATTCTCATTATTTTGTTTATGGTCAACAATAGCTTTTAATCTATCAATTTCACTTTGCATGTCACGCAGCATTTCAATAATAGGATCTGGTAAGCTCGTATGATCAAGTCTATCTCTAACCTTTTCACCATTTTGCTTTACTACACGACCTGGATTACCGACAACAGTACTATATTCAGGAACTTCACGTAATACAACGGAATTTGAACCAATATTACTATTGTGCCCTACTGTAAATGAGCCTAAAACCTTAGCTCCTGAGCCAATAACAACATTATTACCGATTGTAGGGTGACGTTTTCCCTTCTCTTTCCCCGTTCCCCCTAATGTAACACCTTGATATATGACTACATTATTTCCGATTACACATGTTTCACCAATTACAACGCCCATACCATGATCAATAAAAAGACGTTCACCGATTTTTGCACCAGGATGAATTTCGATGCCTGTAAAGAAACGACTGATTTGTGAAATTACTCTAGCAAGTGTGAAAAGTCGCTTATTATAGCATACATGTGCTAAACGATGAGCCCATATTGCATGAAGCCCTGAATAAGTAAATACAACCTCAAATTTACTTCTTGCTGCGGGATCATTCTCAAATACCGTTTCAATATCAGATCGCATTTTGCGAAACATCTTTATTTCCCCCATTTAGTAAACCATTCTATATATAAAAAAGCCTCTGTAGCGTATAGCTACAGAGGCGACTAATTGCGCGGTTCCACTCTGCTTATTACTGCTTACACAGTAATCTCTTTAATCTTTAACGCAGATATACGTTGTAGCCTAACTAGTATTAGCTCGGTACAAAGCTCACAGGTGCATTTCCATCATGTACTTCGAGATAACTTCCAGCCAATGGTTATCCTCTCTGAACGAAGCTTAGCATCATGTACTTCTCCTGATCAATGCTTATAAATATATAGTCTAACTGTTCATAGTATACCGAAACAAAAAGTTGGTGACAAGTAACTACGCTATATTTATGCTAAACGTGCCTTAAGACGAGTAATGACAGTTTCTAGACCTAATAGCACTAAGGATTGATTTAAATCTGGACCATGCGTTTGACCTGTTATCGCAGCACGTATTGGCATAAATAATGATTTACCTTTACAGCCTGTTTCTTTTTGTACGTTTTTAATCATCATCTTAATACCATCAACGGTAAATGCCACATCATTAGCTTGAAGCTGTGTAAGGAAGCTGGTTAATACAGCAGGAACTGTTTCTTCTGCTAATACTTCTGTTGCTTCTGCTTCATCTACAACCTCAGTGCGGAAAAATAACGCTGTTTGTTCAACAATTTCAGATGCTGACTTCAGCTTATCTTGGTGCAGTGCAACTAATTCTTGTACCCACTGCTCTTTTTCAGGCGTTAGCTGGTTTTCAATTAAACCTGCAGCTTGAAGATGGGGAATACATAATGCAGTAATACGTGCAGAATCTGACTTCTTAATGTATTCATTATTCATCCAAGCAAGCTTGACCATATCAAATAAAGCTGGACTTTTACTTAAACGGTTTGCATCAAAGACTTTAATAAGTTCTTCCTTAGTATATAGCTCTTGTTCACCTTCAGGAGACCAACCAAGTAGAGCGATATAGTTAAACAACGTTTCAGGTAAATACCCTAGCTTATCATACTGCTCAATAAATTGGATAATAGACTCATCACGCTTACTTAGCTTTTTGCGGTTTTCGCCAACGATTAAAGTCATATGGGCAAATTCAGGAGCCTGCCAACCAAATGCTTCATAAATCATGAGCTGACGAGGTGTGTTAGAAATATGATCCTCACCACGAAGAACATGAGAAATCTTCATAAGATAATCATCTATAACAACCGCAAAGTTGTATGTTGGAATACCGTCCTTTTTAACGATGACAAAGTCACCCATCTCTGTCGCTTCAAAAGTAATTGTGCCTTTAACCATATCATTCCACGTGTACGTACGATCTGTTGATACTCGGAAACGAATACTCGGCACACGACCCTCAGCTTCAAAGGCTGCTTTTTGTTCAGGCGTTAAATTACGGTGTTTACCAGAATAACGTGGTGTTTCACCGCGAGCCATTTGCTCCTCACGCTCTGCCTCTAGCTCTTCCTCTGTGCAGTAGCAATGATAAGCTAAGCCACGGTCTAATAATTGCTGTACATACTCATTGTAAATATGTAGACGCTCTGTTTGTCGATACGGACCATATTCCCCACCAACATCAACACTTTCATCCCAATCCATACCTAACCATTTTAAGTATTTTAATTGGCTTTCTTCACCGCCGGCTACGTTACGCTTAACATCTGTATCTTCAATACGAATAATAAATTTTCCACCTAAATGACGTGCAAATAAATAATTGAATAATGCAGTTCTAGAGTTACCAATATGCAAATGTCCTGTTGGACTTGGGGCATATCTTACGCGAACTTCTTGTGACATAATATAAATCCTCCTAAATTCAAGCTCTATTCATTATGATTTTTACAATAAGGCTCATTTCATAAATCAATTAGTTCTTTATTAAACAAACGACGGCTTGTGAAGCAATGCCTTCTTGTCGACCAACAAAGCCTAATTGCTCAGTTGTAGTTGCTTTTACGTTAACATTTTCAATATCCGTTTTTAATACTTTAGCAATGACCTCTACCATCTCTGGTATATAAGGTAACATTTTTGGCTTTTGGGCCATTATCGTAGCGTCCACATTACCAAGACGATATCCTCTTTGCTCAACCATTTCCCATACCTTTTCAAGCAAAACTACACTGTTAGCATCTTTATATGCTGGGTCGGTATCAGGAAAATGCTTTCCGATATCACCTAACGCTAGAGCACCTAAAATAGCATCCGTAATCGTATGCAGTAAAACATCAGCATCTGAATGACCTAATAATCCTTTTTCATATGGTATTGTAACTCCACCGATAATTAATGGTCTACCTTCTACTAATTGATGAACGTCAAAGCCTTGACCAACTCGTATCATGATAACTCTCCTTAAAAATATTGTATATTAATGACGTTTAATAACGTAACGTAATAAATGATCAGCCCAAGGCAAATCTTCTGGTGTAGTTATTTTAATATTAGTATATTCTCCTTCAACGACAACAACTTGTTTACCTATCCATTCTACTATCATTGCATCATCTGTGCCAAGAAAATTGTCTGCCTTAGCTCGTTCATGAGCCTCTATTAACCAGTCACGACGAAAAGCTTGTGGGGTTTGAATTGCCCACAAGCTCTTACGAACAGGCGTGTTAACAATAACACCTGATTCATTTACTTGCTTAATTGTATCTTTTACAGGCACAGCTAATACTGCTGCACCAACTTCAATGGCACGGTTAGTACATGCATCTATTGCTGAATCGGAAATAAAAGGACGCACCCCATCATGCACCATCACATAATCATTAGTAGCATAAGATAATCCGATATGAACAGAATGTTGACGCTCCTGTCCTCCCGCTACGATTGCTTTTATTTTTGTAAGTTGATATTGCTCTTTCCATTGTTCTAAACGCATAAGATCCGCTACACCGACTACAACGATAATTTCAGTAATATAGCTTATTTTCTCAAAACGCTCTAATGTATGTATAATAATCGGTTTATTTTCTATTAATAAATACTGCTTGCTTTCTGTTGTCCCCATACGTTTACCTTGACCCGCTGCGACAACAATAACACTCCAATTTGTGTGCATTAAAGAATACCTACCTTACGTGAGCATAATTACTTACGTACAATAATACTCCTTTACTGCGCCTTTTCCAATAACTTTGGTTTAGCAAATATCATTCTTCCGGCAGATGTTTGTAAAACACTCGTCACTAAAACCTCTAAAGTCGTACCAATATACTCACGTCCGCCTTCAACAACAATCATTGTACCATCATCAAGATAAGCAACTGCCTGTCCATTTTCCTTGCCATCCTTAATAAGCTGAACAACAATTTCTTCACCTGGAAGAACAACTGGTTTTACTGCATTAGCTAAATCATTAATATTTAGTACTGATACTCCTTGTAATTCACAAACCTTGTTTAAGTTGTAATCGTTTGTGACCACTTTTCCTGATAATGCTTTTGCAAGCTTAACAAGCTTGCTATCTACCTCACTAATCTCCTCATAGTCACCCTCGTAAACTAAAACGTGAACATCTAATTCCTTTTGTATTTTATTTAATATATCTAATCCTCTTCGTCCCCGATTTCGCTTAAGTAAATCAGAGGAATCTGCAATATGCTGTAGCTCTTCTAACACAAATTCAGGTATAACTAACGTTCCTTCGATAAAGCCAGTCTTACAAATATCCGCAATTCTTCCATCTATAATTACACTTGTATCAAGAATTTTATGCTCCTCGAAGCCTTTAATCTGTTCAGTATTCTTTACTGTTTTTTTATCTAGCCACTGTTGAAACACTTTAGTAAGTTCATCTTGCTTACGCATTCCTAGCTGTAGCCCAATATAGCCTCCTAGTACAATACATACAAATGGTATAGTTCGCCATACACCACTTAGCTGCGTAAATATAGGGTTAATTAATGCACAGAGCGTTAAACCAACTAATAAACCACCTGTACCCGATACTAACTGTCTCGTTGGTAACTGCTCCATTTTCTTTAACGTTAAGTGGATACCCTTCATTAATGTTCCTGCCATAATCGTTGACAATAACCATCCTGAAAATGCACCAATTGCGACACTTAAATAATAGGTGCTTGATTGTGTAAAGAAGCTTGCTTGAGTCGTATATAAGCCTACTGTAATTGATTTGGCGTATTCTGAACCAATAATTGCACCGATAATTGTACTCATGATGACAATAATTTTTTTCATCACGTATTCACCTCCATTACAATTATTATCCAATTTTCCAAGTATTAATCTTGGTTTAAAAACATTTATTGTATGAAGTGGAAATTAGTGAGTTTATTATTTATAATAGTGATAACAAATTAAAGAGGCGGGTGAATGTATTGTCTTCCAACCAACAGACTCTTGATCACTTTCAAGCACAGGTCTCAGAATTACTGTTACGCCACCGCAGTTTACTTGATATATTATCTAAAATCGATCAGACAAGTGCAGCAGTTAACCGCTCTGTCACTAAGTCTGTAACTGATTGTGGATGTATTTCAATTCATGCTTCAAAACAGCCTTTCGAGCTTGTTTCATCTATTGAGCAAGCAAATGAAAAAATCTCTAATCATGTATCTGGTACTTTATGTGAGCAATGTCACGAGTACATACAGACACAATTAGGGAAAAATTTATTTTACCTTACAGCTTTATGCTCTCAGCTAGATATTAATTTACAGGATGTTGTTAATAAAGAAACAGATCGCTGTACAACATTGGGATTATTTAATTTAACGTAAAAAAAGCTCATCGGTCATTAGCCGATGAGCTTTTCATTTATTAACAACATTTCTTTAGGCATGCTTTTCTGCTTGATCTTCCTCATCATCTTCAATACTGGATTTTTTCATACGTCGACGTATCGTCTTATTAATACCGTACAATACATAAAGCCCGATAGGAATAAAAAATACTTTAGACAAGTGTTCTTCAAACATAATACCAATAATAAGTGCAATAATGATAATAAATGGAATTAGCCAAATTGAACCTTTAGGTATGCCAATTTTTTTGAAGTTTGGAAAACGAATATTACTAATCATTAAGAACGATAAACATACAGCAGTTATTAAAATAACAATCCAGCTTAATTCTTCTTGAAACAAAGCTACTGAAGCTAATATTCCACCCGCTGCTGGTATAGGTAGCCCAGTAAAATAACCAGGTCTGCCTGGCTTTACATTAAAACGTGCTAAACGTAAAGCTCCACATACAGGAAATAATGCAGTTACGGCATAGGCAATTACGGGTGAAACATCCTGCATTGCTACAACATACATGATGAAGGCTGGAGCAACTCCAAACGAAACAACATCAGCTAATGAATCTAGTTCTTTACCAAATTCACTCTCAGCTTTTAACGCTCGAGCAATTCGTCCATCTACTCCATCTAATAACATTGCAATAATGACCATAATTGCAGCAAGACTTGCACGTTCATTGAATACTAACAAAATAGATATAACACCAAGCGATAAATTAGCTATCGTTAATAGGCTTGGTATCGACTTCGTTATCATGTATCCACCTCTTTCTCGTGTCTCGAGTTACTTGCACATTCTTATAATTCTAAGGTGATTATATTTGTCTGTCAACAAAGACTTGGTCTTGAATACGTCTTAAGCCATCGCGAATTGCTTTAGCTCTTACCTCACCAATACCCTCAACTTCATCTAAATCTTCAGGTGTTGCCATTAATATAGCCGAAAGCTTACCAAATTTATCAACCAAATTATTCATAATCGCAACGGGTAATCTCGGTATTTTCGAAAGTATACGATATCCTCTAGTTGTAATCGTTTCTTCAACCGATAATGCATAATGTTGGTAGCCTAGAAGCCTAACGACAACATTCGTATCAAGCAGCTCTTCATTGGATAGCTTGGAAAGCTGTAGCTTCACATCGTTCACCTTCGTTTGTGAATCATCGCGAATATAATCTTTAATTAGGAAATGCCCTTCATGGTCTACACCATTTACAAGCTCCTCCATTTGCATACGAATTAATCTTCCTTCAGTACCAAGCTCATGCACATAACTATCAATTTCTTTACGAATACGCTGTAATAGCTCATAACGCTGAATAACATGAACAACTTCTGGCAATGTTGCAATTTCCTCAAACTCCATTGCCGATAAATTTGTAAACCCTTGGTTTAAAACTGTGCGGTATCGCTCCATTGTACGAATGGCCTGATTTGCTTTTGTTAAAATAACGCCAATTTCCTTTAACGAATAGCGTAAATTTCCTTGGTATAATGTTATAATATTTCTTCGTTGTGAAATGGAAACAACTAATTTGCCCGTTTGTTTAGCAAAACGCTCAGCTGTTCGATGTCTAATACCAGTTTCAATAGACGGAATATGCGAACTAGGAATAAGTTGTGTATTTGCAAATAGTATACGTTTTAAATCGGCGGATAAAATGATGGCACCATCCATCTTCGCTAATTCGTAAAGGTAGTTTGGTGAAAATTCACAGTCAATTTTAAATCCACCGTCGATAACTTCAGCTACTTCTTCGCCATAGCCGACAACTAATAATGCTCCTGTTTTTGCTCGTAATACGTTTTCTAAACCATCACGAAACGGTGTTCCTGGGGCAACTAACTGCAATAACTGATTCATCGTTTCATTATGATTTATCTCTTTCATGCTGTTCCTCCTACCCTAATGCTAATTTTAAAGCTTCAGCAACAGTATTAACTCCAATAACTTGTATGGACTTAGGTGGTGTCCACCCCTTTAAGCTGTTCGCAGGCATAATAACACGCTTAAATCCTAGTTTAGCAGCTTCTTTAACTCTTTGCTCTGCTCTTGATACTGCTCTTACCTCTCCAGTTAAGCCAACCTCACCAAAAATAACATCGTCAGGCTTAGTTGGGGCATCCTTAAAGCTTGAGGCGATACAAACTGCAATAGCTAAATCTACAGCAGGCTCGTCTAACTTAACTCCACCTGCTACATTTAGATAGGCGTCCTGATTTTGCAAAAATAGGCCCATCCGTTTTTCAAGTACCGCTATAATAAGCGTCAGGCGATGATGATCAATACCGGTTGATGTCCGTCTAGGCGAAGGGAAATTAGTAGGCGCTATTAAGGCTTGAAGCTCAACCAATACCGGTCTTGTACCCTCCATGCTTGCAACAACAGTTGAACCTGATACCCCAATTGGACGCTCAGATAAAAATAATTCCGAAGGATTACTTACTTCTCTTAATCCCGCTTCACTCATTTCAAAAATACCAATTTCATTTGTCGAGCCAAATCGATTTTTCACTGCTCTTAACATACGATACGTATGATGACGCTCACCTTCAAAATATAGCACACAATCGACCATATGCTCTAGCAATCTTGGACCAGCGATTGCACCTTCTTTTGTAACATGTCCTACAAGAACAGTTGCAATCCCTTTTTGCTTTGCAACGCGCATAAAATGAGCGGTACACTCTCGAACTTGTGATACACTACCAGGTGCAGATTCAACATTGGGATCGTATACCGTTTGAATCGAGTCGATAACGAGGAAATCCGGGTTTAAGTTTTCAATCGCATCATTGATTGCTTCAATATTTGTTTCGCATTGTACATACAAATGCTCCGATAATGCACCTAAGCGATCTGCACGTAGCTTAGTTTGCTTTACAGACTCTTCACCAGATATATATAACACTTTATAATTTTTACTACTTAGTGCATGCGAAGTCTGTAATAGTAAAGTGGATTTACCAATACCCGGATCGCCTCCAACTAAAATGAGGGAACCTGGTACAACACCACCACCAAGAACTCGATTAAGCTCCACCATTTCAGTTTCGATTCTTGGCTCCTTACTACTATCTATGTGTATGATGGATTGTGGTTTTTCTTTCGTTGTATTTACACTACTTAGTCCAACGCCTTTAGTTTTAGTTACAGTCTCTTTAAATTCAACCATTGTATTCCATGATTGACAGCCTGGACATTTTCCCAGCCAACGTGCTGACTCAGTACCACATTCAGTGCATGCAAATTTGGTTTTAACTTTTGCCATGAGGAGAAATTAACTCCCTTCTCTAATCTTTCTAGTTAAATAGTATCATTATCTTTATTTTTGAGAAAGGACTAGTTAACATTAGTATGGTTTTCAATGTATGTTTATTTTATAAATGGAGAAAATCTTTGATTTTGAACCACTACATTATTGAGACAAATTAAAACAAAATACCAGTTATTTGCGATGAGCCCTTTGCATGAACTGAATGACCAAAGCTTATTAAACTAAAAAGCCAGTTCCCAATTATATATTGAGAACTGGCTTAACTTCTTTTTAATCACGACTAGCTCGACTATTTCTTTATTTCTTCTTTCTTAACCACTACTAGCTGGCCATCCTTTTCATCAAGTGTAAATACATCACCTTTTTTAATAACCCCAGTAAGTAGATCCTCAGATAAGCGATCTTCAATATGCTTTTGAATAGCACGACGTAGTGGACGAGCACCATATTGTGGATCATAGCCTTCTTTTGCTAAAAATGCTTTAGCAGCTTCAGTAAGTGTAAATGAGATGTCTTGCTCTTTTAGGCGTTTTGATAAATCATCAGCCATTAACGTCACGATTTGAGCAATATGTTCTTCACCTAAAGAGTGGAATACAATTGTCTCATCAATACGGTTAATAAATTCTGGTCTGAAGCTCTTTTTAAGCTCAGCAAGCACTTTATCTTTCATCACATTAAACTCACGACCAGCATCTTGGACTGCCATAAAGCCTAATGAAGAATTTTTCTTAATTTGATCGGCACCGACATTAGACGTCATAATAATGAGCGTGTTACGGAAGTCTACAATGCGTCCTTTAGAGTCTGTTAAACGACCATCCTCTAATACTTGTAGTAATATATTAAATACTTCTGGGTGAGCCTTTTCTACTTCATCAAGTAAAACGACGGAGTATGGTTTGCGACGAACCTTTTCAGTTAATTGTCCACCCTCTTCGTATCCAACATATCCTGGAGGGGCACCAACTAAACGAGATGTAGCATGCTTCTCCATATACTCAGACATATCAATACGGATGACAGCATTTTCATCACCAAACATCGCTTCAGCTAATGCTCTAGCAAGCTCCGTTTTACCTACACCTGTCGGACCTAAGAAGATGAATGAACCGATTGGACGTTTAGGATCCTTTAATCCTGCACGTGCACGTCTAATTGCACGGGATACAGACTTCACTGCTTCCTCTTGTCCTATTACACGGTCATGTAAAATGTTCTCCATATTTAACAGGCGCTCGGTTTCTTCTTCTTTTAATTTTAGAACAGGGATACCCGTCCAGCTTGCAACGACTTGTGCAATATCTTCCGGTGTAACCTCAGAATCGGTACGACCTTGCTTTTCTTTCCAAGAGTTTTTCGTGATATCTAATTCTTCACGAATTTTTTGCTCTGTATCACGCAATGCTGCTGCCTTTTCAAACTCCTGACTTTGAACAGCTGCATCCTTTTCTTTACGAATATTATCTAAGCGGCTTTCTAGCTCCTTTAGATTTGGTGGTACAGTGTACGTATTTAATCTTACACGTGAGCTAGCCTCATCAATAAGATCAATTGCTTTATCTGGTAAGAAGCGATCTGTAATATAGCGATCAGAAAGCTTAACTGCCTGAACGATACTTTCGTCTGTAATTTTTACACGATGATGTGCTTCATAACGATCGCGTAGTCCATCTAAAATTTGAATTGCCTCTTCAACTGAAGGTTGATCAACTGTGATTGGCTGGAAACGACGCTCTAATGCAGCATCCTTTTCAATATATTTTCTATACTCATCTAATGTTGTTGCACCAATGCATTGAAGCTCACCACGTGCTAGCTGAGGCTTAAGAATATTTGATGCATCTATTGCTCCCTCAGCACCGCCTGCACCAATTAGTGTATGAAGCTCATCGATGAATAATATAATATTACCCGCTTGACGAATTTCATCCATAATTTTTTTCAAGCGATCTTCAAACTCACCACGATATTTTGTACCTGCAACTACTGAGCCCATATCTAATGTCATAACACGTTTATCGCGCAATGTTTCAGGTATTTCATTGGCTACAATTTTTTGTGCTAAGCCTTCAGCAATAGCTGTTTTACCTACACCTGGCTCTCCGATTAATACAGGGTTATTTTTTGTACGGCGACTAAGCACCTGTATAACACGCTCAATTTCTTTTGAACGTCCTATTACGGGATCTAAATTACCTTCCTTAGCTGCCTGCGTTAAGTCTCTCGCTAAGCCATCTAAAGTTGGTGTGCTTACATTAACTGGTGTAGATTGATGACTAGATACTGTCTCACTGCTACCTAGTAGCTGTAAAACCTGCTGACGTGCTTTATTTAAGCTTACTCCGACATTGTTTAATACACGTGCAGCAACACCTTCACCCTCGCGAATTAAGCCTAATAAAACATGCTCAGTTCCTACATAAGAATGACCAAGCTTACGAGCTTCATCCATCGACAGCTCAATAACCTTTTTAGCTCTTGGTGTATAAGCTATATTACTTGGAGGCTCTTGACCACGGCCAATCATTGCCTCTACCTCTTCTTGAATACGCTCAAGCCCTAAGCCTAATGATTGTAAAGCCTTTGCTGCAATACCTTCACCTTCACGAATTAAGCCTAACAATATATGCTCAGTTCCAATGTTGTTATGACCTAAACGTATTGCTTCTTCTTGTGCTAAAGCAAGTACTTTTTGTGCTCGTTCAGTAAAACGACCAAACATCATACTTAACACCTCCGATAAAATAATCAGTTTATATAAATGTTATGACTTCTACTTTTCATTTGAATCATTTGAATAGCTTAATAGGTAGTTACGAATCAATTCTGCACGACGAATATCTCTTTCCTCAGGAGATAGCTTTTCAGCGAATTTTTGCTGCAAAAATCCTGGCTGAGTCATATTCATCAATTCGTTAGCAACATGATGTGGTAAATGCTTTAGCATACCTAAATCAATGCCTAATCGAATATCGGACAGCCTTTGAGCCGCCTCCTTAGAATCAATAATTACCGCATATTTTAACAGCCCATATGAGCGATAAATACGATCCTCTAGCCTTTTTTGCGATTCATTTAATAAGCGCTGACGTGCAGCCTTTTCGTGTTCAATAATTTGTTTTACTACACTATATAAATTGTTAATAATCTCCTCTTCGGACTGACCAAGTGTAATTTGATTCGATACTTGAAACAAGTTACCTAACGCTTCACTACCCTCACCGTACAAGCCTCTTACAGCTAACCCAACCTGCGTAACTGCAGATAGAATACGGTTAATTTGCTGTGTTAGTACTAAGGCAGGTAAATGCATCATAACTGATGCTCTCAAACCAGTTCCAACATTTGTGGGACAAGTCGTTAAGTAGCCTTTTGTTTCATCATAAGCATATGGCAATGCTTCTTCGAATGTATCATCAATCGCATTGGCTGACTTATAGGCTTCCTCTAACTGAAAACCTGGGTATAAACATTGTATGCGTATATGGTCCTCTTCATTGATCATAATACTAACAGATTGATTTTTATTTAAAATTACAGCCCCTGCACGAGAGTCATTAACTAAATTTGGTGAAATTAAATGCTTCTCGACAAGCACTCTTTTTTGTAGCTCTGTTAGCTGATCAAGCTTAATCCATTCAAATTTTTCATCTTTATAAGTTTTGTTTAAATCTACTTTTTCAATTTGCTCTAAAATATCAGCAGCTTGAGATGTCGTAGCTAGTAATGGAAAGGGTTGTGACGTTAAATTTCGTGCTAAACGAACTCTACTGCTAACAACAACATCAGAATCAGGTGCATCACTTCGCATCCAATCACTCAATGCATCCTCTGTAAAGTATTCTATAGACATCTCTCGTCACCTCCATTAAACTTCATTGTTTAATTGCTCAAGCTCACGAATTTGATCGCGAATTTGTGCAGCTTTCTCAAATTCCTCTTCAGAAATAGCCATTTGTAGGTTTAATTTCAATTGCTCTAATTGACGCTTCTTTTGAATTTGTCCACCTGAGCGTTTTGGAATTTTCCCACTATGTGCAATATTACCATGTATACGTTTAATTAAAGGATTTAGACGATTACCAAAAGTCGTGTAGCAATGACTACAGCCAAATCTTCCGATTTTACTAAACTGCGTATAAGTCATGCCACAGGAGGAACATCTTATGGATTCTTGAGGCTTCAGCTCAGTAATACTTTTTCCCATCATTGGATCAAAATCTAGAATCCCTGAAAGTAAGCTATGAATAGAAAAACCGTTTGGTGCACCAGGAATTTCTCCTTTTTCACGTGCACATGCTTCACAGATATGAAATTCTGTTTTTTCACCATTCACTATTTTCGTAAAATGTAGTGAAGAAGGTCTTTTCCCACATTCTTGACATAGCATTATGTTCTCACTCCTTACTTTTCATTCATCATAATCGTAATGAGCATCGCTTTTAATAATCTTGCTCTTAACTCATCTCGATAAGGCAGCTTAAGCTGTAAATGATCACGATGAATAGCAATATTTAACATATTGGCTTCTCTTAGTGTAAGATGACCAGCTTCCTTTAACTGATAAATTAAGCCTTCAGCAGATACTTGATCTATCGTATTTCCAATCATTTGCTCAATATGAAATTGTAGTCCTTTTACGGATGGAAGCTGTAATCTTTGAATTCTTACAAAGCCACCACCACCACGTTTACTTTCTACAACATAGCCCTTTTCAACGGTAAAGCGAGTACTAATGACATAATTAATTTGTGAAGGGACACAGGAAAACTTTTCAGCTAAGTCATTACGTTGAATCTCTACAGCTCCATTTGCACTACTATCGATAATTTGCTTCAAATAATGCTCAATTACATCGGAAATTTTTCGCAACTGTTATCCTCCTTCAAATGTAATTAATCCATAATATGTCGCTTGTATTGACTTTGACTTTCTTTGACCTTAATTATATTATACAAAATCGATACACAAAATCAAGTGGTCTAATTAAATTATCAGATAATTCTAACATTAGGATTGGGTGTAGAAGAAGTCATGATTACTCAAAAAGCACACCGCACTCTCCTTATTTAGGATTGGATTTTTCAAAATGATTTATACCTTAAAAAGTCTATAAAAAACAAAAAACACGCTACTATACGTGTTTTAAGTAAATTAAACTGTTTTTACGTAGTTTGTACTCATGACATATGATTGCGGTCTTAAAAATTGATACAGCATATGATGATCTACTATTGATTTTAGAATATGCTTTAGTACATTTATCGGAATTGAATTCCCAAATTGCTTCCACGCCTGACTATCGCTAACAGTAATTTTAAAAGAATCAGGAAAGCCTTGCAGTCTTGCACATTCACGTGGTGCAAGCTTCCTTACTTTCTGACCTATAAAATAGCAGCCTGTCTTACTACCAGGGCCTCCACCATAAGCTGATAATGTAATGGCATGCCCATACTCACTATATATTCTTTCCCCTTGTCCACCTTTATTAATAAAGCCTACACGAAGGGGTTTATTATAGGTTTTAGCCTCTCTCGTAATTTTATCTGCTTTATCGTAATCAATGACAATATCTTTACGCTTTATGACATATTTCTCTACCTCAGCATCAGGCAATATAATATCAGCTAAGCTGATGGATTGCTCAGAAGATTTCGGAAAGGTAAAGTTAGCTACTCGTCCATCTCTGCGAATACAAATCATATATATACGCTCACGATTTTGTGGCAAACCATAGTGACTAGCATTTAACACACTACAATAAAAGTCATAGCCTAACTCATTCATTGTTCGCTTTACAGTTTGTAATGTTCGTCCTTCATCATGAGTAGTAAAATTTCGAACATTCTCTAATATAAGAAGTCTTGGACGGTGATAAGCCACTATTCGCGCAATATCAAAAAACAGCGTTCCACGCGTGTCGTTAAATCCTGCTTGTTTACCTGAAATACTAAATGGCTGACACGGAAAGCCTGCACATAAAATATCATGCTCTGGAATATCGGTTACTGCAATTTTAGTAATATCACCTGCTGGTTTAATCCCAAAATTCTCGTAATATGTTTTTTGAGCATGCTTGTCCCATTCAGAGGAAAATACACAGCTCGCTCCAAAGGAAGCTAGGGCTTGATGAAAACCACCGATTCCGCAAAATAAATCTATAAACTTTAGTCCTGACAAAGAAGAATAATACGGTATAAATTCATTCATTGCTCATGACTCCCATTTTTGTCTTTCCCTTAAACATAGCTTGAATAGGAAAAATTTGCAATAAGGACATAAGAATTAGATAAAAAATCACCCTATTATTCAACTAAAATATCGCTATATAAGGAATACTCGCAATCATTATTATCAGTCTTTTAGAAATCTAATCATATAGTCGTTTACAATATTAGCGTTCAGACCAGTTAATAAATGACCAGCTCCATCAATTTTATAAGCCTCTATGTGAGGAATAACTCTTCTTGCTTGCTTTAATGCCTTATTAGCTCGATATATCACTTCTTTATCACCAATAAGAAGTAAGGTTTTATTGTTATAATTCAAAAACAGTTCATCAGAAAAAACGGTTGGAATAACATGTAGTAAAGGTCTTGCACCTAGATAGCCTAATGTGATCAATGCTTTAAACCTCGGATCTAATATGTCTTTACTTCCTCTTCCAGCAAGCCAGCGAAAAGCTTTATACGTTAGCCATTTACAATGCAGTAATATCGCAGGAAATACTCTAATATAAAACATAGGATTTAATCTATCGAATGAGCCAGCTGGTGCAAAAAGAATTAATTTACTCACACGATTTGGATAATGAAGCGTAAAATTTAACGCTAAAAACCCTCCCATTGAATGCCCCGCCAAATCACATTTATTTAAGTGTAAACCATCTAAAACCTCATATAACCAATCTGCTGCAGCCTTATTATTATTTATAATTTTAACAGGTAGACTTTTCCCAAAGTCACCTAACACATCAACTGCATATACACAGCGTTCTTTTATAAGGTGCTTTACATTTGGGTACCACATCATACTACTCATCGTCATTCCATGTAATAGTAAGAGCGGTTTTTTGCTCTGATCCCCAAAAATTAGAATATGTGTTTTACCATATGAGGTATTTACATATTTAGCAGTATAGGGCACTTCAAATATAGCTAATGTCTTATGATAATGCTGGAAATACTCTTGCTCTGCTTTTTCAGATTTAAAAAGAGATCTCATATATGAACTCCTTTTCAGGTAATTGATTGTACTTGCTAGTATCTTCTATAACGATATGTACTATGTAAAAAACCCAGTATCAAGACGATACTGGGTTCATTACATCATTTAAATAGCTATTCATTTTTAAAAGCTTAGAACATTAAACACCTTGTTCATTGTTTTCAGTAAATGTTCGACGTGAAAAGCTAAGTTTCATATATAGGAAAGTTAATAATGAGCACACTACTGCATAGGCAATCAACACTATCGCATTATCCCAATATAGGCTCATGCTCTCACTTGAAATAGCTTCTTTAAGACCAGATACAGAATAAGTCATAGGAAGTAATGGATTTATTGCCTGAATCCAATCTGGTACTAGCTCAATAGGGAATGTACCCGCAGAGCTTATTAGCTGTAAAATTAACAATACAATTGCAATAAAGCGACCTACATTGTCTAATACGACACATAACAATTGAATTAGCATCATAAAGCATACACTTGTTATAGCCATCATTAAGAAGTATGCCCCTAAGTGAAGTACATCAAGTCCTAAAATTAATGGAACGGCTATGCTTAATATAACGGCTTGTACTATTGCAATCAATAGCGTCGTTAAAGTTTTACCTGCATACCAGCTTTGACCATTTCTAGGAAGACGTGCAGGCTCTCTCATTGAATAAACAATCGTTAATAGCATACAACCAACATAAAGACCTAATGAAATGAAATATGGTGAAAAGCCTGTTCCATAGTTAGGTACTACATTATACGAATTGGTTTCAACAGTTACTGGTTTAGCAAATTGTTCTTTCATTTGTTCAGTTAGCGTTAAGTTAAGTGACTCACCATTTGCTGAACCAAGCTTATCTGATAGTTCCTTTGCTCCATCTTTAAGCTGCACCAAGCCATCATATAATTCTGCTTGTCCATCTTGTAGCTTCGCATTCCCTTCAATTAATTGAGGGGCGGATTGATTAAGTGTACTAATCCCCTCTGATAAGGCTTTAGCACCTTGCTCAGCAGATTGAGCACCTGCTGCAAGCTTTGTTGCACCGTCATTTGCATCAGCTAAGCCTTGATATAACGCTGAAGATCCTTTAGAAAGCTGTGCTAGTCCTGCTGTTACTGCCTTCGAGCCTTCTAGGAGCTGAGCTTCACCGCTTTCTTTTGCAACTAAGCCTTGAACAAGAGCATCACTTCCTGCTAATAGCTGTTGGAATGATTCACTAGCTGCTAATTGAGGCTGTAAAGATGCCATTTGCTTTAACGCGGCTTGAAGCTGCTCTGCACCTTGTTTTAACGATGCTGTTCCTTCACTACTTTTAGCTAAACCTTGATGTAAAGCTTGATACTGTGTATCTAATTGATTAAGTCCGTGGTCAAGAGATTGAGCACCATCATTTAATTGAGAAACCCCACTCTCTAAAGCTTCGCTTCCAGTTTTTAAAGCTGTTAACCCTGTAGAAAGCTCCGTTGCACCATTCTTTAGCTTGCTTGTACCAGCATGAAGCTTTCCAAGTCCTTCCCCAAGTGTGCCTTGACCTTCTATAAGCTTTTCTGTTCCATTTGCTGCATCACTAGCACCATTTGAAATTTGTAACGCTCCATCACTTGCAGCAGTTAGACCATCAAGTAGTTCGCCCAGCTTATCATAAATAGAGGATACATATGTTTCAGTTATTTGTTGATTAAGACGACTAGATAGCTCATTTATTGCTGTATTTCCAATTTGTGCGGCTAAAAAATTGTAGCCTTCATTTGGCGTGTATATTAGCTCAGCTTGCTGTGGATTATCTCCTACTAAAGACAATGCCTG
>Ga0182742_1002056_pt1 | contig 23393 bp, 21 predicted proteins | sample eDN5th37CBELigMG_FD_128880 | JGI IMG/M metagenome (GOLD analysis project Ga0182742, IMG submission 128880) | Enriched Miracle-Growth compost microbial communities from Emeryville, California, USA - eDNA 5th pass 37_C BE-Lig MG (version 2)... ... | reverse complement strand
GATTGGTTTCTTGACACCATTAAGGAACGGTATGCCTTTATCAGGAAGCGCATGAAAGACAAAGAGGCTATTCAAGCATTAGATGATTCATTAGAAAAACAAGATTTTAGACTCTTTATAAAAGTTTTATTAGAATCCTACTATGATCCGCGATATGCCCACAAACAGCTGGAATATGAAAAGCCATTTCATCATATTGAAGCCGATGATGTGGATGCAGCAACCGAGGAAATCATTAAGCTTGTGGAATCAAAAAGTGCTCTTGCAAACTAAGCGGAGCACTTTTTTATATAAATTGGTTTCAAATCGTACAAAACGGGTAAATAAGAAAATATACTGAACATTTTACATATTGTGTTCGTAATATGGAACTTCGCACTGTTTTTTGTTATAATAGGAATAATTATTAATAGTAAGGTGTGTGAGATTGGATGATCGGTGAGCGTGTAAAAACTCTGCGTAAAGAAAAGAAAATGTCGTTATCCGAGCTTGCAGAACGGGCTGGCGTAGCCAAATCCTATTTAAGTTCATTAGAACGGAACCTGCAAACAAACCCTTCAATACAATTTCTTGAAAAAATCGCTGGCGTCTTAAATGTACCCGTTGATCATTTAATACACGAGCAGCCAAATAAAGACGAGCTAGATTCAGAGTGGATCAACATTGTCCAGGAAGCAATGAATTCAGGGGTATCAAAAGACCAGTTCCGCGAATTTCTAGAATTTAATAAATGGAGAATTGATCAGAAGAAATAAAACAGGAGCCTATCAATGCTTCTGTTTTTTATTGTAAAAATAAAAGCATTTCTTTTAGAGACCCCCCTCATAAGAAACACTTCTCATTTCTTGTATTTATTTAACTCGTTTTAATGCCAAGTTCATTAATCGTATTTTTTAAAAGAAATTCCCTTATTTCGTCTTTTTCAATTCCCATATTTTTTGCTTCGATGACTAACTGGACCCATTCGCTGTCAAGTCCTTCATTTTGTCCATTAAGATTATTCAACCTATTCCCTCCCAAAATACCATTCGTATCCCAGGCAGTCCAGCCATCTTAGTATGTATCTCCTGTACTCCAGAAAATTGCAAGTGTATGTAGGACAATTTTCCGATCCAGCTTTCTCTTATACCTTAGATCTGTGACTTTGCGTCCCCATTTTTCAAAGGGTTTGCCATTTTCTGTGTCCTTATAAACAAGCATAGTATTTTTTGCATAGTTGTATTTTACTAGCTTGCTTACGTTTGAATGTGTTACTTTTTGTCAAATAAATCCATGTTTTAAACCCAAATTTCCCCGATTAATCGACAATTTCCAACATATGGTTCTCATAAAGGTCAAAAATCATTAATTAAATAATGAAAATTATTATAAAAACCTATAAGGTGCCAGAAAAATGGGGAAACTAGTCGCCTATTTTATTAAGGACTAGGTAAAAAACTGAAAAATCCAGAACCCATGCAGAAGAATGACAGAGGTATAAAGTACCGAAGCTGCCAAGGATATAACTCTTATGGGCATATTAGATGGAACTCGGTTAAAAATGACAAATGCTAACAGCAAACAAGACAAGCATAGTTTAAAAACAAGAAAAATGACCGGATGCAGGGCATAGAGGGAATGCATAAGCGCGTTGGCTTCGGATATGATGGAGGATTGTAGTCCCCAGAAGGTAACTGCACCATCGAATAAATTTAATATGGCAAGGTAAAGAAAAATGATTTTCACAGCAGTCCCCCATTTGCCGAAAACTTGAAATAAGGCAAAAAATTAGACCTTGATAATAGTATGTGATCAAGGCCGTTTCTGCATTCTTTTATTCTAGTTCTAAATGTTTTTTTAACTCTCTTTGAATTAGACGCTTATTTTCGTCAGAAACGATTAAATAATAAATATCGTTAATTTTCGTGCCGCTTCCCTCAACATTTAGCTGCGTAATTGATTGAGCTGTGGCCCGATAATTTTTCTGAATGTCAACCAACTCATCGAATGTTAGATTTGTTTTTATATTATTGCCTAATGCTTCAAATATCCCATAAAAACGTGTAAGCGTTGGAAAGCTGGAACCTTCTTTTAAGATAGCTTGGATTATTTGCCGCTGTCTTTGCTGACGGCCAAAGTCACCTCTAGGGTCTTTGTATCTCATACGGGAATAGCTTAATGCCTTCTCCCCATTTAAAGTTAATTCACCTTTCGGGAAATGAAAGCCATCATAAGTAAAGTCTAAATCATTGAATACTGTTACTCCACCCACGGAGTTTACAATCTCTTCAAAACCCTCCATGTTAATTTGGGCGTAGTAATCAATCGGCATATCAAGAAAATGCTCCACCGTTTCTATCGCCATTTTTACTCCGCCAAATGCATAGGCGTGATTAATTTTGTCAACTGTTCCATGGCCCACAATCTCAGTTCTCACATCACGCGGAATACTTAGAATTTTTACAGACTTAAGAATAGGATTGACCGTCATCACAATGATCGAATCCGATCGTCCACGATCCCCTTCACGTTCATCAACACCCAACAATAGCACAGAAAAGGGTTCTTTTTTATCCAATACGATTTCTTCCGTTCTTTTGGGTGAAATTTTTCTTTCTATCGGATGATACATTGTTTCTACTGCATTTGTTAATGAATGATAAACCGAATATCCATAAACCCCTCCGCTGATTAATAAGAAAAGAATGATCCATCCGGTTATATGGAGCCAGGTTCTTTTTTTCTTAGCAGAATCCATAGGTCCCCTCCATTTAATAACAACTTCATTCCTTCCATGGGCTCCATCTAAATATAAGTAACAATCACAGGTAAAATAGCATCGTGGGATTTCTTTTTAAACATTATTCTACTATTAAATAAACAGGATCCTCAGATAATTCAATGATGGGATCCTGCTCACTATGATAATAGTGACTTTCCTTACCTAACATCGTAAAAACAGGACCTTTAATCTCGGGAAAGGGAATATTTATGCCATGACTTTCTTTTATTGTCCACATAACTAAGATCATTTCATCTTTCTTATTAGTAAATTTAAGTAAATAGTCATCAGGATTCCCTAGATCCATTCTTTCAATCAATTGATAATCGGATAACATATAATTAAAAACATACATTGCATGATAAGCTAGCTTAGGAATAGCTGTATTCTCTTGGCGCAGCCCAAAATTATGTTCCCCGTTATTCGGGTCGCTCCCATCATTTTCCCAACCATACCAGATGCTGATTGGTATATCATTTAATTTATTGATCAAAAACATTCTAACTAAAAAGGCAGCTTGTTGTTCCTCGCTTAAATGCATGCCCCACCATCCATTGGCTGTGGAATACCCCCATTCTCCTGAGATGATAGGTATTTTTTTTGAGGTATATTTCTTTACTAATTCTCTTAATAATTCGTATTCGTATGCTACAGATTCTGGCTCCCACGTTCGATAGGGATGAACCGATATAGCATCCACATTGTCTAAAGCCCCAGTTTTAAAAAGGTCTTCAAACCACTTTAAAGACTCATCCGAAATTCCTGCTAGTGCTGGTGCTACAACAAAGCCACTTGGATCATTTTTTTTGATGGTTCTTACTGATTCCTTTAACAATAAAGAATAGTCGTGGATATTCGGTTGTGGTTCCCAAGAATCTAAATTAGGTTCATTCCAAACTTCCCAAATGATTCCTTTGTTTTTATATCTACTAGTTACTTCGTCTACATATCGATTAAATGCCTCTCTGCCTTTGTCAGTGACTATCGATGCTCCATGCTCTTCGTAAAGTAGATTGCTATAGTCAAGTACATAATATGGTCTGATGCCTGCTTTCATTAGTTCCTTAGTTAAAGTGTCATATCCATTGTTTTCAAAATCATATACACCTTTTTCTTCTTCTATCGATGACCAAAATATATCTGTTCTAGCCATTTTAAAACCGGCATCATGAATCAGGTTAATATCAACTTGTTTACCAGTAAAATGAATATTTACACCATAACCATCGGGAATTGTTGCAGTCTTTATTTTACCTATAAAAATGTAAATAAATAGGAATAACGCAATAATAATTAGTATGAAACCTATTTTAACTTTTTTACTTTTAGGCAACCAATACATTCAATTATCCTCCATATATAGATCGAATTAAAAAAAAGGTCTACCATTGGAAATTGAATCGGCACCATTAAAACACTTACTCGAACTGATTAATAGCTTCTATTATTTTCCATGTGTGGATTGCTGACTTTACTGGAGATAAAGGAATACTTAACACTTCACGATGAATTTGTTCCGAGATTGGATAGGAAATATCCCCCCACTCTGTATATGCTAATTGCTTATGTGGCGGAATTGGATAATGGATAACTGTCTGGATTCCGCGATTCCCTAAATACCTTTGAAGCCTTTCTCGATCTCGTGATCTGATCACAAACAAATGCCAAACATGTTCACTCGGATTCACAGGAGATATCGGTAGAATAATATTATTATTTCTTATGCCTTTTTGGTATAAATTCACAATTTCTCTTCTTGCCTCATTTTCTTGATCCAAATATTTTAGTTTGATACGTAGCATGGCTGCCTGAATTTCATCAAGACGATGATTGAAACCTTTATAAACATGTTCGTATTTCTTATGTGATCCGTAATTTCGTAAAGCCCGAATTTTCTTCGCTAAATTATCATCATTAGTTGTTACTGCTCCCGCATCACCTAGGGCACCTAAGTTCTTACCAGGATAAAAACTGAATCCAGCTGCATCTCCAAGATTTCCTGTCTTTTTTCCGTTTAGCATCGCTCCATGTGCCTGTGCAGCATCTTCAATAACTTTTAAATTCCTTTTATTTGCAATATTTTGAATAATCTCCATTTCTGCACACTGTCCATATAAATGTACAGCTAAAATAGCCTTCGTCTTTTCTGTAATATGCTTTTCTATTAAGTATGGATCTATATTAAATGTTTCCAATTTTGGTTCAACTAAAACAGGAGTTGCTCCTATTTCAGAAATAGCTAAAATGGACGCAATATAAGTATTGGATGGCACAATTATTTCGTCCCCAAAGCCAAATTCATATGCTTGCAATATTAATTTTAAAGCATCAAAGCCATTACTTACACCAATGCAATGTTTAACTCCACAATATTCCGCAAACTCATGTTCAAATGCCAACACTTCTTCACCGAGTATATACCAGCCACTATCTATCACTCTAGAAACAGCATCCTTTAATTCATCTGCATATTGAGCACAAATTTCTTTTAGATTTAACAATGGAATCATACTCTAAACTTCCTCCCAATCAATTCATGTAACTTCAATGAAAATTTAACATTCCATGTAAGCCCTAATAATTTGTTTATTCATTTTATCGGCTGTAAACTTATTCAAAAAAACCTCGTATCCATTTTTACCCATTTCGCTCAAATGATTTTTTTCTATTTTTTCAAGTAATTCCTTTAAAGTTATAGGATTATCCAGGTTAAATATATAACCATTATGTTCATTTTTTATTAACTCAGGCAATGCTCCCTGATTACTTGCAATAACAGGCTTTTTATTTTTCATAGCTTCAATGGCTACTAAGCCAAAGCCTTCCCATCTAGACGGCATAACAACAGCATCAATTAAACTGTAATACTGATCTATTTGAACTCTAGTTTTCCACCCTAACCTAATAACATTTTTGGGGAATTCAACTTGTTTATGTTCAGTAAGCACATAATCTCCAATTAAATAAAACATAATATCTTTTCTTTTTATTTCATTGATTACCTTTAACAGAATATCAAGACCTTTTTGTTTATCAAATCTGCCCACAAATAGAATATTAATGTTATCATTGTTAATATTTAATTTTGTATCAAAAGTGGATAATTGAACTTTTTCATCAATACCATTGTAAATTAAGACTGATTTTTTCTCAGAAATCCCCACCTTAATTGACTGTTCATTCTCATAACTTGAAATATTAATGATTAAATCGGTTACACAACTTAATATTCTTTCAATATATATATACAGTCCTCTTTGCAATGAAGAAGTATTCATTAAAAAACTCCATCCATGGGCACAATAAATAATTTTAGCTTTCCTTTTAATAAGTAAATAGGGGATCCTCACCATTAAACCTGCAAAAGTGCTGTGAACGTGTATCACATCAGGCTGCATCCTTCTAATTATCAAAAAGATGGTTATGATTGAAATAAGTATAAATAAAGGTGACCTTTTATATTTATAAAATAAAACATTTTCATTTTTTATCGGATATTCCTTTTCTGACTTATGTTTACTAACACATAAATAAACATCCGAAATTTCGGCAATATTTTTTTGCCTCTCCAAAACATTACAGATATGGGTATAGACCCCGCCCTTTACATACTCACCTACATGTAAAACTATCAATTGAAAAGACACCCCCTAACAGGTTCATTTCTTTTTATGCCAATCCCAAGCATTTTTTATTATTTCTGGGAGTGTAAATTTAACCTCCCAACCCAATTCATTCTTTATTTTTTCTGAAGAAGCAATAAGACGAGCAGGGTCTCCCGCTCGCCGCTCTACATATTCAATAGTTGCCTTCCTTCCAGTCACTTCTTCACATGCTTCTATTACCTCTTTGACCGAATACCCAATTCCATTTCCTAAATTGTAAGTTTCATTTTGTTTCTCACCGGATAATAGAGCAAGTAACGCCAAAATATGTGCATGGGATATATCTGTAACATGAATATAGTCACGGATACAACTACCATCGGGGGTGTCATAATCCGTACCAAAGATCGAAATCTTCTCGCGTTGGCCTAATAAATGTTGAAGAACGATCGGAATTAAATGGGTCTCAGGATCATGTTTTTCTCCTATAGACAATGATTCATGTGCACCAGCAGCATTAAAATAACGTAATACAATAAAGTTCAGATCGTATGCTTTTGAAAAATCCTTCAAAATTTCTTCAATCATCAATTTAGAACGGCCATATGGGTTAATTGGATTTGCGCTGGAGTCTTCCGTTAGTAAATATTCTTGAGGTATTCCATATATTGCAGCCGTTGATGAAAAAATAAAGTTCTTCACATCGTATTTTAACATTGTTTTCAATAGTATAATTGTTGACGCCACATTGTTTTCGTAGTATTTTATTGGATTAGCAACTGATTCCCCGACTAAACTATTGGCTGCAAAATGCATGACAGCCTCAATTTTATAATTGGAAAATAATTTATTTAAATCATCCTCATTTCCCAAATTCCCCTCAATAAATAGAGCACTTTCATCAATCGCCCATCGATGACCAGTTGAGAGATTATCTAGGACAATCACTTCCCGCTCTTTTACTAATTCTTTTACTAAATGACTGCCAATATAGCCTGCGCCCCCAATAACTAAGATCATTTCTGATCCCCCCTTCATTGTTTAACCACTTTTGCAAGAAATCGTTTAGCAACTGGTTTTACCTGACTAGAGTTGGCAATGTCATAGAAATTTCTTAATGCAATTGATTTCATTGAACGATTAAAAATAAGGTATTTAATATTAGATTTATCTATGGTCCCCCATTTTTTCTTGTAATCTTCATCCCCTCTTAGAAAGTCCACAACTTCAATTCCCTCTTTATAGCCCCGGGTAATTAGGTGATATATTAAAATATGGGTAGGGGAGTATTTCTTGAAATTTATATTCATAGTAGGAATATACCAATATATCCTTTTCCCATCGGACATTCCATAATGAGCTGCAATAATTTCGTTTTTATGTTTTAAGTAGGATAGGTGTAGTAAATTACTTTTATATAAATTTTTGGCAACCCGTAATGTATGCTCTCTCATCTCTTTATGCCTAAATTCGCTTGGTGTATCTGTATTTCCCCATCTATTACAATGTAATTCAAAAAGGTTAGCCATTATAGGTTCTATTTCTTTTACTGACACAACCTTAAAATACTCGAGTTCTCCTTCCTTTTTTAACTTTCTTTCCTTTCTGAGAATACCTTTAAAAAACGTTTGACTAAATTTTGATTTTACTTCCTCAATATCTCCATTAAGAAATAACATTGGACAAACCGCTGATCTGCCTCTTCTAATCAATGCAGAGTTTGCTAATTGTCTATTTTTTAAAAAAATATCAAATGGGGAGGCTTCCGGTGCATCTTTCCATTCAATTAAATCCCAGCTTAATTTATCTTCATAAATCTCCTTAAATGCTAAACTAAGGAGTAGATTAGGTGGAAATCTTTTTGACAATATCGGAATTAAATAATCCGAGGTTTCTGAACCCATTGGTTTTAAAACACGAACTTTAAATTTCGCCCATTCAATAATCGATAAATATAGCGGAATGATCCCCACTGTTTCATCTCTCTCTTTTATTTCAATAACATAGGGCGTTATTTTCTTTTTTTTGCTGTTATAATCCCACCAGTTTTTTAGCCAATTTTTCTCTTGAAAAATGGTTACTTCTAAAAATTCCTCTTTTAGGGTTTTCCAATTAGGTAATACTTTGTATAAAGAATCAATTTGTTTGTGTATAATTACATTCATTTTTTCTCCTCAACTTAGTTATATTATAGTAGCAGGGAAGTATATGGAAGGAGTGTTACTACGGATATAAAACTGTGGAACCTATTGATAATCGGTGCCAAACATCTTTTAGAAAGCTGACAGTACTCATATAATTCTAGTTCAGAATTATTAAAATCAGCCTTACGTATCGCTTCCCCTTGTAAAAAGTACTTTTCAACACCTTGCGATTGATGAAAGGATAACATCTTCTTTTTTAGCATCCTTTCCTCATCTGAAATATCAATGATGACTTCATTTACATTGTTTGATGAATCTGGTAAAAACCTTATATTCTGAGTTCCAATAGGCTGAATGGGGTTATATTCTGCATACTCAAACACATTCTTATAACCTATATTTTTACAAACGGATTTAACTACAAAACTTGTTATATCATGATCGATATGTCCTCCCTCAATACAATGAACATATACTTGCTTGGGATTCCATTCTTTCAGTAACATCAAAATATCCTTTGACATCGTTTCTAAATACCTTTGCGTCCCCCCATCTGGAAACCCTAAACAAAATATATTTTCTTTTGATATATCAATTTCCGATAAAGCCAGTACGGCTTCCCGATATCTTAAGTTAGTTCTATTTTTCGATTTATTTATACTTCTGTACCAGCTTTCACCGGCCCCCGCGGTCCCATTGGTAACAAAAACCACCTTAATATTGTCACCATTCAAACGATGACGATATAAGTTCGTACCTAAACCTAATACATCATCGTCTGGATGGGCCGCAAAAACAAGAATATCCGTTTTTTTATCCATGGAATGAATGGTGACATTGCGCCCTAACATCTTATTTGGATATCGATACAAACCTCTGTAATACTCCAGTTTTTTTATCGACTGATCAAATAAGGGAAGCTTCTGCCTCAATTTTAAAATGAACTTGCTAATCCAACGATCATCAATATATCGCTTTATTTTAAATATAAATGTACGAACTGGTTGATTCGTGTAAAGCAAGAAAAAGCCCCCTTATAATAGAAAAGCCTTGCAGAGACGTTACTGCAAGCCTTTTTCATATTATGCATTCAAGGATTTAAAAATCTTATAATATCGTTGACATTTTCGGCGATAAAAACATGCCTTACTTGACTGGCTTCTTCTTTATTTTTAAATCCATATCCATAAGTCACAGCAATGAAGTCAATTCCAGTTTGTTCAGCACCAATGGCATCATAAATACTATCACCGATCATGACTGCTTTCGACAAATCCTCTTGTTCAATCTCCTTTAAACACATCGCAATAATATCCGATTTACTATGTGTATCTTTATCATCAATGCCATTAATTGAATGAAAGTATCGTGATAAACCAAAGTGTTTTATCATTTTCTTGGCAAAATCATCCCTCTTAAGAGTGGCAACTGCTGTTTTATAATTTTTCTCTTTTAAAGAAATGAGTAGCTCTTTCATTTGATTATAATGCTTGGCCTCATACATTCCTTTTTCCATATACCTCTTCCTATACAACTCAACAGCCATTCTCGCTTCACTTTTTGAAAAACCGCATTCGCGAACAAAAGAATCCATTAATGGAGGGCCAATAAAGCTTTTTTGCTGATCAGCCGTTAATTCCAAAGCGCCAATTTTATTAGCTGAATAATTTGCACCCAACATAATTCCTTGTGAGGTATCTAGTAACGTTCCATCTAAATCAAAAATAATTGTAGAATATTTCATTATTCCTCCATCGTTCTATTTAGTAAGTACACTTTTTAAATAATCACTGTAAACCGTTGATGTAATAAAGTGAATGCTCATATTCTCTTCAATCAAAGAAATATATTCACTAATAGCTGCGTTTTTCTTAACAAGTTCTTCAATCTCTACATTATTAATCATGTCGGAAGAAAAATAGTTAGTGCTCCTATTTAGGCTAAAACCGTCAAAACCCGCTAAAAATACATCTTTTATAGACAAACGTTTTAAAAGGTTTATCAACATTAATCCAGCATTATCTGCAATTAAGGGATTGTCAATTAGTAAATCTGAATAATTAACATGTAAAGAAGAATACTCTATCGAATCGGTAATATTAGAGGTTGTGATCAAAGTCTTATCAGTTAACTTCTCTCTAAAGCATTCCGCTATGCTGTCAAGGCGTTTCAGATTACTGATAAACATTGCATCAATCTCGAGTGAATCTAGAATAAAATTAACACTAATAACAAAAGGATTATTTACTTTAATAAATTCCTTTATTACATTTTTTTGAGTATCAACCGATTTACCTGGTGCGATCATAAGTATCTTTCTATTAACCACCATTTCCCTGATAGTACGAAGGCTTTCGAAATCATCAACTGAATGACTTTGGTAACTTATATATAAATCTTCAATTAAGCGTTTATCATATTGGTCCCTTTTTGCCACTGGTATTTGTTTTAAAATTGTGTTTATGGACTTCACTGAAATAGTCTGTTTATTCAATAAATTCGTGGCGTAATTCGGGTGGCATTGATTAACAGCAGCTAGGTAGTAAGGAATGGAGTATCCCCACTTCGTTTCGGAATATATCTTACTTAAATGCTCATCTATGATTTCCAACAATGGGATTGTGTCATATTTATCTTCTAGATTCTTATTAATGTAATGAGTAACCAACTCTGTACATAGATTCCCAGCCCCTCTACCCATACCCAAAACAGATGAATCAATGATGATATCCCTTTTTGGATGCAACATTAATAATTCTTGGGCATTTGAAAATGATAGTTGCAGATTGTTATGGGAGTGAAACCCAATACATACGGATTCATCCAAATTATTATCCAGAAGATGAAACATCCGAAGAAGATCATTCTTATACATAATTCCCAATGTATCTACCAAATAGAAAGCATATGGTTTTAAATTATTCACTTTATTTATAAGCTTTAACAGGTTAGAATCCGTGTAACTGGGTGTTCCAACAGGCTGAATAAAAACTTTATATCCTTTTTCCATTAATAACCTTCCATATAAAAATGCTTCTTCTATTTCATTTTCGTGAAAGGTCAGCCTGATACCATCTATAGATTTACCATCGCAAACGGAAATTTTGTCAATGGGAATGTAAGGTTGTGCAATCATCCCAACGTACATTACATTTTTATTTTTAGGTTCAATGTATTCCCTTATTCTTTCCACACTATTAAATAACGACTTGTTTTCATCAAATCCCTCTTCTGCTATAAAGCCGCATTCAATGATATCAATTTTGGATTCTACTAATTTTGAAATCACTTTTTTTATTGATCTTTTTCCGAAGTGCCAATTGTTAATATAGCCACCATCACGAAGAGTGCAGTCAAGGATTATCGTTTTACCCATAAATATATTCTCCCTGCTTATTTTGGTTTTTAATAACTAACCTAACCTTTTCCAAGTCCTTAGGCGTGTCTACCGATATTGTTTGAACAACTGCATCTATAAATTTTATTCTTTGGCCATTTTCCAGAAACCTAAACTCGTCTATATCTTCCGCTTCTTCTATAGGCCCTCTATTGGCTTTATAGCAGAATTCCAGCGCGCTTTTTGTAAAGCATTGAACACCGACAAATTTCTTATAAACAAAATTGTATGTTCCCTTTGGATAAGGAATTGGACTTCTTGCCATATATAAGGCATAACCTTTTATGTCCGTCACAATCTTTATTTTGGAAAAGTCTACTGCCTCCAATGGGTTTTTCAGTTCCGTCATAAGATTGGCAACAAATAACGAATTGGGATCAATGCCCTTTGGTAAGATATTCTTAATAGCATCACTTTCAATTAATGGCTCATCACCATTTACATTAATATAAAAATCTGCATCAACTTTTGCAGAAACTTCAAAAAGCCTATCAAGGTGAGTTTTGTGACTGGTTGATGTCATAATCGTTTTTATTCCAAGATCCTTACAAACAGTTTCAATTCTGATATCATCTGTGGCCACGAAAACGTCATCGAGTTCTGAAATCATTTTTAATTGATTATGAACCCACCAAATCATCGGTTTCCCGCAAATATCAGCTAAAGGTTTACCGGGGAATCTAGAAGATTCATATCTAGCTGGAATGACACCTATCATTTTCATTTTAGAAAGCCTCCATTTTAAGTTTTTAATTTGTTTCCTGTAATTTCGCTTTGCGAAAGATCTTTAAAACCATTAGGTTTTTTAGTTTAGACAATTCATTTCTGTCTAAAGTTATAAGCAGATTAATGATATAACCAATTATTCCACATCCAATCACAGCAAGAATAAAGCCTAACCAATGACTAAAATGAAGGAAACGGGATATCAAACTAAACAAACAAACCAATACAGCAGTCGTAATGGAATTGCGAATAATCAGCCTGTAAAAGATATTCCACTTCACACCTAAACATTTTGCAGGGTAGACAGGGGTAAAGGTAATATTACGAATAATACTCAAAGTTGAACTAGAAATGGGGATCGCTAATAAACCTAGATTGGTAAAGTTAATTAATATAAAAACGAGTGCAACATTTAGAATTCCCGAAACAAATAGAATTATGGAGGGTAACTTTACTTTATTTAATATCGTATTCACATTAAATAAAGTATTAATAGAGCCATTTACTAGATAAGGCCCCATCATAATAATAGATAATAAATGTAAATATGCAGCATTCTCACCTGGAACCCATAGGTGATAAAAATCATCGCCAAAAACAATAAAACCAGCTATGGGTACACTAATCAAAACATTTAATACTTTACTGGAGAAGTTTACCTCGCGTACTAAGCCCGCAATATCATTTTCAGCATACCTCGATGCCAAAGGAGGAATAAATATTCCAACAATCATACTAATCAGAAACACTAAAAAGACTGGCACAGTTTGGGCAATCGAATATTCTCCTGCCTTAGCGGCACCAAAGAAAAGATTCGCTAATAATAGATCTAATCCAGTCAGTAAAATTACACTTAAATGATTAATAGAACCCCATACTCCGGAACTTAATAATTCTTTAACTGCTTTTACTTTAAAATACTTTAATGAAATTGATATGTTAGGAAGTAACCTTCTTGTAAGATAAATTGAAATGAAAATACCAATAACCGTAACACTTAAACTAACAATTCCAACGTAAACGATGGAAGGAGTAAACATTGAAAATAAACATAAAAATAATGCTGCTTTTAAACCACTTTGGATGATTTCCTGATAAGATCGTAAATCAATTCTATTCATTGTTAATGTAGATACATTAAAGACTGACCCTATAACTGATATTAAAAATGTTAAAAAAATCAGACTAAATAGGATTTGGATCTCACCGTGCAAGGCTACAGGTACATTTAAAAAACGATCTACAAATACTATGATCAAACAGAGTGGAACCGAAAGTAATGTGATGATGACAATATTCGAATAAAAGACAGAATTGAAATATATGTTAGCCTGTAACATATCATTTTTCATAACCTCGATCATAATAAACCTTGCTGCCATTGAATTTAGTGCAATGACTAATAAATTTATATAACTGACAATATTATTAGCCAAAGGAAAAAAACCATAAGCTTCCTTCCCAATATGTTCAATTAAAAATGGTGTAAGTAAGAAACTTACACCAATACTGATGGAAAAGGACATTAAATTTGCTAATAAATTTATAATAAATTGCTTTTTATTTTTCATATGAATTCCTTTTTCCCTTTAATTTGAATCAATTACAAAGTTTTAGATCAAAAACTTGTTGTCGCCTTGGAAGTATTCAAGTCCTTTTCATTTATGAGCCAAGATTTATTTTGTATATACCAATCGATGGTCTGCTTAATCCCCTCCTCAAAAGTATAGATGGGTGACCATCCCAATTCAGTTGCAATTTTATTTGAATCAATTGCATATCGTCTATCATGACCTAGACGATCTATAACGAAGTGTACTAATGATTCACTCTTACCTAATAAGTGGAGAATGCGTTTAACTAATTCAATATTTTCCATTTCATTATTTCCACCTATGTTATATACCTCACCAGGTTTACCATTATGAAGAACAGCATCAATTGCTCTGCAGTGATCGTATACATGAAGCCAATCTCTTATTTGTTTCCCATCTCCATATACAGGAAGCTTTTTTTCCTCAAGGGCGCGGGTTATCATTAATGGAATAAGTTTCTCCGGAAACTGGTATGGTCCATAATTATTTGAACATCTTGTAATATTGATAGGAAGACCGTAGGTTTCACTATATGCCCTTACCATCAAATCTGCAGCTGCCTTTGATGCCGAATATGGACTATTGGGAGCTAAATTAGTTTCTTCGGTAAAATAGCCCTCCTTTCCCAATGTGCCATATACCTCATCTGTTGAAATTTGAATGAATTTGACCCCTTGTTTGAACGTTTTACAATGCTTATTTAAACTATCCGCCTTCCAATGATTCTTCGAAGCTGCCAATAAAGCTTGAGTACCTAAAACATTCGTTTTAAGGAAGATTTCCGGGTCATCTATACTCCTGTCAACATGTGATTCCGCCGCGAAATTAACAACAATATCAACATTATATTGAATAAATAATTCGTCTAACAAATGGCGATTACAAATATCCCCTTTTACAAAATGAAAGTGTTGATTATCCATTATATCTTGTAAATTTTTCAGATTCCCTGCATAGGTTAAGGAATCTAAATTAATAATTTTATAGTCATAATGTTGCAGCATATATTTTATAAAATTCGACCCAATAAATCCTGCCCCGCCTGTTACAAGGATATTCACCGTATTCCCTCGCCTCCAAATTTAGGAAGTAATCAGTTCCTGACCTTTCTTACTCTTGTCATTAACGATTTCCATTAAATACTTCCCATAGTCTGTTTTCATTAAAGGGCTTGCTAGCTCTAACAGTTGTTTTCCAGAAATATATCCTCTCCGATAGGCAATCTCTTCTATACATGCCACATACAGCCCTTGACGTTTTTGAATGGCTTCAACAAAATTAGATGCCTCTAAAAGAGACTCGTTTGTTCCAGTATCAAGCCATGCTAGGCCCCTTCCCAGCAGCTGTACTTTTAGTTCCCCCCTAGCAAGGTATTCCTCAATAATCGATGTTATTTCAAGCTCTCCTCTAGCGGATGGTTTCACATCTTTAGCTATCTGCACGACATTATTATCAAAGAAATATAAACCTGGTACGGCGTATGTGGACTTTGGATGATCCGGTTTTTCCTCAATGGAAATAGGATTCTCAAATTCATCTACCTCAATTACACCATAAGCTCTCGGGTCTTTTACGTAACAGCCAAAAATAATGCCCCCTTTCTTTAAGGAGGCTGCTGCTTGCACTCGATTTCCGAAATCTGAACCATAAAAAATGTTATCACCTAAAACTAAAGCAACGGGTGAATCACCTATAAACTCTTCACCAACGATAAATGCTTCAGCTAGACCATTTGGTTTTTCTTGTACAGTGTATTGTATTTTTAATCCAAGATGACTTCCATCCCCTAATAGATCATGAAAGATATCAATATCTCTTGGGGTTGAAATAATTAATATTTCTTTAATTCCCGCTAACATTAATACTGATAAAGGATAATAGATCATTGGCTTGTCATAAATAGGTAAAATTTGTTTAGAAATGGCTTTTGTTAGAGGATATAACCGAGTGCCAGAACCACCTGCCAAGATAATACCTTTCAAAATATCACCTTTTTCTTTTTTAAATAAATGCCTTTTACTTAGTGTAGAACTTACTCACTTCTAACTGGAAATCCTCGTATCTTCTAATATAATCATTTTCATCAAAGTAATTATTAGCTAAAACTAGGAGGATGCAATCGGCGGAAAATTCAAACATCTCACGCCAAATATATTTACCAATAAACAATCCTTGATTGGGTTTATTCAATTCATATTCTGTTTTTTTCTTTCCATTATCTACTCTCACTTTACAGGAACCGCTTACACAAATAAGGACCTGTTCCAAATCGGCATGAGCATGAAAGCCTCTAGCTTTATCATGTTTGGTTCCGAATAGATAATAAACACGTTTAATCTCGAAAGGGATATTTTTGAATTGTTCAAGAGCTATTAAAGACCCCCTTTCATCACTATTAGCGGGAAAGTCAATGAGCGAATTCTCCATTTTATTTATCAGCCCTTTATAATTTTTGTGTATTCAGTTCATTTATATTCCTTTTTCTATTACTGAACTTTCTTTTTAATAGCGATTTACATGTTTGATAAATGGCAATAGATATATCCAATATTCGAATCTTATACATGAACACTATAATTAGCAGCCTTATATTAATGGATTTATTTTTTAAACATTTTTCTATTGTTATAGGTCGTAATATTGTGTCAAAGGTTTTAGTTAATTCCTTTGAATCTTTAATCAATTCCCTTGCAGCTATATACTCCGAAAACAATAAATTACTTTTATAGGTAAAATAAGCATCTTTAAATTCAGCAAACATGTTTTCCTCAATCAAGATATCATTAATCATTTCAACCGCTTCAATAAATCCCTTTACATTTTTTTCACTTTTTGTATTTGTAATAGAGGTGTTATGCTGGACATAGTGGTAAAGTTTGTTATTAATATATTTGCATTTGCTAACTTTTGTTAAAACCCTAAATATAGTGGGAATATCCTCATATTTAATATTAGGGTACCTTATGTTAAATTTATCGAATAAGCTGTTTTTAATTAACTTATTCCATGAGAAACCTTCAACAAGCTCTTTTTTATTCAATAAAAATTCCCGTATAATATCATTTTTATCAAATACTCTGTGATCCATATCAGAATGGTCATTATAGCTTATGATGCCTCCATCCTCATCAACCCTATCCCAATTACATATTACTAGCTCTAAATTACTCATTTTAGCTTCGGTAAATAATATTTCCATCATATTATCTTCAATGTAGTCATCAGCATCCACAAAAGCAATATACTCACCTCGTGCAATATCTAATGCACGATTGATAGCAGCAGCTTGGCCGGCGTTTTCCTGATTTAAGAGAATAATATTTGAATTTATATCAGCGAATTTTTTTAATATCATTAAACTCCCATCAGTAGAGCCATCATTTACGATAATTATTTCTATTTGGTCTAAAGTTTGATTTATTACGCTATCCAGACACCTTTTGAGAAATTTTTCATTGTTATATACCGGAATGATGATACTTACTTTTTTATTTGCCATTCTTATCCACCAACTATTGTATTAGTGTTATTTTCAGGAAAAACCATTATGAAGATTCTTTAGCTGCATATACTCCTGTCTCTTCCGAAAGAATATTATCAAGGTCACCCCTTTCAAATACCTCAAGCATTCCTCCCCTGGTAGCGTTATAAATTTTAATATGATGCTTATCTGCATATTTCTTTGCTTCTTTAAAGGCACAGATCATTTTTTCACCTGCTATTGATGCTAAGGGATCAACAATCCCATAATCTTTAAAATGAGTAGACTTTTTATTAGAATAATTACAATCAACACCAAGCAAATAAATTTTTTCAAATCCCATATAAACTGCTATTTGAATTAAAGAGTAAGTGATGGTATATCCACTATAGACAACCTTAAAGGCATCATCGCTAAATTTAGAATGATACTTTTTATGGGGCCAATCATGATTTAGCATATTAAGAGGATAAATGTAATAATCATCTGTTAACTTTGTTTGTTTTGATACTACGTCTCCGACAAATTTGGCTCCAACATCCAAATCATCAATACAATCCTTATACTTATGATAAAACTCGGGAAACTGTATCCCATAATAAGTTGGTCTCCAATTAATTTCATCAAAAGATAAAAAGATTGAATTCATACTAAATGTAATTTCATTTTTTAATTTATCTAAATCCTCTACTAATAAACTTGGCCCTGTAGCAACAATAAAACATCTTTCTCCCTTATGTTTGTTCTTGAGGGTTTTCAGTTTTTCGTATGGGCTATTTCTATAAATGCGGCCTACTCTTAATAACTTGTTTAATTGAAATGTAATAGTAGATATCAAAAATTGCATGGTATTTCTAATTGATACAAGAAAACCATAGATATTTCGATACTTTTTTAAAAAGGTTTTTATTGTCAAGTTAAACTTCACCAACTTATTAAAATCTAAGATTATAGCATTCTATTATGAATAACCTGATTAAATAAATTTTCAAATTCAGGAATAATTTTTTCAACAGAAAAATCATTTGCTCGTTCCTTTCGACTCTTTTCATCAATACCTTTAGGGTCTGTTTTTAATACCTTCATAATATTCTTTGCAAGTTCTTTATAATCATTTACTGGAGTTAATATTCCATATTTGCCATTCTCAAGAATTTCGGATGGCCCGCTGGGACAATCCGTTGATACAACCGGTAAACCTGCTGATAAAGCTTCAGCGATAACTACTGAAAAACCTTCATATCTTGAACTTAGAGCAAAAACACTAGCAGAACGCATATATTTGTATGGATTTTCAACAAAGCCCTTTAAAATTACACTTTTGTGCAAACTTAATTGATGGATCATTTGTTCCAGATATTCTCTTTGTTCACCTTCTCCTAATATAAGTAATGTATTTTTCACCTTTTCCTCTAACAAATATTGATGAGCTTTTATTAGGACATCAAACCCTTTCAATTCTGTTAATCGGCCTATACCTAAAATGATTGGCTCGTTAAGATCATCAAGCTCATTTTTTTCACCAAGCATGCGTTGTATATCCTCTAGCCGAATGGGATTATATATACGTTTAACAGGAACATTAATGTTCGGAAACATTTTCTCGAACGAATTTTTTGCTCCATTTGAAACAGCTATGATCACTTTTAACTTTTTATATAACTTGCTAATAAGAAATTTGTGAGTTTTAATATTTGTCTTCGGATGTTTTTGTACATCTGTGTGAACCCAACCTATAGCTGGCTTTTTTGTTATGACTGAGGCTAGTGAGGACAAATAGGTAGGAGTCATTTCTAATGAACCAATGATTAAGTCAGCGTTTTTTGCAGCTTTTGTTACGGTCCTAATCACCTTAAACGGATGTAAATATGTTTTCTCTTTCTCTGAGAGCACCTTTATAACTTCAATATTTTTTGGCAATGATTGTATTAAATCACCAAAATAATTTACTACTAATATGGATGTTTCGAAAATCTCCTTATCTAGATTCTTTATTAAATCAAGTGTTACCCTTTCTGCCCCTCCGCCTTGAAGACTTTGCATAATAAATAATAACCTTTTCCTACTCACTGATGAATTCATCTCCATTCATCTTTTACTTATATTTCTAATGATAAGCAGGAGCACCGTATACACCGTTGGAAAGAATCCTTTCCCCAGATTATCTATTCGATCGACATAGTTATCTCCAAATCTGTTTGTAAAGTAGCTCGTATTATTTAATAAGAAGAAATTAGTCTTCCAATTTTCAAAGGAGCTATAAACCAGGTTCCTGGTTAACTTCATTTTTTTAAAAAAACCGACAAAATCAAATTTATAATATTTCAATTGGCGATACATATTAGACCACATTAATATTTTTACATACTGATAACAGAGCCCTTCTACATTCTGATCCGTAAGTTCATTTTTAGTTTTATAAAAAAGGTACGTTTCTTCCAACATCTCATAAATGTCATTTATCTTTGGAGAAATTGTTGTTAGAATGCTTCCCTTCCTATTCTTTCTATACATATAAAGGGATTTATTAATATAAATATAATCTTTTACATCTAATAGTATTTTATAAATTGTACCAACATCTTCATAAATCTTACCTTTAGGAAATTTAACGTTATTAAAAAGATTGGTTTTATACACTTTATTCCACGCACTAGGCTGTACTGTCCATAAATGGTCGGGGAAATCCATTCCTTTCACAATATTGGTGTAACCATCTTCACCAACATCCATCCAATCAAAAACAATCATATCTGGTTGGCTTTGTAATGCCTCAAACACATGAGTAAAATAACTTTCATCAATATAATCATCACTGTCCAAAAAAGTAACATAATCATATTTAATAAACTGCAGCCCATAATTCCTTGCATCCGACAATCCGCCATTTTCTTTATACACATAGAAAAACTGATCAAAAGAATGAGAAAACCTTTGAGCAATTTCTCCAGAATGATCTTTAGATCCATCATCTACAAGAATAATTTGAATATTCGAGTATCTCCCCATGCTTTTAACAATGGATTGCAAGCATTCCTCAAGATAATCCTGTACGTTATAAATAGGTACAATTAAACTAATTCCATTCATTGCGATTCTCCCCGAATAATAATTAGCTACTAAAAAGACTATAGGGCACTACTCCGGCTATATTGATCACAAGCCGCAGGACAAAATATAAACCCCAAAAAAATATAATGAAAAGGATGAATAATTGCCCTAGTCCTTTCTGCTTTCCATTTAATAAAAGATGGATCAAAATAGGGTAATAAAACAAATTAAAGCATGAAAAGTAAAGCTGCAATCGATCAACAGCCTCTATCCCTGCTAAAGCATATAGCCACAAATTTACAATGACAAGATTTGTACTAAAATGATAAAGCTGATAGTTCATGTTTAATTTGCTATTATCCTTTGGAACATACAATGAAATAGCTACAATAAACATCTGGATAATAACCGGGATTACTTGTAACAGGCCTTTTTCCTTACCCACTTCAAAAAAGAAGTCTGGATTTGCTGTGTATTTTGCTGCATAAACGCCTGAGAAATTAATAATTAGATCCCCAATAATATTTTTAAACCCAGGCAAAAAGTAAAGAGAAATAGTCAATAAAAACAATGGAATAACTACTTTGCCGCTAAATCTTTTCTTAGGTATGAAAAAAAAGAGTAAAGTAAAAATAGCACTATTATGAAATAACAGTGCTATTAGAATAATGATGACATACTTCAGTTTATCTATTTTTTTATCAGTAATTAAATAATGCACGAAACAAAAGATGATTGAAACGGCGATCATTTGACGGATTTGATTATAGCTATTCAAATAAGTATAGGTTAACAGAAAAAACAATAAACCAATTAAATAGTTAGGCAGATGTCTCTTCATTCCTAAAAATATAAATAATAGAAATATAAAATAGACACCAAATGAAAAAACATAAAAGGTATCGAATCTCACTGCAAGATCATAAATAAAGCTAACCCCTGGTTCTATTAGGCCAATATATGTTTTATAAAGATAAAAGCCATAATACATGGGATAATCTACGCCAACCCCTACACCTTTAAAAACAGACAATCCTAATAGAATCACAAACCAAATAAATAATGTTATGTTCTTTCTATCTACAAAAATCACATTGCTGTCTTCGTTCATATTTTTTACAATCAATACCCTTGAGAGAAATAGACAATAAAAAATAGCAAGAACTAATAATAAATAAATTAACATTTAATTCACCTTATTATTGTCAAAATCCATTAATTTAATAGGCTCCTTTTTTATGAATAACTTGTACCACCGTTTTAAAAAGAATTTTGAAATCAAATAACAGGCATTTATTGTGTACATAGTACAATTCTATTTCCACACGCTCTGGGTATCCTACCTCACTTCTTCCACTTGCTTGCCAATATCCCGTCAACCCGGGCTTTACAGAAAGGAACAAATCTTTTCTATCTTTATACTCCTCTAATTCTTCGAAAACAACGGGTCTAGGTCCTACTAAACTCATCTCACCTTTTAGAACATTAATAAATTGCGGCAATTCATCGATGCTCGTCTTTCTAATAAATCTGCCAAACTTCGTAATTCTTGGGTCCTCACTCTGCTCCAATTTAAAGTTGTTTTGCAAATATTTTTTGTAAAGGAATTCATTTTCTTTTAACTTTTTCTCAGCATCAATAATCATGGATCGAAACTTATAAATAGTAAATACTTTTCCGTTTTTGCCAATTCGCTTTTGCTTAAAGAAAATGGGGCCTTTATTTTCACCCAATAGACAAATAACCGAAAAAAGGAGTATGAAAGGTGCTGTTATGAATAGCCCAACTATTGATCCAATAATATCAATTAGTCTTTTGATGAAAAAGTAAAAGTGTTTATCGTCCTTCTTTACCGCAATTTTGACGATAACGTTATTATTATGAATATTAGATTTGGCTATTTCACCGTTTACATGACCCTTCAATTAATTCACCTCTATCGTTGAATTCTCCAATTTCATTATTGTTTTTAAATATTGAAATACCTCATCTTTGATTTCTTCATTTTGTAAAGCAAAATCGATAGTCGTCTGGATAAAGCCTAATTTGTCTCCAACATCAAAACGTTTTCCTTCAAAATCGTATGCGAATACCCGTTGAATTTCACTTAACTTCTGAATGGCATCAGTCAGTTGAATTTCGCCACCTGCTCCCTTTTCATGTTTCTCCAAAAACATGAATATTTCCGGATTGAAAATATAGCGTCCCATTATTGCTAGGTTAGATGGCGCTGTTCCCTTTTCTGGTTTTTCAACGAAGCTATGAACCTCATAAAGCCGATTCATTTGTTTCCCTGGATCAACAATTCCATATCGATGAGTTTCGTTTTCCGGAACAATTTGTACCCCGATGACCGAGGAATGCGTTTGATCATAGATATTAATGAGCTGCTTTAAACATGGAGTTTCTGCCTGGACAATATCATCTCCTAACAGAACGGCAAATGGTTCATTACCCACAAACTTTCTTGCACACCATACAGCATGACCTAATCCCCTCGGTTCTTTTTGCCGAATATAGTGAATGTCTACTTTTGCGGGAGCCTGGACTTTTTCTAATAGTTCAAATTTATTTTTCTCCATTAAATTGTTTTCAAGCTCGAACGCATTGTCGAAATGATCCTCGATTGCTCG
>Ga0182742_1002054_pt1 | contig 23414 bp, 18 predicted proteins | sample eDN5th37CBELigMG_FD_128880 | JGI IMG/M metagenome (GOLD analysis project Ga0182742, IMG submission 128880) | Enriched Miracle-Growth compost microbial communities from Emeryville, California, USA - eDNA 5th pass 37_C BE-Lig MG (version 2)... ... | reverse complement strand
GGCGACCAAAAAGCCTAGAGCCATTGTCAAAATAGCAAGCCATGTATAGATTTTTTCAGTTAATGTGACTAATAGATTCATTATAAGCCTCCTTTTCTACAATCCTATGATTGGCAATATACCTGTTAGCAAGACGATGCTCAGTAGGATATGTAATAAAATCCAAATAATTGCCAGTTTAGTTGTTTCTTTAAATGTGGATCCTGCTATCCCCATTGCTACATATAACCCTAATGCTAAAGGTGGGGTCATTCCTTCAAGGGCGCCTGTCATAGCCGGAAGTAAAGCAGCTAATAAAACGGGGTCTCCACCTAATGAACCGTATACAGCAATCATGGCACTTCCAAGAATAGCCACTTGTGCTGATCCAGGTAAAATCATTCCAAGAACCATGAAGAATAAAGGCAAAATGATGATAATAGACATTTGACTTAACCCGAATGAAAGGAACCAGTCTCTTACCACGTCATTCATTTGTAAACCAATAAATATCTGCGAAATAGCATAAGCCATATAAATAGTAACACCAATAGGCACAACTTTAAGTAGTGAGTCTTTGAATATGTTAACGATATTCTGCCAATTTATTCTGCTGTTAGCTAATGACTTTCTCCCAATAGTTATCGCATAAGCTGCAGCTAAACCAGGGGTAAACATTAAAACAGAGGAAGAGAATGCACCTGCACCTGTTTCCCCAATACGCCCAATAAAGAAATCCTTAAATTGCGAATCGGCGAACAATGGAAGAAATATAAGCACAGGTAATGCTAGAGCAGGCCAGCCCTTTGCTAAACTTCCTTTAAACTTTGGCAGTTCTTGAGTCGGAACAGGTTTAACCTTATATAGCTTACATAAAGCCCAAAGCGTTAGCCAGCGCTGGATAAAGAACCATAATCCAACCCCATAAGCCACAACCATCCAGCTGCTTAATGAAATGCTATCTGGATGTACTTCATTTAAAATTCCAAATGTTAAAATGACAATGCCTGATGGCGGGATAATATTTCCAAGCATACTTGAAGACATTTCTACTGAGGCCGCTAGTGCTGGTGGGAAATTTGATCGTTTCATCATTGGAATGGTAAATACACCAGTTGCAGCTACGTTTCCAGGACCAGTCCCAGAAAGGGATGCCATAAAGGTACTTGAAAGTAGTGCAACGTAACCAGCCCCGCCTTTGAACCTGCCTACAACAGCCAGCATTAATTGAATAATATTATTTACTACTTTAGTTGCATCAAAAATTACTGCGACTGCCATAAAAGCAAAGATGGCATAAAAGAGTGAACTAGTTGAGGGGTACAGAAGTGATTCCCAAAATAAATCGAAAGATCCTGTGATCATTACGATAAATACAAATGATAGTGCCATCACTTCGTACATCGGGCGTTTAAGCCAGACAAATAAAATAACTACAAAAACAATTAATGCAATCAAATATAATATTGCACTCGGTATACCAAACACTCCATTCACCTCCTGAAAATTACACATGATATAACCATTGATCACGAGGTTATATCAAGTATTTTGATTATAACAAATATTTTTTAAATTTCAAATCATTTTTTGAATATTTCGCATTTTATAACTGATTAAAAAAGATCGCGTATTGACTTAATTTAATTTTTAAAATTCATCCACTTTTTGGTACCAAGCAATGGATATAATCAGTTATAATAAGTTAAGAGGTGAAAAAGATGTTAAATAGAAATAAGTCGATTCCCTTATATGAACAGCTTAAACAAATTATTGAAGAAAAAATTAAATCCGGTGATTGGAAGCCAGATGATCAGTTGCCATCTGAACGAGAACTTGTTGAACAATATGAAGTTAGTAGGATAACTGTTAGACAAGCAATTAATCTTGCTGAAAGGGATGGTCTGGTTAAACGTATACATGGGGTCGGCACCTTCGTTACTCAACCTAAAATTAAACAAGAATTGGGTAAATTTAATACATTTCAATCTACACTTCAGCAACAAGGCTTAATCGCCTCCACCAAACTGCTAAAATCAAGCGTTATAACCAGTGACTTTCAACTGGCCAGGCTGCTTGACATAGACGTTATGGAAAAGATGATTAATCTTGAATTGGTTGGCTATGGTGATAGCAGTCCGATTGTCTACTATAATAGCTATTTTTCATATTCAGTGGGAGAACAGATGAAGAAGGCTGCGGAACAGGCTCTAAAGGAAGAAAAACCTTTTTCTACGCTTGATTTATATCAATCCCTCGATTTCGAACCCACCCATGTTGAACAAACCTTCGAGGCCTTGTCAACAACTGAACAATTATCAAAAATACTAGATGTTGACATTCACTTTCCTTTATTCCGTGTTACCTCAATGGTTTATCAAGATAAGATCCCCCTTGAGTTTAAGGAAACCTATTATAGAGGGGACAAATATAAATTCTTTATTACAAGGCAAATGTAGCTTCTTACATTTGCTTTTTAATTTTTCGGAATTGACAAAATATTTTTCATGATATACACTTACCTTAACACTGGTTATAACATGTTATTACAAAGGGAGGATTAAAATGAAAAAAGAGTTAAGGATTCTATGCCCTAATGGACATCTTGGCTTTGCTCCAACAAAGGAAGAAAGTTTCCATATTGGAGCAGCAACAAAACCCGATTACTATTGCTGTGATTCTGGAAGTGATGATATTGGTGCCTCCGCACTTGGAGCCAATCGATCTGTAAGTATGTATAAATGGCAAAAACATGATTTAGAATTAATGCTTTTAGCTGCAAGGGAACAGGGAGTACCCATGCTTATTGGCTCTGCTGGCGATACTGGTGGCAATAGCCGAGTGGATATGTATGTTCAAATTATTAAGGATTTAGCAAAAGAGCATAATCTACCTCCTTTTAAACTAGCTTATTTTTATTCAGAGGTTGATAGAAGTTACTTAAAAAGTCAATTAGCAAACGAAGTTATCATTGAAGGCCTTGATGGACGAAAAGTACTGACAAGAGAAGATGTTGAAAGGACAGAAAGAGTTGTTGCTGTAGCTGGTATTCATCCTTTCGTAAAAGCATTAGAGATGGGGGCAGATGTAATTATTGGTGGCCGCTCAAGTGATTGTGCTATCTTTGCCGCGGCAGCCATTCATGAGGGATTCCCAGAAGAACATGCTTATTATGCTGGAAAGGTACTCGAATGTGCATCGTTCTGTGCAGAACCCTATGGGGCAAAGGAAAGTATTATTGGGACCATTTCGCACGATGATGTAAAGGTAACAGCTATGCATCCTGATCAGAGCTGTACGATAGCTTCTGTTGCAGGGCATGCCATGTATGAAAGATCCAATCCATACTTTGAATATTTTGCGGGCGGAATGCTGGATATGACTAATTGCCATTATGAACAGTACGATTCAAAGACAACTCGGATAACTGGGCAAAAATATGTGCCTGTTGAGGGAGATATAAAGGTTAAGCTTGAGGGATCTGCAAAGGTTGGGGAGAAATATATTGGAATTGCTGGAGTCCGTGATCCTTACACCATCCAAAATATAGATAAAGTACTTGAAATGGCGCGGGAACAAGTTGAGAAAGAGTTTGAGGGAGAAACTTATCATTTGAACTTCAGAACATTTGGTAAGGACGGTGTCATGGGAGCATTAGAACCGGTAAAGGAAATTAAATCACATGAACTCGGGATTGTTGTGGAAGGAGTCGCCGATTCTAAAGAAACAGCAGAGGCCCTTACATTATTTGCGACACGTCAGATATTCTATGCCCGCCTTCCTGAAGTAAAGGGGACAGCAGGTACGGCAGCATACCTAATCGATGATGTTATATATGCAGGTGCCACTTACAGCTGGTCTATGAATCACATAGTTCCGGTAAATGATCCACTTGAATTATTTGATCTGCATGTTGAGGAAGTTGGAAAAGATGAATTAGTAAAGAGTTAATGAAGGAAAGAAGGAGCGATGACGATGAAAACAGTACCCTTACAGGATCTAGCAAAAACCATTAGATCTAAAAATGCAGGAACTGATAAAATCACATTTGATATCATTTTTAAAGAAAAAGATACTTATGATCTTGTATGTAAAAGCAGTGTGATTTCAAAAAAGTCAGTTGCGGAATTATACAAGATTTCAGAAGAAAGAATTACTGATTTTGTACAATACGATCCGGCAAATGCTATTAAATTTACAATCTTGCGGGATCGGCCAAGTGGTGATCCTGGTGACGGTGATATCTTTGGGTCCCAGCAGTATCCTCCACTGTTATCCGTACAAATACCTGTTGGGTAGTAATTGAATAATTCACTAAAGGAGAATCACTATGTCTTAATACATGGTGGTTGTCCTTTTTTCATTTAATTTTATGCAGTGTAAGAAATGAAAGGGTTAATAGAAAAATATATTAAAATAGAAAAGTAGTGAAATCTAGTTTTCTATATATTTTTTGTTTATTTAACTAGAAACATAATATCCATTATACGCACCAATATAACGATTCCCTATGATATTCTCGCCGTATATTCCTGCTAATTTCACAGAATTTATTTCATTTTTAAACAGATAAACTCATCATATAATTGAATGGTTAAGAAGCTTATACAAAGATTGTTTCTTATCTTAAGTAACAAGAATTCTTTTTTCAGGTAATCACGCAGCTAATGGGAAAAAGGAAAGGCTAACTGTTTCTATGAAAACGGATTGAATCATAAAATATATAAAAAGTAATTTTGCAATAGATGGCTAAAGGAGCAAGCCCAAAGAGGCTGAGCGTCAAGTTGCATTATTCTATATTTGTAATTGCAAATATGTATATTTTTTCTCTCCAAAATACAAAATTGTTATGGTGCATCCCCACTTCATTTGTGGGGGTTGCTTAACTATTTAAAGTGTTACTAAGTAACAATTCTTCAATGCTCGAATAACCCTTTTCCTTCATTAATATCGACAATTGTTTCTTTTGTTTTTTACTAACCCTTAATCTAATAATTTCTATATCACTATCAATATAAATCCCACTTTTTCGTTTCTTCACTTCACCTTTAATTAATACTGACTGAAATAGATCCAATATTTCAGTTAGATTATCTGTTTTAATAAGGGATGGTTTAATTTCTACCAGATAAACTTCATCTTCATTTGGAGCCTTCTCAATTCTCATATTAGCTGGACTCACTTGCTGATAAATAACATCAATGATGGAGTATAGGTTTGATTTAATAAATTTAGGTGCTTTAAACTTTAAGGTAGCGTAGCCCTCTTTGGTATTCTGTTTTAGCTCTTTTACCTCATATGCGGGAATGAAGCCATTATCAAGTAGCTGTTCAAAAGTCAAAACCTCATCATGTTCAGTCAGTGCTTCGATTTTTTCATCAGTAATAGTTATAATTCTCGCTAATTCAGTCTGGTTTTCCCCTTGTTTTACAAATGGCTGAAATAGGGTGATATTTCTATCCTTATCAAAGAAGTGCTTTTTGCTCGGCCTTGCCTCAATCTCATTATTTAGTTGGAACTCCTGTACATCATCCTCAGTCACAAAGTTATAGATTTTCCCCCGAAATTCCTTCTTGAATGCTTTTAATTGTCCCGAACGAATTAATTTATTAACTGTTGTCTGGGAAATTTCTAAAAGTGCAGCAACTTCACTTGTGGTTAGTCCAGGTGGTTCAAGTTCTTGTTTCAGTCGATTAACATCTTCCAAATCAAATTCATAACGCCTTTCAATATACCAGTCATCTTTATTAATTGGAGTTAGTTTACCGTCTGCTATATAGTTATAGATTGTTTGTTTAGAAGATAAACCTAAAATCTTCATCACATCATCAACGGTTATAATTTTAGTTTGTTCCAAAATTAATTCATTCCCTTCTATAATTTACCTGCATGTATATATAATTATTATACTATGTAAATCCATTGATTGGATATTTTAAAATATATAAATTCATAATAAACGATTAAAACTATATATAAATAATTAAATTTTAATTAAATAACCATATTTAGACAAATTAGTATTTTTCCTATTAGTATTTAATAATGAATTTAATATTTTCATAGTTAATTAGATCATTTGATAATTAAAAAGGTCATATGCATATTTCTTATTAATTATTGTGAAAATAAATGCTATATTATATTTATCAGAGTAAATATTGTATTATCCTTATCGTTTAGGGGTTTTATTTGTAAATACTTAAAGAAGAAGAATGGAATGTTTTTACCAACTCTATACTGCAGTAAAACAAACCAGAGGCATATTGTAAAAAATAAACAAAGCTGTATATGCGGGGCTGTTCACAATCCATTTTTTACGATTAGCCGTAAACAAATGCGCAGCATCAAATTCAAACCATTAAAGGATATTAATTGCAAAGAATGTAAAGAAGGATTAAGGTGCTTATATAAAAATTAAAAGTAATTTATATTGCAATGTTGCCATATATTATGCTTTATATTTTAAAAGTAATTTGTATTGTAACGTCGCCATATATTGTGCTTTATATTTTAAAAATAGTTTGTATTGTAATGTTGCAAATATGAGTAATGAATTGTGAATTAAAGGCTCCTAATTTTTGTGGGGAGGGGATTATCATAAACAATACTAATGTGCCGCTAACCATACATAATCAACCGTCCGTGCAGCCCGATTTTGATATCTTAGTAAAAAAGATGCAGGATGCAACCTATTATGCCGATCTGCAAGTACGCATGGAGGAAAATGAACGGGAAGATCAATCAGAGTTCAATCGTTTTTCGGATATTGATATGATTTACTATTATGTTCACCGAAAAACTCATATTCGTGAGGACCGGAATCGAACGGAGGGTACAAAAAAAGAGTATCTGAATACCCTTATGCAATTTTATAGGTATGTGCTGGGGAATCAATTATTTTTCAAAAATGATGTGCCGGATTACAAGGAGGAAGAGGGATTTAAAAATCTTAGGCCCAGGCATATAAGACATTTTCACGAGTATTTAAGTATAGCACCTCTTGGAAAAAAAGGAAATCCTTATACAGCAGCTACCATCCAATCCAAATCGGCTGTACTGAAGGCGTTTTTAAGATGGCTAAATGAAACGGGGTATTTGAACTATCCATTACATGAAAAAATAAAAGATACTTCTATTATTGAAACGGAAATTCCAAACAAAGATTTTTACCCTGAAGAAGCCTTCATGCTTATTGATTTTTATAAAAATCATCCGATTCATTATGCCTTATTGACGACACTGATGATCACAGGGTTGAGGGTAACGGAATTAGCAAAGGCAAAATGGCGAGATATTAGTTACGATGCTGCTACGAATGCTTACTGGCTAGAGGGGGTAGGAAAAAGAAATAAAAAGTATTTGAAGAGGATTTCTCCTTTTTATTTTGAAAGAATTAAGGCTTATAGAATAAGAAGAAAGTTAAGTATTACCCTAAATAAAGCCGATGAATCTCCGATATTTGCTGATCGCAATCTAAAGCATTACTCAACAAAAAACTTAAGTAATTATATTGTGAAAATTATATTAGACAGTAAACTCCCTTTTTTAGAAGGTAGGGAAAATAGGGTAACTCCCCACTCGTTTCGCCATGCTTATGCTATTTATCTTTATAGGCAGGGGGCTGATCTTTTTACTATTCAAAAAGAATTAGGCCATAGTGACCCGAAAACTACAGAAAGGTACTTAGAAAAGGCCATAAGGATGGAAAATAGTGCGGGACATTTCATCTCAGACGATGCCTTTTAAAGTTTTACCCTACTTTCAATAGGTATTGAAAGTAGGGTTTTTAGGTTAAATCTTTAATCACTTGCTTGAAAGCATGGCCATTTGTCTAGCACGTTCCATAATTTCCATTAATAGTTTGTAATCGAACTCCAATTTTTCAATTTCCTCCGTAAGCAAGGCATTTTTTAACGTTAATTTTTGTATTTGTTTATTTAAGTCTTCTATGGTCTGGGTTTTTACATTTTGTTCAACCTGAAGTTGTTTTAATTTTACTGAGTCATGGTAAAGAGCTTGTAAAAAATCGAGGACCTCGTTAAACGATATATTTATTGCACTTTCTTTAGTATGAACTTCATCATTCTTGGCATTATTAGGGAGGGGAGTAACCCGCGTGCTTCTTGGTCGAATTATTAATTGTTTTGCTTGCGAAACTTCCTTCTCATATATTTTCCTAATTTTTGAATTCCACCTGAAACCACAAGCAGATGAAGTTCTTGATAACTTCTCTCCTACCTCTTTAAATGCACTTAGTTGCGTATTTCCTGCACGTATATGATTAATAACAGTTTCTGCTAATAACGTATCTTCTTCTTGTTTCCAAGCGTCCTGTCGATATATTGTCGCCATCATTTCACCTCCGAAGGGAATCTACTAGAAATAAATGTTAACAGCAAACAGAATAGAATGTTCTAACGCTTTTCGGGATTAAACCCAACATGGTAATTGGTTTTTGGTGAGAAGTTGTTTGTTAGATATCTTTTAATAAATGCCCAACCTCCCTTAAGCTAATTGCTAATTTAAAGCGGAAGTTGATTTAAGGCGTTAAATATTTTACTTTTATATCACAAAATTGTATTCTATATATTACTATTACAAAGTAATTCGAAAATTGGAGTGTATTAAAATGAATAAAACAGAACTAGTGAAAGCTGTATCATCAAAATCCGAACTGTCACAGAAAGACGCTGCAAATGTAGTTGATGCGGTATTTGATACGATCTCTAGCACACTTGCTAAAGAAGAAAAAATCCAATTAATAGGATTTGGTACATTTGAAGTACGTGAACGTTCTGCTCGTAAAGGACGTAACCCACAAACAGGTGAAGAAATAGAGATTGCTGCTTCTAAGGTCCCTGCTTTTAAACCTGGTAAGGAATTAAAAGAAGCGGTAAAATAACATAATTTATTTAAAGTTAAAGAACATCGTGCATACCGCACCATGTTCTTTATTATTGAAATTAGGCTAGCGTCATTGAATAGGGTCCGCTGCAAGTCATTCGGCTGCACCGGACATTGCGGCCAACCCCATCCGCAATAACCACTGCACCACGACCTTCCTCCAAAGGGCGTCGGAAGATCGTTTCCGAATCACTCGCAGCTGTTTCGGAACTTTGTTGATCATCTTTGAATGGAGTTAAAGACAAGGATAAGAACATCGTGCTAGGGCCATGTTCTTTTTTATCGAATGAGGCCAGCGTCATTGAATAGGGTTCGCTGCAAGTCATTCAGCTGCGGCGGGCATTGCAGGGAAAAGCGCCTGCAATGACCGCCGCACCGTGACCATGCTCCTTAACAGTCGCAAGATTACTTCCGAATCACTTGCGGCTCTGCAGAGAATCGCAAGTATCTGCATAGATAAGTGAAGGATTATAGCTTATTCAAGGAAGAAAATCCTCGAGGGCTGATTCGAAGAATGGGGCTAGCAATCATTCGCCTGCTGCGTTCATTACAAGGAAGAATGTCTCGTAATCAACACAGCACCAGGACTTTCCTCTCTCGGTCGGAAAATCCTTTTCGAATCATTGTCAGCCCTTTTGAAGGTCTATTCACAGAGGAAAAGAACAGCCCTACCCGATTACGAAAGCCCAGAACCCTTGACAGCGAGCCTCTACCCCTTGCAATCCCCAAAGGCAACACCACAGGGGGAAAAGCGCCCCTGTGGTGCCACCTTCGGAGATTGTACAGCAAGGGGTTAACTCACTGTAAAGGAACCTGTCTTCCGAACTGTTTTTGGCAGCAAATAGAGATAATTTAATTTTTCAATATTCACTAGGCTAGTTTTTAGAAATATGTTCTTCAATAAGTTCTTTCAATGATTTTATATCCTTACGCATTCCATGCCAGCTCCTCTTATATTTTCTGAATACTCAGCATTGCAATAATACACTTTATACAGGCTTTTTAAACTAAAAATATTTGAACCTCGTCTGTATTTTTTATATTTTCCGAACCGTTGTATTTGTAGAGATTGTGTTTGAAACTAGGGGCCCTGCATCCGTGAGTGGTATTTGCCAAAAAGCTACGTCCCTATAGAGGTGCTTCGCTTAGGGGGGCAAATTTCGCTTACCCGATACCAAGGCGCTTCCCGCAAGTAAGGGGACCGCTACGCTAAGCTAGGTTGCATTTACTTCATATTTGATTAGTCTTTATAAGTTCTTTGGAATATTGATTCCGAACCTAACCAAGCCTAATGAACCTAATTTTTTATAAAAGGGGGCTCTTATGTCTAACTTTAAGGGGAATTAATATTGGCATAAAGCCTGCATAATAAATAAAAGAAGTCTTTTAAAAGGTGGTGAAAAAGTGGAGCTAATAAAAGGTAATATTGAAAATAACCATGAGAAATATATTGAAATTTTATTTGAATTACTAAAACAACCAAGCATAAGTTCACAAAATATAGGGATGGAAGAATGTGCAAAGTTGTTAGTTAATATCATGGAGGACTCCGGGATTAAAACCAAAATGATTGAAACAAAGGGACACCCTATAGTTTATGGTGAACTAATTACTCCAAAAAATGAATTTACAATACTTTTCTATGGACACTACGACGTTCAACCCCCTGATCCTTACGAAAAATGGATTAGTGATCCGTTTGAACCGGGAATTCGAAATGGGAAAATTTATGCACGAGGATCTGGAGATAACAAAGGGCAACTTTTAGCACATGTTCTTGCAGTTAAATCGATCCTTGATATTTACGGCGAGATTCCAATAAATGTAAAGTTTATTTTTGATGGGGAAGAGGAAAGTTTAAGTAAAAATTTCGCTCCTTTTGTTGAAGAACATAAGGACCTTCTTCAAGCAGATCTGTATACACTGCAGATGGCCCATTACATAATACTGGACTTCCGGTTATTACTCTGGGCTGTAGGGGGATGCTCTATATTGAGCTGACAACCAAGGGAGCTAACAGGGACCATCACTCAGGAAACAAAGGCGGTATAGTTCCAAACCCAGCTTGGCAACTGGTTCATGCATTAACAACTATGTACTCCCCCAACGGAGAGGTTTTAATAGAAGGATTTTATGATGATGTAAAATCCCCAACAGTATATGAACAAGAATTATTAAAATCCTTACCGTACAACGCTCGAGAGATTGCAAGTCTTTTAGGAATAAAGAATTTAGATTTAGATGGGAAGTCTTATTATGAACGCTTGACCTTTCGACCGACTTTTAATATTAGCGGTCTAACTAGCGGTTATGGAGGAGAAGGATCAAAGACTATAATTCCAAGTCAGGCAAAAGTAAAGATAGATCTACGTCTTGCAGCGAACCAAGATCCAGACGATGTCTACCAAAAAATTGAAAATCATATCAAAAAATATCAACTTCCGATAGAAATGGTATGTCACGGTAAAGTGAAACCGTCACGTACTTCACCAGATAACCATCTAGTTCAAAAGGTAATTGGCTCAGTTGAACAAATACATCAAAAAAAACCACTAATTATTCCAGCGATAGGAGCAACTTATCCAGATTATGTTTTTACACAGATCCTTGGGCTTCCATCCATACTAGTACCATATGCTAATGCGGATGAGGATAATCATTCTCCTAACGAAAACATAGATATTAGTTGTTTTATCAACGGAATTAAAACTACTAGTCAAGTAATACTTGATTTAGGTAATAAACAACTTTAAAAAGGAAGGGGTTTTATTCATGCAGGTAACTCGAAACCTTACAGATTTTGAAAATGAACTACTTGGAAATGTTTCAAAGGAAGAATTAATGACTTTTACAAAGGAAATCGCGAAGGAAGTTAGACTTTCAGGAACTGAGGAGGAGCTTAGTGCTTTTAAATACGCAAAAAGCCAACTAGAAAGCTTTGGAATTCAGACAGAATTAGTGTTCAGTAATAGCTATATTAGTCTACCCGGTGATGCAACTCTTCAAGTTTCAGGTGAAAAATTTGAGTGTATTACCCATGCGATGTCTAAGCCAGTAAACAATTTGGAGTCAAAAGTAATAGATGTTGGCAGTGGTTCCGACAAGGAATATCAAGAAAATAATGTTGAAGGTAAGGTTGTTCTTATTGAAGGTCTTGCGACTCCAGGAAATGTGAAAAAGGCTGAATCATATAGGGCTGTAGGTGCAATTTTTATCAATGCAAAACACACCCATCAAATGATTGTTTCACCGGTGTGGGGAACTCCTGTACCTGAAACAGTATCCCTGCTACCTGAAATACCTGTACTTTCTGTGAATTTTGATAATGGGAAATCGATTCGTAATAAGCTTTCTAAAGGAGAAAATGATTGTAAAATATCAACCGAAGTTGACACTGGATTTCGCCTAATACCAACACTAACAGCAGAAATAAAAGGAAGTGAAGATCCTGATAAGTTTGTCTTATTCAGTGGGCATATTGATTCTTGGTACTATGGTGTAATGGATAACGGAACTGCCAATGCGGTTATGTTGGAACTTGCAAGAATTCTATCAAAATACCAAGATAAGTTAAAACGTTCCCTCCGCTTTGCATTTTGGTCGGGGCATTCACATGGACGATATGCGGGATCTGCTTGGTATTGTGATACGCACTGGGAAGACCTGACTGAAAATTGTGCTCTCCATATTAATATTGATTCGGTGGGTGCAAAAGATGCGACTGTATTAACAGAAGCAAATTGTATGAAAGAAACAAAGGATCTTGCAAAAGATGTAATTGATGCTCTTACTGGAGAAAATTTTGAAGGTGGTCGATTTGGTCGTGCAGGGGACCAGTCTTTTTGGGGGACAGGAACGCCTTCGCTTTTTATGTCATTGTCTGAGCAAGAACCTTACAACGGGCCAGCCGCGGCTGCATTTGGACAGCTTTTCGGAGGCGGTAAATCAGGTGGGCTTGGATGGTGGTGGCATACCACTGAAGATACTTTGGATAAAATAGACCCTGAGAATTTAAAACGAGATTGTGAAATATATTTGGCACTCGTATATAGAGCATTGACTGATTCAATTATTCCTATCAATCAATTAGCTTGTATTGAGGAGATTGAAAATGGTCTAAAAGATTGGCAAGACAAAGCAAAAGGGATTTTTGATTTAAGTTTATCAATTAATCGAGCTTCAAAATTGAAAGCAGAAGCAATAAAGTTTCAGGAGTTAATTAAAACAATTGATTACTCTGATAGAAAAAGGGTTGCATTTATAAATGAAACCCTGATGGAGATTTCACGTGTTTTAGTACCTTTAAATTATGTAAAAGGGGATATATTTGATCACGATTTAGCATTGAAGCAGCCAGTTATTCCAAAGTTGTCAGCTATCGAAGAATTAATTGAAGCAGATAAAGACACAGATCAATATCATTTTATCTACAACTCACTTATCCGTAAAAGTAATGAGGTAAATTATGCCTTAAAGAATGCTATTAAAATAATGGAGAAAGCAATAGAAGAAAATTAAAGGCTTTACAGCTACTTATTAATCAGTCTTAGGGCAGATATGAAAATTTAAAGCTAAAGGGGATTTATTTGTTTTTACATCTTTGTTACTACAGTAAAATCCCCTGCAATGCTTTTTGCAGTTAGTAATTAAAAAGTAAGAGGGGGTAAATACTTTGAAAATTGTTTATGTTGTTCCTTCGCCAATGGGTCGTACTGAGGCAGGAAAAGCGGAAATGAACCGCCGCCTTTCCCTTCTTAAATCTTATGCATCATCAGATACTATAGTTGATATTGTTGACGCGGAATTTGGACCGGCTTCAATAGAGTCTGTATATGAAGAACACCTATCAATTCCTTCAACTGTGGAATTAATGATTCAAAAGGAGAGAGAGGGATATGATGCAGCTATACTAGGTTGCTTTGGAGATCCTGGTTTAGATGCTATTAGAGAAGTGACAGGAAAAATGGCTATTGTTGGGCCAGGGGAAACGAGCGCCTTGGCTGCAGCATTGTGTGGAAATAGATTTTCAATAATAACGGTTACAAATAGTATGGTGAATCCATTAATTCATCTAGTTGAAAAAGCAGGTGTTGGGAAAAAACTATCTTCAGTCCGTGCAATTGAAACGCCCGTATTAGATTTAGCTGAAAGTTATAAGGAAACATTAGATAAATTAATTCAGGAAGGACAAAAGGCCATTACGGAAGATCGGGCAGATACACTTATTTTAGGTTGTATGTCGATGGGCTTTTTACATGTTGCTGAAGATATGTCTACTCATTTAGGAGTGCCGGTGATAAATCCCGGGAAAGCATCACTAAAATTTGCCGAGGCGATGGTAGGTGCAAATTTATTCCATTCAAAGAAAGCATATATAACACCGCCGAAATTATTATCAGGGAAAGTTAATTCTACTAAAGAATTATTAGTTTTTAAAAATAATTAAATAGTCTATTAATCATTTAGAAAGGTGCGATTTTGTTGTTAATACGCAAGGTAGAGGCAAAAATAATTAACACTCCTATTCAGGTAAACTTTAAAACCTCATATGGAGAATTTCCAAATTACCAGTCTCACTTGTTTGTAAGAATTACAGACGAGGATGGATACACTGGTATCGGAGAAGCATCACAATTGCCTTTTTTTACAGGTGAAACAACTGCCATTATGAAAAATGCAATTGAAAATGATTTAGGACCTAAAATAATTGGCAAAAATATTTTCTCTTTGGAAGAGATTCACAATGAAATGAACATGGCTTTGAATCCGGCAACTGGCGCCAAATCGGCTATTGATATGGCACTATGGGATATTAAGGGTAAAAGGCTTGGTGTCCCAGTATACAAATTAATGGGTGGAAGTGAAAAAAACATTTCACTTGCTTATGTATTAGGAGAAGGTGTTCCCGAAAAGATGGCTGACCTTGCCTTACAAAAAGTAGAAGAAGGCTTTAAAACAATTAAAGTTAAGGTAGGCTTAAATCCTAATAAGGACATTGAATCTATTAAATTAATAAGAAAAGCTGTAGGAGATAACATTAATATTAGGATAGATGCAAATCAAGGTTACACTGTTAAAACAGCGATTCAATCAATTGAAAAAATGTCAGAGTACTCTATTGAATACGTTGAACAACCTGTACCTGGATGGAATATTGAGGGGCTTGCTGAGATTCGGAGACAAATAAAGGTACCAATAATGGCTGATGAAAGTGTCCATTCCATTCATAATGCACTGGAACTTATAAAACAAGGTGCAGTTGATTTATTCGGCATTAAACTTATTAAATGTGCGGGGGTAACCCATGCAATGAAGATAATAAATTTGGCTGAGGCAGCTGGTATTGAATTTGTTTTAATAAGCCCATGGGACACAATGCTAGGAACAAATGCAGGAGGTCATCTTTCGATGTTATCCTCAGGTAATTACTCCCATGAGCTTGTCGGCCCCTTTTATATTTCGGATGATCCATTTGAATCGACATTAAATGCAAACGGCTATCAACCTACACAGGAACCAGGGTTTGGTCTGCCAGATTGTTTCGATCAAATCAAAGAAAAGTAGATTAAGATGAAATTTCATCAATGGATTGTTGTATATTTTGTAACACTTATACACTTCATGGCCTTTACACAAAGGATGGATGTTGTTCCATTTTTAATTGAATTGCGAGATGTTTATGACGTTGGGTACGCAGAGGTTGGGGGGCTAGTTTCCGCCTTTTTACTAGGATATGCGTTTTTTCAATATCCCGTTTATGTGGGGAGTCATAATCACAATAGGGATAACCTTATTATATACAATGATTGGCGGTATGAGAGCAACAGCTTACAGTGACTTTGTTCAGGCAATTATTATGGCTGGCTGTTTCTTTGCAGCGATTCCCCTTTTATATAGTCAAGCAGGCGGGACAGCGTTTGTAGGGGAATTCTTACAATCTTTTAGCCCAAATATGCTTACATGGCATTACGGGTTTAAAGATCTTTTAGGGGCTGGTGCAGCATTCGGGTTTTCAATATGTGTAGCACCATATGAATTAGCCCGTATGTATACCTTACGCAGTAAAAGAACAGTTAAACTTGCAATCGGTTTTTCGTTTGTCTTCCAAGCAATAATAGCAACTTCAGTTGCTGCTGCTGGAATGGCTGTTAGAGCTCTGTACCCTTATATGCACACTCCTGATATTGCATCAACAATTATGGCAATTAACATACTCCCTCCTGTAGTTGGATCATTAATTATTGTCGCTATTTTAGCAGCAGTTATGAGTACTGTTTCAGGAGTTATGCTGGTTTCAGCATCAGCTTTCTCACATGATGTTTATGCCACAATGATTAGGCCTAAAGCTACTGATAAGGAGCGTATGAGAGTAAACCGTTTAGCTGTTTTGGCTATTGGGATTATCCCTATATTTCTAGCAATGCGACAAATTGATATTGTACAGTTTATTGTTTTGCTTCAGGCGTCTTTGACAGCAAGTTTCTTTTTTGCAACTGTATTATTAGGATTAAACTGGAAACGTGGGACAGCTGCAGGGGCTATTTGCTCAATGATAGGTGGATTTTCCACCGCACTGATTTGGTATATTAGCGGAAACCCATTAGGCCTAAATGAAGTTTTACCTGGTGTTTTTGTGAGTTTAATATTGTTCATTGTGGTAAGTCTTTTTACAAAACCGGCTCCACAAGATTCACTTAAGCCATTTTTTAAAGATGTAGGCTAAATTATGGTTTTTAGGACGGATAGTCAGTTAGTATATTGTTAATTTCAAATATTTACTTATAATCGGAGGTTACCTTAATGAGTAATGATATTTGCAACTTGGTTGATCAGTTGAAAGATGAGGAAATTTTATTATTACAGGAATTAATCCAAATTCCCTCTGAAAACCCCCCTGGAAATTACAATGAGATTTGTGAATACCTAGATAAAAAGTTAACAAATTGGGGGTTCGATGTTCAAGTAATTGACGTGCCTGAAGATAAAACAAAGGAATTAGGTTTATCTACTTCAAGAAAGAATGTTATTGCTACAATTGAAGGAAATGAAGAGGGGCGTCATTTATTATTTAATGCTCACATTGATACAGTTCCTGCGGATAATCATGACAAATGGACGTATCCACCTTTTTCGGGGCAAATTGCTAATGGCAAAATATATGGAAGAGGCGCTACAGATTCAAAGGGGCGCTTGGCAGCATATATTATGGCTGCTTTAGCCTTAAAAAAATCCGGAATTCCCTTTTCTGGCAAAGTCTCAATTGTTGCAACTTGTGATGAAGAAACTGGTGGTGAATTTGGGGCTGGTTATGTAACAGATAACAAATTTATTAGTGGGGATATGGTAATTGTAGAAGGTTATAGTAATCAAATAGTAAGAGCTATGGCTGGTGTTTTACAATTAAAAATTACCTCTATTGGAAAACCAGCACATGCTGCATTTAAATGGAAGGGAATTAATGCAGTAGAAAAAATGGCAAAGGTAATTCAAAGTTTAACAGAGTTGCAAAGTGAATTGGAGCAAGAGACTTCTACAATAAATGGTATGAAATACACAACAGTCAATATAGGAAAAATTAATGGTGGAACGAAGATTAATGTAGTACCAGGTACAAGTGAAATTGAAGTTGATTTTCGTGTCATACCGGAACATTCATTAGATGAAATGTACAATCGTATCAAATCAAGAATTGAAAAATTAGAAAATGAAGATCCCGAAATGAATATCCTTGTTGAACGAATATTGGATTTTGAAACCGTTCCAACTATTACTGGAGAGGATTCACCAGTGATTGAGGAAATCCAGAAGGCGAATCAAGAAGTAATTGGTAAGAGGCTACCTGTTGTTGGTATGTTAGGGCAGGCCGATACTCGATGGTTTAACAAAAATGGAATTCCGGGGATTAATTTTGGTCCGGGAACTAACGATAATAATTTGCATGGATATGACGAATTTATGGATATAGATAACCTTATCCAAACAACCAAGGTTTTAGCAGTATTGGCAAGTAATTATGTTGGTAAACAGGCAGTAAAAAGGGATATTTAAATCTTTTATTTTATTAAGATGAAATTTCTATTATTCTATTGCAAAAGTAAACTAGAGGGTGATTCTTAACAATGACACGTATTGGAAGTAGGATAGAAAATATTCCTAAAAAGATGCGGGCAGTGGTTATAAGAAAACATGGGGGGCCAGAGGTTCTTCGGGTTGAAGAGATTCCAATTCCGCAGCCGGGCCCTGGTGAAGTTTTATTAAAAGTAGAAGCAACAGCATTAAATCGTTTAGATATTTTTGCTAGAAAGGGGATGTCTGGACCAGGCGTACCATTAGTTACATTACCACATGTTTCAGGAGTAGACATTGTAGGTCGTATAGCAATGTATGGTCCAGGTTCCGATAAAATACCTTGCAATCACTCCATTGGTGATAGAGTTATTCTTGATCCTGCTATTGGGTGTAACGAATGTAGATATTGTCGTCTCGGGGAACCAAGTATGTGCCCAAATTATAGAATTATAGGAGAACACTGTTGGGGCGGGCTTGCAGACTATGTTGTAGTACCCGCGCGAAACGTTATTAAGGTTCCAGATCATATTTCATCTATTGTTGCTGCGTCTGTACCTGTTGTTTATACAACAGCTTGGAGAGCAGTAATGACAGTTGCTGAGGTAAAGCCTTCAGATGTTGTACTGGTTGTAGGTGCCTCAGGTGGTCTCGGATCTGCCCAAGTTGAAATTGCAAAAGTTGCAGGTGCTACTGTAATCGGCACCGCAAGTACAGAAGAAAAAAGGAATAAGGCTCTTGAAAAAGGCGCGGATTTAATGCTTGATTCCAATAGTGATTGGGAATCTTCAATATTAGAATGGACAAATGGTTGTGGTGTGAGTGTTGCTTTTGATTCCGTTGGTGCCCCAACAATTAGGCATAGCTTGCGCTCATTAGAAATGAATGGAAAGTTAGTTCTTTCCGGCGCTACTGCGGGAGATAAACCCGACATAAGTATACGGGAAATTTATCAATGGCATCGTAAAATTATGGGGGCTCCAATAGGGAATTGGGAGGATTTCCTACGGGTTACAAACCTAGTTTGGCAGGAAAAACTAACACCAAGCATTCATGCTGTGTACCCATTAGAGGAAATCGTTAATGCTCATTTAGAGTTGGAAAAGCGGAACCATTTTGGTAAAATCGTTATTAAGATAAATGACTAGAAGATGATGGTTGGAAGGAGATTGTTCCTTCCAACCATTTTTTGTGAGCAAAAATAGTGTCTAATTTTAAGGTATAAAGCATTATGATTGACTTGACCAACTTTAACATAAAATTTATAATACTCTGGAAATGGGTACTTAGGGGGGATAGGGTTTGAAAAATCCTAAACTATTATTGGTAACAGTTGATGAAAGAACACGTGCTCTCTTCACAGACCAACTTAGGAAGTTCTTCCAAGAGGAAATCACAATAGTTCCAATTCAAGAATGTAAAAATACAAACGATGTGGATTTAGTACTTCTTTCTTCTGATGGATTGTTAGAGGAATTCAGGTTTCCATCAGAAAAAACAATTGTTTCTAGAAGAGCAATAAATATAGCGAAATTAGAAGAGCTGGTTAATCTTCCTTCAGAAACTGAATGCTTAGTAGTTAATAATTATCCTGAGACTGCAAACGAAACAATAGAGTTATTAAAGAATTTAGGATTTAAATTCTTTATGCATCCCTATTACCCCGGGTCTAGAACCGAATATTATGAAATCCAAACCGCCATCACCCCAGGCCCAGTTGAAATAGTCCCTAATTATATAAAAAGGGTTATTGATATTGGAATTCGTCCATTAGACTACTCTACAATTCTTGAAATTTCAATAAGATTAGGACTGAATATAGAAAAAGCAAATATTCAATCAGCAAGGTATATTCAGGAAATAATTGCATTAAGCCGTAGATTATCCTCATCACTTCAAAAAATAAGCGAGTTAAATCATCAACTGGAGGCTATTTTCGATACAGTTCATGATGGCCTTATAGCAACTGATAAAGACGATGAAATAATAAAGATTAATAAGGCCTCAAAAAAAATACTTGGTTTGTCCATATCTGATACGGTTATTGGGGAAAATCTATACAGAAGTTTTCCAAAGATTTATATTTCTGGGGCTGAAAATAACTCTGAAAAAAATGGAAATATAATAAATTTTAATGACCAAAAGCTTATTGTTAATAAAAATGAAATAGTGATAAAAAATAAAAAGATAGGTAATGTTACTGCTATTCAAGATATCACGCGTATACAAAAATTGGAGAAGAATATACGAAAAGAATTACAAAAAATTGGATTTTCCTCTAGATATACAAGCAAAGATATCTTAGGCATAAGTAATAAAATTCAAGGAACACTCCGTAACATGAAAAAAATGGCCAAGGGAGACCGTACAGTATTAATTCTTGGGGAAAATGGGACGGGTAAGGAATTAATTGCCCATGCAATCCATGACATGTCAGATCGACGTGATGGACCATTCATACCTGTGAATTTTGCCGGATTACCTCAATCGTTGGCAGAAAGCGAATTATTTGGGTACGAAGATGGGACCTTTACAGGAGCAACTAAGGGGGGGAAACAAGGTCTGTTTGAGATGGCACATAATGGAACAATATTTCTTGATGAAATTGCGGATGCACCTAAAAGCTTACAAACACTTTTATTAAGAGTGTTACAAGAAAAGCAGGTTATACGAGTTGGCGGAAGAAATATTATTCCCATTAACGTAAGAGTAATTGCAGCCACAAACAAAAATCTTAAAGAAATGGTTGAAAAAGGCGAGTTTCGTGAAGACCTTTATTATAGACTTTTTGTATTACCTCTTAGAATTCCTCCACTTAGAGAACGTATGGAAGATATCCCCATTCTTTTAAACCATTTTATAAGTCAATACTCGAGTATTAAACCAAAAATATCGGAAATGGTTATGGAAAAATTATTGAATTATAGCTGGCCAGGTAATGTCCGTGAACTTGTGAGTGTAGTTCAATATATGACAGTGGTTATGGAGGGAGATGAGATAAAGATTACTGATTTACCAGAACAATTTAATGAAATGAAGGAAATTAAAGACGTTGAAGAAGACCTTTTAGCTACGTTAAAAAGGGAAGGGGAACTAATTGAATATTATATAATCCTTAAAAGTTTAAACAAGGCAAAAAAAGAAATGAAAAGTATTGGGAGAGGAAGGGTACTAGAATACGCCCAATTATACGGATATCCATTATCTGAACAACAAATACGTAAAAGGATGAGTTTATTAAGAGACCTTGGTTTGATTTTTGCCGGGACAAAAGGACAGGGAAGTCGTATTACGGATTCAGGGCGATCTATCTTAGAGACCCTTAAATTTTACATAAATTAATAAAAAACATCCCTTTTTAGGAACCTAATCTAACCTAATTAACCTAAAAAAGATTAAAAAGGGCAATAAAATAAAGATTACCTCCTTTTAAAAAGTGGCATGAAAATTGCAATGCTATTAATGACTAAAAAAGGAGGTAATTTATTTGTCTACAGAAGTAAAGGAAATTGAAAAAATCCTATTAGATGAAGTTAATACAAACGTTTCGGAAGCCATACTTAATAAATTCCTAACTTTAGTTCGAGAGTCGGGAAGTGAAGATGAGAAAATAGCCGCGAGGTTTCTCGAGAGTTATTTGAAAGATTGGGGTGTTAGTCATACCGTACATGAACCAGAATTGTATTTAAGTGTACCTAAAAGTGCCAAATTGAAGGTAGTCAATCCAATAGAAAAAGAGTTTCGCGTTAAAACACCATCTTTCTCTGTAATTACAGGGGATAAATCTGTATCAGGTGGATTAATCTATATTTCTACTGGGTATGCAAAAGGTATAAATGATATTTTTGGAACTCAACTTCAAGGTGATTTACATGATTTAGAAGGAAAAATTATACTTACTGAAGGTTTTCCTATGCCAGGGAAAGTTCAGGAATTTGCTGAGTTAGGAGTAAAAGCCATAGTATTTATAAGTCCAGGAAAAAATATTCATGAGGGAATTTGTACACCAATTTGGGGCGCACCTGACTTAGATAATATGGATAAAGAGCCCTCTATTCCTGTACTAGCTATAAATAAAATTGATGGTAATGAATTGAAAGAAATTATAGAGAAAGGACCTGTGACCGTAGAATTCGAAACACATCTTGAAAAAGGGTGGATGACCGCCCCAGTTATTGATGTTTTTATTGAAGGTACAGAAGAACCAGAGAAATATGTCTTATTACACGGACACCTTGATTCTTGGCATGCAGGAATAGGGGATAACGCAACAGGTAATGCTGCGTTGCTTGAAATGATTCGTATCTTTAAAAAATACCAAGGTGAATTAAAAAGAAGTGTACGTATAGCAATTTGGACTGGTCATTCAACAGGACGATATGGTGGTTCTACTTGGTTCGCTGATCGATTTGGCTTAGATCTTGAAAGCAACTGTATTGCCCAAATAAACTGTGACTCTCCAGGATGCCGCTGGGCAACTTCTTACGATTATATGATGTGGACAAGCGAGGCAGATGAATTTTGCCAAGACGTTATTAGGGATGCAATCGGTCAAAAAAGTAAAGGATCAAGACCATTAAGAGCTGGGGACTATTCATTTAATAATATTGGAATTACATCATATTTTATGCTTTCTTCTAGCATTCCGGAAGAAGTATTGATAGAAAAAGGGTACTATCCAGTTGGAGGTTGTGGCGCTAATATCGAGTGGCATACAGAAGAAGATTTAATGCACGTTGCGGACTTGGAAATTTTAGTTAAAGATATCAAAATTTATTTACTTGGCGTGTTTAGAGCCGTAAACACGGTTATACATCCATTTAACTTTGTTGAAACAGCTAAAGAGTTTCAACAAACCATTCAATCATATCAAGAAAAAGCTCAGAAACATTTTGATTTCAGTCTTTCTTTGCAAGAAGCTATATTACTTGAAAAGGATTTAGTAACATTCTATAACAAAGCTGATCAGTTGAAAGAGCTGTCAATAACTGAGCCAAAAGTTAAAGACTACAACACTAAAATAGAAAAACTTGCTAGAATACTTATTCCAATTAACTTTACGACAAAGGGTAAATTTAGACATGACCCAGCTTTAAATGTTCCACCACTACCTGATATAGCGGCAGCAACAATTTTTGAACAACTGGAAGAAGGTTCACATGAATATAAAGTGTTGAAAACCCACTTGACACGAGGACAAAATAGAGTTATTTGGGCTATGCAACAGGCAAGAGAGATAGTAAACCAATAGCGAATTATTTGTAACAAATAAAAGGGTACATAGGTTATTATGTACTCTTCTTATATAAACTAAAACTTTTCTATTAAAGGAGAAAACCATGCAAACTATTAAGGAAATTATTGAAAGTAATCACAATGAAATGTTGGAGTACCTTAGAAAAATTGTTGAATTCGAGTCCCCTTCCCATGATAAGGAAAAATTAGATAAATTGGCAGAATGG
>Ga0182742_1002049_pt1 | contig 23475 bp, 22 predicted proteins | sample eDN5th37CBELigMG_FD_128880 | JGI IMG/M metagenome (GOLD analysis project Ga0182742, IMG submission 128880) | Enriched Miracle-Growth compost microbial communities from Emeryville, California, USA - eDNA 5th pass 37_C BE-Lig MG (version 2)... ... | reverse complement strand
TGAGTCCTCCTTGGTTCTAATTTAAGGGTCCTTGCGCTGCAGCTTTGGACACCTCGTACTATACCAAGGGGGCTCTTTTTTGTTCAACCCTCAAATTTCTTCATTACAGGAATGCTCCCTTAGAGATTCAATCTACATAGCTAGCCTCATTGTGACAAACCACTTTAAACAAAAGTATCATCACTCAAAAATAGGCTCCTGAACAGATTTAGGTATAGTTTTGGATTTTAGATAAAAAAATCCCCTCCGCTATTCACGGAAGGGATTTTTACTAGATTATTTAATAATGTGGATTGGGTTACCTAATGCAACTTCTGCAGTTTCCATTGTGATTTCTCCAAGAGTTGGATGAGCATGAATCGTCATCGCAAGATCTTCTGCAGTCATGCCTGATTCAATTGCAAGACCAAGCTCTGAAATCATATCAGAAGCTCCAGCACCAGCAATTTGTGCTCCAATTACTAAACCATCATCTTTACGAGTAATGAGTTTCATAAAGCCATCTGCCTCATCTAAAGAAAGCGCACGGCCATTAGCTGCAAATGGGAATTTAGCAGCGATAACATCGATTCCTTCTTCTTTTGCAGAAGCCTCAGTGTATCCAACAGAAGCCAATTCTGGATCAGAGAATACAACAGCAGGAATGCCAAGATAGTCAATTTCAGATGGATGTCCGGAGATAGCTTCAGCCGCAATTTTTGCTTCATAAGATGCTTTATGAGCCAGTTGTGGACCCGCAACAATATCACCAATTGCATAAATATTGCTTACATTTGTACGGCACTGTTTGTCAATCTCGATTAATCCACGGTCAGACATTTTAACTCCAACTTGTTCTAAGCCAAGTTCGTCTGTATTTGGACGACGACCGACCATGACAAATAGGTAATCAGCATCGATGGTTTTTTCTTCACCTTTTACTTCATACGTTACTGTCACGCCATTTTCAGTCTCTACGACACCTTTAGCAAGGGCTTTTGTAACAATCTCAGCACCTTTGCTTTTCAGTTTTTTCTTAACTGGTTGTGTCATTTGCTTTTCAAATCCTAGCAGGATATCATCTGCACCTTCAAGAATTGTTACTTGAGATCCGAAGCTAGCATAAGCCCCACCAAGTTCAAGACCAATAACTCCGCCGCCAATAACAACGAGTTTTTCAGGAACTTCTTGGAGGTTAAGAGCACCAGTTGAATCCAACACACGCTTTGAGTATTTAAATGCTGGTAATTCAATTGGGCGAGAACCAGTAGCAATAATCGCATTTTTAAATGTGTAAGTTTGTGATGATTTATCATCCATCACTTTAAGTGTGTTTGCATCAACAAAATAAGCTTCACCGTATGCGATATCAACTTTATTGCCTTTTAATAGACCTGCTACTCCACCTGTAAGCTTTTTCACAACGCCTTCTTTAAAAGCTTGTACCTTAGAGAAATCTAAGCGAACATTTTCAGCAATTACTCCAAAGTTCTCTGAATGCTGTGCATGTTCATAACGATGACCCGCTGTGATTAATGCTTTTGATGGAATACAGCCAACATTTAAGCAAACTCCACCAACAGTATTTTTTTCAACAATTGTAACTTTTTGACCCAATTGGGCAGCACGAATTGCTGCTACATAACCACCAGGTCCTGCACCAATTACTATAGTATCTGTTTCAATCGGGAAATCTCCAACTACCATTTTCTTACGCCTCCATTAGCAATAATTCTGGATCGTTCAATAAACGCTTAATATGATTCATTGCATTTTGAGCTGTTGCACCGTCAATCATGCGGTGGTCAAAGCTTAAAGATAAAGCTAGAACTGGAGCAGCAACAATTTCACCATCTTTTACGATTGGCTTCTCAGCAATACGACCAATACCAAGAATCGCAACTTCAGGATGGTTAATAACTGGAGTAAACCATTGTCCACCGGCAGAACCAATGTTACTGATTGTGCAAGATGCACCTTTCATTTCATCCGGAGCTAGTTTACCATCACGAGCTTTAACGGCCAACTGATTGATTTCATCAGAAATTGTAAAAACAGATTTTCGATCTGCATCTTTTACAACTGGTACAAGTAAACCTTTTTCAGTATCGGCAGCAATTCCAATATTATAATAGTGCTTATGAACAATCTCATTTGTAGCATCATCAAGTGATGTATTAAGTGCTGGGTATTCACGCAATGCACTTGTTAACGCCTTAACCACATATGGAAGGAATGTTAACTTGATACCTTTTTGCGCAGCCACTTCTTTGAACTTTTTGCGGTGAGTAACAAGCTTAGTTACATCAATCTCATCCATTAACGTTACATGTGGTGCCGTATGTTTAGAGTTTACCATAGCTTTGGCAATTGCCTTACGAATTCCGCTCATTTTTTCGCGAGTTTCTGGATATTCGCCTTGTGGAATTGCTGCAGCTGCTGGTGCTTTCTCTTCAACAGCAGGAGTTTCTGCTTGTGCAGCAGGTGCTGTAGCAGTTGTTCCACCAGTTTGGAAGTTATCAATATCTTCTTTAAGAACTCGACCATTTTTACCTGTTCCGTTAACTTGACGGATATCAATGCCTTTTTCACGTGCATATTTTCTTACAGATGGCATTGCAATCACGCGACGGTTTGGATCCACTTCAGCTTCTTCCTGTGCAGGAGCTTCAGTAGACGCAGTGTCTGTATTTGCCTCGGCTGCTGGTTTTTCTTCTTGTGCAGGAGCTGCGTCACCTTCATCGCCTTTAAATTGTAGGTTTTCATAACCTGGTGCATCAAAAGTAACAAGAACTTGTCCAACAGTTGCAACAGTTCCTTCTTCAACTAATACTTCTTCGACAGTTCCTTCAACAGGGGAAGGGATTTCTACTACTGCCTTATCGTTTTGAATTTCACAAAGCACATCGTCTTCTTGAACTTTATCTCCTGGCTTTACAAACCACTTTACGATTTCACCTTCATGAATTCCTTCACCGATGTCAGGCATTTTAAATTGGAATGACACTAAATTCAGCCTCCTATGCAGAATTTCTGCTTTTTTATGTTGTACAAGGGGAAAGGTACGGCTTTTCCCCTCGTTTCATGTTAGTAAGTTAATACCTTTTTAGCAGTTTCGATTACATCTTTATAATTAGGCAACCATACAGTTTCCGCTTGAGGGAATGGGAATACAGTATCAGGGGCTGCCACACGTAATACAGGTGCTTCTAGACTAAGAATTGCACGGTCGTTGATTTCAGCTACTACATTTGCTGCAACACCTGCTTGCTTTTGTGCTTCTTGAACAACAATTGCACGTCCAGTTTTTTCAACTGATGCAATAATTGTTTCAATATCTAGTGGACTAACTGTACGTAAATCAATAACTTCAGCTGAGTAACCTTCTTTTTCAAGCTCTTCAGCTGCTTTTAGAGATTCATGAACCATTGCTCCGTACGTAATAATAGAGATATCTGATCCTTCGCGTTTTACATCTGCTTTACCAAGAGGAATTGTATATGCTTCCTCAGGAACTTCTTGACGGAATGAACGATATAACTTCATATGCTCTAGGAACACAACTGTATCGTTATCACGAATCGATGAAATTAAAAGACCTTTTGCATCATAAGGAGTTGAAGGGATAACAACCTTTACTCCTGGTGTTTGAGCCATAAGACCCTCTAAGCTGTCTGCATGCATGTCTGGAGTGTGTACGCCTCCACCAAATGGTGAACGAATTGTAACCGGTGCTGTATAGCTTCCTCCAGAACGATAACGCATGCGAGCTAATTGTCCTGCAATAGAGTCCATAACTTCGAATACAAATCCAAAGAATTGGATTTCTGGTACCGGACGGTAACCTTGTAAAGCAAGTCCTACTGCTAAACCACCAATACCTGATTCTGCAAGTGGAGTATCAAATACACGGTCTTCGCCGAATTCTTTTTGAAGGCCTTCAGTCGCACGGAATACGCCGCCATTTACGCCCACGTCCTCACCGAATACTAATACATTCGGGTCATTAGACAATTCTGAACGCATCGCATCAGTAATTGCTTGAATCATTGTCATTTGCGCCATGGCTTACTTCGACTCCTTCGCTTTGTAAATTTCATATTGCTCTTTTAAGTTTTGTGGCATTTCTTCTTCATACATAATAGACATTAGATCAGTTACCTTTTGTTTAGGTGCACCATCCGCTTGTTTAATTGCTTCTTTAATGTCTTCTTTAGCTTGTTCGATTACTTCGTTTTCTTTTTCTTCATTCCAAAGACCCTTGCCTTCAAGGAATTTACGGAAACGAACTAGTGGATCTTTCTTTTCCCATTCATTATCAAGATCTGCTGTACGATAGCGTGTTGGATCGTCACCAGCCATTGTATGTGGACCATAACGGTAAGTTAATGTTTCAATCAGAGTTGGTCCCTCTCCGTTAACAGCACGTTCACGCGCATTACGAGTTGCTGCATAAACCGCTAGTGGATCCATTCCATCAACTTGGATTCCAGGAATACCAGCTGCGACTGCTTTTTGAGCTAAAGTCTTAGCAGCAGTTTGTTTTTCTACTGGAGTAGAGATGGCGAACTGATTATTTTGAACGACAAAAATCGCTGGAGCTTTGTATGCACCTGCAAAGTTAATTCCTTCATAGAAATCACCTTGAGAAGTACCACCGTCTCCTGTATAGGTAATCGCAACTGCTTTCGTTCCACGTTTTTTCATTCCTAGAGCTACACCCGCTGTTTGCACATATTGTGCACCGATGATAATTTGCGGATGAAGAACGTTTACTCCCTCAGGAATCTTCATTCCTTCAAAATGCCCTCTTGACCACAAGAAAGCTTGAGCTAAAGGTAGACCATGCCAAACGATTTGTGGAACATCACGATACCCTGGTAAAATGAAATCTTCTTGTTCTAAAGCAAACTGTGTAGCTAATTGTGATGCTTCTTGTCCAGCTGTTGGCGCATAGAAGCCTAAACGACCTTGACGGTTTAAAGAAATAGAACGTTGATCAAGAATTCTTGTATACACCATTCTTCGCATTAATTCTTGCAATTGCTCATCCGAAAGATCTGGCATAGCTGCTTCGTTTACAACTTCGCCCTCTTCATTAAGGATTTGCAGAGTTTCAAATTGATCCTCGATAGTTTGAAGCTTGTTAACTGAATCAGCTGGTGTAATTTTTGTATTCGATGCCATCTATCGTCACCTCTTCCTTTCTTAAACACAATTTAATTATTATCCATAATAGAGTGCCCAAAAGTATTGGAATTTCTCTCTTGGGTTTAATGTTTTTCACGTATCGGTTAAATGTTGTGAACGGCAACTGAAAAATAACAGAACACTTTTCTTTCTATCCTTCCTCTCACCGATCGTTTGCACCTTATGTAGTTTTCCCACAGTCTAAGGTTCTAAAAACACTCTTGTGAATAAAAAATCTGTACTAACAGTTTTTTACAAACTGTATAATACAATAACGTTAACGATTATCAGTTTACAACTACGAAAAGAATCCGTCAAATACTAGGTTTCACTTTTTAAATTCTTTTTTAAATGATTAATATCGTTATAAAATAAAATCTGTATTATAAAAATAGCCCACCTGTTCCATAACATCTCTTGGAATTATGAGTGATAATACGCGACAACATTTTTTCAATAAAACAAATACGGCACACATAGGTGGCCGTACTGTTCCATTTAATATTCTCTTACAAAAGCAATCATCCCTATTCATTTACTTGAACATTTAAATCAGCAGCTTTATAAAAGTCCAACTTTTTTTGATTGTATTTGTCGGTTACATCATTGAATTCTTGGTTTGCATCAAGTACTTTCTCGTAGGATTCATTTACTTTATTAATTTGTTCGCCTAATTTTTCAATTGTTAAATCTTCTTTTTTAAAAAGATTGTATAATTCTTTGTCGCTTTCAAGCCCTTCAGAATAATGCTTATAAAGTTTGTCATGAATAACATATCGTTGCTGCATTAAATCATAGAGTTCCTCAGCTTGTTTTTGTAGCCCTTTATCCTCCAATTTTTCAATAATAGCATTTACTTTGTTAAACGCTTCTCTTGATTCCTGCATACTTTCATGCTCTCGTTCAATATGTTCTTTTCTTTTTTCAGTAATTACAATTGCTTGATCCGCTAATCGAACGACTTCGTCATAGTCCTGCATATTTAGTTCAATAATCTTTTCGTATATGTCTTTTTCTTGCTTTTCCAATTCTAACAACGGAGCTTGTTGCTCCACAAAATTCTGTTCAATTTGAACAACCCTTTCAAGCGTTTCAAACATTTCCTCAGCAGGTGTCGTGCGATTTAGGCAACCCGAAAGAGCAAAGGACCCCATCAATAATAAAACAATCAGAGATATGTATTGGTACTTCGGCATGGACAACCTCCTTTAATTAACACCACTATAGCGATTTTTTATCCTCAACACAATCCGACAAGAAAATACCAGAACGATTGCAGTTATTTCACCCACTTATTATGGAATTATCTTCCTATAGGCTATAGCCTATACACTTTTGGGTGATTTTCATAGGTTATTATAACCCCCATAGACAAAGGGGAAATTTAAAGGAGGTTTGCAGAATGTTTGGATATGGTTATGGTTGTGGATATGGTTACCCAGTAGCAGGGTACGGTTTCGGTAGAGGATTCGCGTTAATTGTCGTCCTATTCATCCTACTAATCATCGTAGGCTGCGCCTGCTGGAAATAATAAAAGCGGAAACGGCTCGTTCAACTCCGACTGGCATAAGGCGCTTCAGGGGTGACTTATGCCTATCGGGGTTAGCCTATTAAGCGGAGAGATTTCTCTTATTTACGAAATAACACTGAAAATAGCATAAATAGCCGGAAGGATTTCGGTTATTTACTCAAAAAACGTAAAAATAGGTATTTTGCTTTGCTTAAGCGAAAGATCTCCGCTTATATTCCCAGAACCAGAACCCAATTCTTCAGTCTAACCGGAAAAACTTCGCTAATTATTAAATTTTTTAAGATAAAATGCATATCAATAATTTGAGGGAACTATTGTGGGGTACAACATAGCCATTTTTCCCTGCAACTTGGGGCACATTTCACTATACAACTTATTGATTACTTTAACCCAAATGGCATTATATCAATAAATGTGGTCTCATTTTGACTTAAGAACTCGTTAAGTTCCTACACCCTTCCTTTTTTCTTATCCTCAAAATAAATTAACTTTTTTTTATACATTTGATAGACTATGATACATAAAGTAAAAATTGTCATAAGAGGTGAACCAACAGATGTTAACAATGGATGACATTGTTCGTGACGGACACCCTTCATTGCGCAAGGTAGCTGAAGAGGTACCTGTACCTGCATCAGATGAGGATAAAAAGACCTTAACGCAAATGTTAGAGTTCGTAATTAACAGCCAGAACCCCGAGATCGCAAAAAAATACGGTCTACGCCCAGGAATCGGTTTAGCTGCTCCACAAATTAATATTTCAAAAAGAATGATTGCAGTGCATGTCCAAGATGAAAAAGGCAAACTATATAGCTGTGGGTTATTAAATCCAAAAATAATAAGTCATTCGATTGAACGCTCTTATCTGGCAACAGGTGAGGGATGTCTTTCAGTTGATGAAGCCATCCCCGGTTATGTGCCAAGATATGCGAGAATTACTGTCAAAGCCACTGACCTTGACGGTAAAGAAGTTAAATTACGCTTAAAAGGTCTTCCTGCTATTGTGTTTCAGCATGAAATCGACCATTTAAATGGCATTATGTTTTATGATCACATCAATAAGGATAATCCATTTGCAGATATAGAAGATGGCACCGCAATTAATGGTTAAATAGCTAAGAATCAAACCTACTTCCTTTCAAATACTGTAGGTTGATTTTTAGCTTTTTCTTACTTTTAAAGGTCTTAGATAGCTTCACAATCCCTTCCTTTATCTCCATTTGTTTACTTTCCATTTATCTCCATGAAAAAGTTAGACAATCTTACACATAATATACTCATTAGAAACCGTGTCTAACTCTATATATTTTGGGTATATTTACATCTTTCTTCAAAAAGAAACTTTTTTCTGCTTCTTTCCCTTTGGACAAGGATAGGATAAAATAATAATAAGGAGATGATCTGCCATGTTAAAGAAGCTGAAAAGAAAGCTTTTAAAACAATGGAAAGATTTGCTTCGTAAAAAAACTATCGCGTAAACTTTTGAGCCCTTCAAACTTGCGAAGGGCTCCTTGCTTATTGTAAATTGATAAAAGCGGAAAAATACGGAAATTGGTTAAAACTTTTATGAAAGCTGTTTCTTATAAAAAATTGACCGTAAAGTGTTTTAGCAATTTTTAACCCTCTAAGTCGCTCCTGCTGTAAAAAACAAACCATACAACCCATTAGCACAAGCAGCACAGTATGAGAAAAGAGCCTCTTGAAAACAATGAAATATAAAGAAATTTTTTATATAATAGAAAAAGTCACTTATAAGGAGAGAGAGTTTAATGATTTATAAAGTTTATTATCAAGAAAAAGTCACAGAAATGCCTGTAAGAGAAAATACTCAGACAATGTATGTAGAAGCAACATCTGAAAGAGAAGTGAGAAAAAAGCTTTCTGATCGCCCTTTTAATATTGAACATATTCAACTAGTTGAAGGGGAGTATCTTGAATATGAACGCCAGAAAGAATATTTTGAAGTATTGGAGATTGAGTAATTTATGAAATTTGTAAAAAATGACCAAACTGCCGTTTTTGCCCTCGGAGGTCTGGGCGAAATCGGAAAAAACACCTATGCCGTTCAATTCCAAGATGAAATAATCCTAATTGATGCTGGGATTAAATTTCCTGAAGATGAACTGCTAGGGATCGACTACGTTATTCCGGATTATACTTATCTTGTTCGAAATGAAGACAAAATTAAAGGCCTCTTTGTCACTCATGGACACGAAGACCATATAGGCGGTATCCCGTACCTACTAAAACAAATTAATGTACCAATATATGCTGGGAAATTAGCTATTGGATTAATTCGAAACAAACTTGAAGAGCACGGATTACTGAGACAAACGAAATTCATTGAAATCAAAGAAGACGATATCATTAAATTCAGAAAAACATCTGTTACCTTCTTCCGTACTACCCATAGTATCCCGGATTCCTATGGAATTGTCATTAAAACACCACCAGGACAAATTGTTCACACTGGGGACTTTAAATTTGATTTTACACCGGTTGGTGAACCAGCAAACCTAACTAAAATGGCCGAAATAGGTAAAGAAGGTGTTCTATGCCTTCTTTCTGATAGTACGAATGCTGAAGTCCCAAACTTCACGATGTCTGAAAGTCGTGTAGGGGATACTATTCATGAAATTTTCCGAAAAGTTGACGGACGAGTTATATTTGCTACTTTCGCATCAAATATTCACCGTTTACAACAAGTTACCGAAGCAGCGGTAGCCAACGGTCGAAAAATTGCCGTGTTCGGTCGAAGCATGGAGGCAGCTATTTCAATTGGACAGGACCTTGGCTATATAAGTGCACCTAAAGATACATTTATTGAGCCACAGCAAATCAATCGACTTCCTGCAAATAAAGTAACCATCCTTTGTACCGGAAGCCAGGGAGAGCCAATGGCTGCATTATCTAGAATCGCAAATGGAACTCACCGTCAGATTCAGATTAATCCAGGAGATACAGTTGTTTTTTCTTCCTCACCTATTCCTGGTAACACACTTAGTGTAAATCGCACCATAAATATGTTATCACGAGCTGGTGCAGAGGTTATCCACCATAAGCTTAGTGATATTCATACTTCTGGACACGGAGGACAAGAAGAGCAAAAGTTAATGCTTCGCCTTATTCGTCCTAAATTCTTTATGCCAATTCATGGTGAATTTAGAATGCAAAAGATGCACGCAAAACTTGCTGTTGATTGCGGGGTACCAGAAGAAAATTGCTTTATCATGGACAATGGTGAAGTTCTTGCACTAAGCGAAAACGAAGCACAAGTGGCTGGGAAAATTCCATCTGGATCTGTTTACATTGACGGAAGCGGAATCGGTGATATCGGGAACATCGTTTTAAGAGACCGACGAATTCTTTCTGAAGAAGGGCTTGTAGTTGTAGTCGTTAGCATTAACATGAAAGACTTTAAAATAGCAGCAGGACCTGATTTAATTTCCCGTGGTTTTGTTTACATGAGAGAATCCGGCGACCTTATCAATGATGCGCAAAATCTCATCTCTAAACATCTAAATAAAGTGATGGAGCGCAAAACAAGTCAGTGGTCAGAGATTAAAAACGAAATCACAGATACACTTGCTCCATTCCTTTACGAAAAGACGAAACGTCGACCAATGATTTTACCAATCATAATGGAAGTTTAAAATTAATCAAAAGAAAAAATAAAATAAAAAAAACAATGAAGGCGCCTGGAGTCCACGCGTCTTCATTGTTTTTTATTACAGCGCCTTCTTTTCAAAACGATTTATATCCGTATCAGCACCAATAATAATGAGAATATCTCCTTGATGGATCATTTCACTTGCCTGCGGGGAAACGAGAATGTCATTTCCTCTTTTAATCGCAACGATGTTGATCCCATACTTAGCTCTAATATCTAAATCAATGATCGAATGGCCACTTAGCTTGTGACTTGCGACTACTTCAGCAATACTATGTTCATCAGAAAGTTCTAAATAATCAAGGACATTGTTCGATACCATATTATGGGCAATTCTTCTCCCCATATCTCGTTCAGGGTGAACAATAAAGTCTGCACCTATTTTCCGCAATACTTTCTCGTGGTAATCATCCTGAGCTTTTACAGTAATTTTGTTAACTCCCAATTCCTTTAGGATGAGCGTTGTTAAAATACTTGCCTGAATGTCATCCCCAATTGCTACAATAACGTGGTCAAAGTTACGAATTCCAAGCTCTTTTAAAACCTTCTCTTCCGTCGTATCAGCACAAACGGCATGGGAAGCAATCGAAGCGAATTTACTGACTCGTTCTTCTTTATGATCAATAGCTAGAACAGGCATCCCTAATTCTGCAAGTTCTTCACAAATACTCCCTCCAAAACGACCAAGCCCAATAACAGCGAATTCCTTTTTCATCTTGCTCCCCCTAAACGCTCTAGTTTCTTTTATATTTTAGCATAATTTCTATTTCTTATGATTGAAATGTACAAACAAAGCCATCTAATCTTTTTTTCTTTGTTTTTGTCTTCTAATGAAGAGGAAGCTTCCTGCTAAAATCCCTCCTATAAGAATTATCACCGGAAGGTTACCTAATATAAATACAACACACGCTGACAGAAAAGACTGTAGCCAATTTATATTGAGTACAAATTGCTTTTTTACCTTTTGCCATGTGTTTAAGTCTTGATTCTCAAAACTCGGAATTTCAATTTCAGTTTCCTCCATACCAATTGAAACCGTTGAAAATGCTGTCTGATTCTCCAAATAGTGCATTCTGCCCATCAGTTGCTCAATTTCCTCTTGAACTTTTGCTAGGTCCGAAGAAATTTTTAGTAAATCCTCTGTTTCTTTGGCATTCTTCATGAATTCCATTAACCGTTTTTCTACAGATTGCTTTGAGCGTAGCCTAGACTCCAAGTCAACATATTCTTCCGTGACATCCTGGCCAGTTACATGCCTATTTATTACTTTAGCTGCTGCACTCTCAATATCATTTAAGAATGGAAAGAACTTTTGTTCAGGGATTCTGAAGGTCATTCTACCGGATAATTGGTCCTGATTAAAGTGACTGGTAGAAGACTCTACTAAATAACCTCCATATTCTATTGCTTTTGATTCAACTGCCTCTTGTGTTTTTGAGTAATTTTTCACCTTTAATTCAAGATCCGCGTTATGAATGACCATCCGACTGTTAGAAATCTGTTTCGAGTCACTAGTTTGCCTTTCTTCTTTGGATAATTGTTCTTCAACTTTGTTAGCCTCAGAAGCCTTATTATCCATACTTAACGAAACGTGTTTTTCCTCAACACCGCTATCTTCTTTTTCAGTAGAATAGCTTTGATTCTCCCCTTGATTGCTGCAGGCTGATACTACACTAGCAATTAATAACAGGAAAAGTAGTAACTGTTTTGTTTTCATGAAGCAAGCCCCCTCTCTATACAAATAGGACGAGATGCTTTTCCTAAAAGTTACAGTCGCTACTTTTTATGCAAATTTCCATAAAACCTCTTTTTGAAAGCCGTTAAAACAAGTGAAAGCTGACCAAAAATAATTTGGTCAGCTTTCATCAATAAAGAAATTTATCCATTCCCTTTAAATGTAATGTAATTTGTTAGTAGTTCTATCGCAGTGGAAATAGCACGTTCATCGGGCTTAAGTTTCGCATGGTGCAAACCATATTCTGAGCCAACACCTAGCCAAAACATGAAACCAGGAATTTCTTTCAACATATAACCAAAATCCTCACCTGTCATCGCCTCTGTACATTCAACCATATGAATTCCTGGGTGTTGGTCAGCAAAGGTCATAAATTCTCTAGTTAATTTGAATTCATTATACACTTGGTGATACATCGCTCCAAAGTCAACCTTCGTTTCACATTCATAGCCAACTTCTATCCCTTTAACTAAAGCTAGTAATCGCTTCTTTACATTCGCCATTGATTCTGGCGAAAGAGTCCGTATTGTTCCTTCAATTCTAGCGGTTTCAGCAATAATATTCTGTACAGTTCCTCCGGTTATCTTTCCAACAGTTACAACCGCACTATCAAGGGGATCAACATTTCGTGACACAATGGATTGGAGCTGAGTAACAAGATTACAGGCCGCAACAATCATATCATTTGTGTTATGAGGATAAGCCGCGTGGCCACCCTTTCCTTTTAGATCAATAAACAGTTCGGATGTATTCGCAAATAATAACCCTTCTCTTGTCGCAACGGTTCCTACTGGGTACTCCGGGGCAATATGTAATGCTACCACCATATCAGGCTTCCATTCTGTTAAAACATCACTTTGCAACATAGGCTCCGCACCACCAGGACCTTCCTCGGCTGGCTGAAAAATAAACAGTAAGTCATCATTAATTGGATGTGAAGCAAAATGAGTGATCAAGCCTAATGCAATTGTCATATGAAAGTCATGACCACATGCATGCATTTGTCCTTCATGTTCAGATTTAAACTCATATCCCGTTTCTTCAGTAATCGGCAGACCATCCATATCAGCACGATAGCCAATTACCTTCTTTGGAGACTGACCATTTATCTTCACTAATATCCCTGTTCTCCACGTTTTTATTTCAAGCCGTTCTTGCGGGAGACTCTTTAAATAGTTTAATAAATAGCTTTGCGTTTTGTATTCTTGAAATCCTAGCTCAGGAATCCTATGAAGATCCCTTCTAACTTGCTTATATACTTCCAAGTCCGTACACCTCCTTTTTAGATAGGAAGAAAGCGCGGATATCATCCACGCTTTCAAATAGTTAGATGTTTCTTTTATAGTTGACGAAGCTCTTGTTTAATTTCTGTTTTTGATTTTGTCTTTTCATCAATTTCTTTAATTACACGTGCAGGTGTACCAGCCACTACCGTATAAGGAGGAACATCATCAATAACAATTGCTCCTGCAGCAACAACTGCTCCCTTCCCAACTGTAACACCTTCAAGAACGACCGCATTGGCCCCAATCACAACATCGTCTTCTACAACAACCGGTTTAGCAGACGGTGGCTCAATGACCCCTGCCAACACAGTTCCTGCTCCGATATGACAGTTCTTCCCTACTGTAGCTCGTCCACCAAGAACAACATTCATATCAATCATCGTTCCATCACCAATAACAGATCCGATATTAATGGAAGCTCCCATCATAATAACTACATTATCCCCAATTTCAACTTGATCACGAATGATTGCACCTGGCTCGATTCGTGCTTTGATATTTTTCATGTCTAGTAGAGGAATCGCAGAATTTCGGCGGTCATTTTCTATTACATAATCTTCAATTTTCGCCTGGTTTGCTTCTAGAACTGAGTTTATTTCAGCCCACTCTCCAAACACAACACCTGTTTTGCCCGTAATAAAAACTTTGGAGTTTGCTCCAAAATCCAAGCCATCTAAATCGCCTTTTATATAAACCTTTACAGGTGTCGATTTTTTACTGTTTTGAATAAAAGAAATAATTTCATTTGCATCCATTTGTTTCAAAAGCATTCCCTCCAAAGTATGATGTGTTTTTACATAAAAATACATTACCAAACATAAGAGTGGAACACAAGAATTAGATTATAAATCTTCTAAATGCTCTCTAATTACTTCAATAAAAGCTTGAACCTGATTTAATTGGAAAGCAGATTCGTATCCAATTAACCAAGTATCCCGTTTCAACTGTATACCATTTTCATCTAGCAGTGGAATTTTCGAAAGGGTTTCTTCTGCTCCTTGTAGGGTGATTTCTGGAAGAATCGCATACCCAATGCCATTGAATGTCATTTGCTTACACGTTTCAATTTGGTCCACGATAATTGTACGCTTAGGAGCAGTCTGAAAGTTCTTTAGCCACCATTCTTGGATCTCCTGATAATAATTCGAATCACTCTTAAACTGGATAAATGGGCGGTCAGTTTCGAGTACTTGTTCTGCTTTGGTAATTTCTGTATCCACTAAATTTAAGCCATCATTAAACAAATGCATTTTTACCCCTTTCCAATCAGGGGTACCACGAATAATTCCAATATGTGCTTGATCTTCATAAAGAGCTTTCGAAATCTCGCTGCTCCAACCAGTAATTAATGAAATCTTCGCTTGTGGATGTTTCTTTACAAATTTCTTTAAGACTTGGGGAAGCCAATTTTGGCCGACAATCGAAGCAACAGCAATCTTCAAAGTACCATATACTTCAGAATCTAGTGCCGAAATCGCTTCTCTAACCTTTTCTTCTTTTGCAAGCACTTCATTCGCATATTGAACAACCAGTTCGCCTGCTGGAGTTAAAGCTAACCCCTTTTGCGATCGTATGAAAAGTTTTGAACCCCAGTCCTTTTCGATTGTCTGAAGTCGTTGTGATAAGGCCGGTTGTGAAACAAATAAGCGTTCCGCAGCTTTTCTCATATTCATTTCTTGCGCAAGTACAGATAAAAGATAAACTTCTGAAAGTGACGACAAATCCAAACCTCCTTCTATCCATTTGACTCCATTTCTTTCTTTGGAAGGAACGCAACTAGTAGGATACTGAGGATGGCAAAACCCAAGACAACTAAATAAACAGTGTGGAGAGCTCCCGTTAACGTTTCTTGTAAAGTAAGCTTCAGTTCAATCGCCATATGACTTCGTTCCGATTCACTTAAAAGGAGGTTAACTGAATCAAGTGACAGCTCTTTTCCTTCTGACAGTTTCGCTTGAATACTGCTGTTAAGCACTCCTCCTAGCAATGCCGCCCCGATTGTATTTCCTAAATTTCGCATGAAACTATTGCTCGCTGTGGCAATACCTCTTTGTTGCCATGTGACTGTACTTTGGATTGACACTATAAACGCCGTTGTTGTTAGTCCCATACCAATTCCAATAACAAAAGACCCCGTACCTGCCCATATTGGACCTGCTTCAGGAGATAACGTTGCAAATATGAGACTTCCAACTATTAAAGCTGCTCCCCCAATTAAAGACGTCAATCGGAAACCAATTATAAGAAGCAGTCTACCGGATAACGTCGATGCAATTGGCCAACCAATCGACATAGCCGTTAAAGTAAATCCAGCAACGATTGGAGGTTTTTCCATGACTCCTTGGACAAATGCTGGGAGAAAACTAGAAATTCCAATCAAAATAATTCCAGTACTTAGCGATGTAAGATTAGCAATCAGAATCGACTTTTCCCGCCAGATGGAAAATGGCATTATCGGTTCAACTGCTTTTTTCTCTGTGTGGAAGAAAAAAACAAAAGCAATCAGCGATATAAAAAACAGAATGATCGCAATAAGAGAATTCCAAGCAATATGAACGCCACCTTCGACTAATAAAATCATAAGTGCGCTTACTGCAATGGTCAAAAGAATAGCCCCAGCATAATCAATTTGGTGTTTTTTCTTTTCAATTTTCTCATCCAAAAATGCCCAAACTCCAAACATCGCTAATAGTCCAAGCGGGATGTTTACCCAAAACACATACCGCCAACTAACAAATTCAACAAGCAACCCGCCAATAGCTGGTCCTGAAACCGCTGAAATCCCCCAAACACTTGACAAATACCCTTGTATCTTTGCACGCTCTTCCTTTGTATAAATATCCCCAATAATGGTTGTAGCAACAGGAGTAACCGCACCAGCACCAAATCCCTGAATAAAGCGGGAAAATATTAACATTTCCATCGAGGTCGCTAAACCGCATAAAATGGACCCTATTAAAAAAATGAGAATTCCAAATATCAATATCGGTTTTCGTCCGTATAAATCACACAACTTCCCATATATTAACACTGTCACCGCATTCATTAGTAAGTAAGCAGAGAACACCCAACTATACAAAGAAAATCCACCAAGCTCCCCTACGATTTCAGGCATAGCAGTTGAGACAATTGTTGCCTCAATGGCCCCCATAAACGTAGCAAGCATAACAGAAATTAACACAAGCGGCCTTTTGGTTTTCCCTTTTTCAAAAAGGGATTTCAGTGATTCCCCCACTTTCATCCCCCCTTCTTATAAAGAGTATTGCTTCTAGAGCTCTGAATGGATACCAAAAAAGTTCAATTGACCTTTATAATCTATAAAAAAATAGCCTGTTAGGGCGTTCTAATTGTTTCGAATAAAAATGGAAACCCCCGCAAACCGGGGGCCAACATATTACTTATTATTTTTTTCTAATTCTATTAATACTGCTCGACGGGTTAAAATCCCTTCGAAATAACCTTGATCATCCTCAACACACAAAAAAGGATGATCAACCAAGTAACTGATCGCTGTTTCTAACGTTGAATCGATCGAAACACGAGGAATCTCTACATTCATAACCTCTTCGACCTTTTTTTGTTCTAACAATTCAAATTCAATTCTTTCGATTCCTAAAATGGAATCCATAATAATCGGTGTACTAATCAATCCAAGTAAACGGTAGTGTGGGTCCAAGACAGGGATAGCTGTATAACCACTCCTAGTTAATACAAGGAGTGCATGTTCCAAACTGTTCCCCACTTGTACATGAGCCACTCTCTCCGAAGGAATCAAAAGCTCTTTTGTATACAATTGTAAAAGTCCTCCGCTTCGCAAACTAAACATAACGTAGCTCCCTATTATGGTTTCTATCTCCTTTTATTTTATCATAATTCTCCATTCCGTTCATTGATTAGATTGAACCCATTTTACATTTATTTATTGGTTCTGTTATCAAACTTTGTTGTTTCTTATGAGCAAAATTTTAAATCGGATTCATTAAAAGCATTTCTATTCGCTGAAGCTTAAAAGTATGTAGCTATTAAAAAAAGGCAGTGCTTACAGCAGTTTTCCTTAAAAACACTTTGATTAAAAGTGGCAAGTACGAAGACTCCTACGGAATCTGCCAGGTAGGAGCATTGACAGTTTGATTCCTACCCAAAGAATTTCACTCCATTTTATAAGCGAAGCTCGTGCCAAATGTAAACCAAAAAAAAACTGTAGACAAGCTCAAATTTCATCGAGTTTGTCTACAGTCTGTAAGGAACCTAATAGTTCCTTCTTCGTTATTGAATTAAATCAAAAATTTCAATTGTAATCATGTCGATATTATCAAATTGATATTTTTTTGGCTTTTCTTTTTGATTGTAAACCTCAAGCTCATAAGTTTCAGTTTTAGGATGATATGTAACCTGACATTTTCTTTCTCCATTCACCTCAAAAAAACGTTGGGCCGGTTCTCCATTAGCTGCTTGTTCTTGTAAGCTTTTCAATCTTGTAATAATACCTTGAAGCTGTGACATATATACCCTCTCCTTTCAGCGTAAAACAACTACTTATTAGTAGGTTTTACTTTAGACATGAAACTATCCATTCGAAATAAATTCTGAATATTTACAGTTCTATTCCTTTACATGCCAATAATAACAGAATAAAATAATGAGAGGCATTTGTACAAGGAAAACCTTAGGGGGAGGGTAAATTTTTGTTTAAAAAAACCATTCATTTAGTCGAAAACATCTATTTAATCGATGGATACGACCTCGGAATTGCCGAAAGAACAGGTTCTTATGTAATAAAAGAAAAAGATATCACTCTAATCGAAACCTCAGCCAGTCCTTCTATTCCACATATCCTTCAAGGCTTGAGGGAATTAGACATCGCACCTGAAGATATTAAAAATGTCATCGTTACACATATTCATCTTGATCATTCAGGAGGAGTTGGTCTTTTACTTCAACATTGTCCGAATGCAAAAGTCATTGTCCATCCAAAGGGTGCACGCCACCTTGCAAACCCTTCAAAATTAATTGCAAGTGCAAAAACTGTATATGGTGAGAAATTCGATACATTATTCGACCCCATTCTGCCCGTTCCAGAAGACAGAATCGAAGTGAAAAACGACCTTGAAACATTAAAAATTGGTGATGATTGTGTGTTAACTTTTTTTGACACACCTGGGCACGCAAACCATCATTTCAGTATTTTCCACCCTAAGGTAGAAGGCATTTTCACTGGAGATACAGCAGGCATTTATTATCCACAGCTACACCGTAAAGGGATCGAGTTCTATCTACCAACTACTTCTCCTAACCAATTCGACCCTAGTAAAATGCTTCAATCCATCGCTTTGTTTAAAAGCTTGAAACCAAAACGACTTTTTTTTGGTCATTATGGAATGTCTGAATCACCTGCTGAGGCTTTCGTACAAGTAGAAGGAGAGCTAGAGCTATTCGTATCAGAGGCGAAACTTGCTTTCGAAGAAGAGAAGGACTTTCAGGCCCAGTCAAAATTGGTGACCACTCGTCTTTACGAACGTTTAAAAAATCATCTTCATACTCAAGGGATAGAAAAGGGAGACCCAATTCTCGACCTCCTTTCTTTGGACCTAGAAGTAAGTGGTATGGGTTTAATTGATTACATGAGCAAACAAAACAGATAACGGAGGTACCTTTATGAACAAACCCATTGTCTATACACAAAACGATTGTCCTCCATGCAAAATCGTTAAAATGTTCCTCAACGAATATCAGATCGAGTTTGTGGAAAAAAACATCTCAGACGATCCAACCGCTAGAAAAGAATTAACACAAACTTATGGAGCCTATTCTACTCCAACTGTTATTGTTGAAAATGAAGTAATTATTGGATTTGACCTTAAAAAGCTTGAATTAGCTTTAAACTTAACATCAAATTAATTATTTCCCCAACAATTAAAAAGAGGGACTGGCCTTTTCAAAGACCAGTCCCCTTCTTTTAGTTCATTTAATAAGTATCTGTTCGCTATGCAGTTGGCTCAATTTGCTTTTGTACCTCTTCTGGTACATCCCCATACCAAATCTTCACGATTTTCAATTCCCCAGCTTCTCTAGTCAGTTCTAGAAAAATGGTTCCGTTATGATAAGCAACCGGACCGTCGAGAGTAGAAGAGAAGACCTCGCCTACAAAAAGGCTATCTTGAACCGGAACTACCTTTGTCTTGTCTGAATACGAGAAAAAAGGAATATAATATAAAGCAGCATCAGAACCATATGTGAAATATTCTCCATTTTCCTCCACAATATTTTCATCTAGGAATAACTCTGTATAGGAATCACTAAAAAACGGTTCTAACTCAGCTTTAATTTCTTCTAATGATCTCCCTTTTTCACTTAAGGCTACCTGTGCAGCGAACGCTGATTCTAAAAAGGTAAATAGCTCCTTACGGTCAACCATTATTGTTGTTCCCTCCTGGCTTTCCGTTGTCTTAGAGGGCGTCTTCTTTTCATCTAAATCTCTCTCAGAATATGCCTGTAATGGTAATGCGACAAGAATACATCCAATACAAAAAATCAAAAGCTTGATGAATTTGTTCATACTATCCCCCTAACGGCATTAGATAAGTTTAATTTTACCAACTAAGAAGGGATAGCAGAACGAAATTCGTTCGTAAAATATTTTCATGTTTTGACATCATTAGACGCTTTTCATTAAATTAATCATTTAAAAAGGCTGTTTTTGTAAAGAGTATTGTTAAAATCCTAACGCAAAATAAGCTTTTTCTACGGTATTACTTAGTTTATTAGCTCTTTTCTTCTCTTCAAAAATTACATTGGATTGAAATTTTAGCTAAATTATTTTTTCACTCTAAAAAGAAACAAAGTTTGAGAAAAGAGCCCTTTAAAATAATCCTTCGCGGTCAAATAAGTATGAAGAAGAAAGGTCAATAAACAAATAATTCTTTGAATTAAGCGGGAGACAAAAAGTTCGAATCGCTTCACCTGTTTCAATATCATTGTATCTGTCTGATAAGATACCCTTCTTTTCATTTCTCATTTTAATAATATTTTCAAGAAAATAAGGTCGCCAGCTCCAATTCTTTTCAATATATTCGAGTTGAACCATCCAATGGTCTTTCTGTTTGAAGAGATTAGGGGAGAGTTGAAAACCATCTTCGTCACAAATATACATTCGGAATGCCATTTCATCTAATTCTTTCGCAACGATGGTCAACAGGTCCGTGTAATCTTGCACCTTACGATTGCGACTGAGCGTATCTTGAACCCTATGCTCAAATTCATCACGCAAAGAAAACAAAGTTTCTATTTTTTTCTTTTCAGATAAGATAAACTCATGACATTCTTGCTTTAATCTTTCTTTCAAAATCCCCCTGTTTAAAAAAGCACTTTGTGGTTCCTTTAAATAGTACCCCTGATAATAACGTCCTCCATTTTTCCATGCGAAATGAAGTTGAAAAGCGGTTTCGATATTTTCAAATAATAGCGCTGCTCCAATTTTACGAGCCAACATAGAAAGAGTAAATAAGATATTCTGATAAGTGGGACCAGCGGCTGTTGATTTAAGGATTTGTAAATCAACTTTTAGGATATCTGGCTCTAGTTGGCTAATTCGATCCAAATGGCTACTATCATTTCCCATTTTATCAATTGCAATTTTTATTCCATATGTCCGATAATATCTGAGTAAGTGATCTAAATCCTCTAATCTTCCATCTGCATTTCGCTCAGATACCTCTAGAACAATTTGACTTGGCTGAAGCCCTTTTTCTTTATAATTTAAGATTAAAGTTAGAAGCCTTTCTTCTTCATCACATAACAACAATTCGGCATCTCTATTTATAAATAAAAGAATATCATCGTCCAACTCAGCCGCCTTACAAAAGGCTTTTTCGAGAATCGTTAAATCTACATCTAAACGATATTCATCAGGGATCTCCCTGTCTTGAAAAAAGGGTCCTAGACTTATTGGTCCTTCGTCTGTTTCATATCTACCGAGGACCTCATAGGCTATAATTCGATGTTCATCTGCGCTAAAAATCGGTTGAAAAAACGGAATTACATGATTTAAATCGGTTAGAATGTCTAATGCATCCATTTAACCCTCTCCCTAATTACACTTTTCATAATACAGCTTCGGCTCCTAGTGATAATCACATTCGTGAGCGGTCGCCTCTTAATTTACTAAACTCACTCTTAAATTTAAATTCTATAAACTTATTCTATCATCTACAACACTTTCCATCCATTTTCCAAAGCATTGGTTTATATTCTTATCTTCATTTTTGTGAAGCTTTCTGATATTATTAATAGATATCTAAATTATGGTGGTAAAATACAATGCCCAAGAAAGTATCAAGGCGGAACTTTATAAAACGATTATTTAGTGGGGCACTCGCCCTAGGTAGTGTAGGTATTGGTGGTTACTATTATGCAAACGAGATTGAACCAAGATTGCTTGACGTTACCCAATATAAATTAAAGCATTCGAGCATACCTAAAGATTTTAATGGATTTAGAATTATCCAGTTTAGCGATACCCATTTAGGATTTCATTACAATTTAGCTCAATTTCAAAAACTGATCAAAAAAATAAATGACTTACAACCTGACTTAATTGTTTTTACAGGAGATTTATTAGATCATCCAACTGAGTTTAATCAAGTTTCTGAAGTTACAAAAATTCTATCAAACTTAAATTCTAGGTATGGAAAGTTTGCTGTATATGGAAATCATGACCATGGGGGATATGGGACAGATATTTATAAAGAAATCATTATTAACTCTGGATTTACCTTGTTAGTGAACGACTCCAAGCCTATTACACTTCCTAACGGAAATTCGATTTACCTTTTAGGCATTGATGATGCGATGTTAGGCCAACCAGATATAAAAGCCGCACTTCAAAATACAGAGGAACAATCTTATAAAATTTTGCTATCTCACGCTCCTGATTTAGCGGAAACCACTTCCCTATATCCTATTCAGTTACAGCTTAGTGGTCATAGTCATGGGGGGCAGATTCAACTCCCATTTTACGGTCCCGTCGTCACACCACCATTTGGCGAGAAATATCCAGAAGGGTTCTATCTTTTAGGAACGCATAATGAGTTAACCCTTTATGTAAATCGTGGGATTGGCACAACGAGATTACCATTTCGTATGTTCTCTAAGCCTGAACTAACATTATTCACTTTAAGCTCAGAACTGAATGAACAAGACGTATCTTGAATTGTTTCTTAAATCACCATGGTTAACTGTTTTTTTCTACCAAAAAGAAGGGTATAATATTTTTATAAAGAAGAACTTGTGAAAGGAGCCCTACTATTGAAAAGCCAACGGCAAGATTCTCCCCATATAAGTCCGACAATAGAAAATCTCTCCCAAGCGATCTACATTGTTAATCGTCACGCAAAGACAGCCCCTAATCCAAAGTTTTTATATTCCCTTAAACACGAAGCCCTTATGAAGCTGTTACGACAGGGGAAAGCAAAGAAAGTTGGCTTACATTTTTCTCAGAATCCAAAATTAAGTCAACAACAATCGGATGTGCTTGTTTCTTGTGGAAAATACTTGTTTCACATCCCACCAACTAAAGCAGACTTTAAAGACCTCCCCCATTTAGGGAAATTAGATGGCTCCGTTCGAAATCCAAAGTCAACCCTTTCCTTGACTCAAGCCAAAAAACTCCTACAAACCTATACGGGGATTAGGGAAAATCCAACCCATGAAGCAAGGAAAAAGAAAAAATATCAGAAACCTGTATTTAAAAAATTAGGAGAAAGTTATTTTTAATCCTTTCCCTTTACTCTGATCGAAAGTTAACCAGAACGTACTGAAATGAAATTTAAAAGTTCTCTTCCCACAATATAGACAATTCGTTAAGAAAGCATAATTCTAAGACGAGCACCTTTTGAAAAAGAGCTGTTTTATGATCGGGTAAAATCAGTTCAACCAGGCAACCATCGTTGCCTGGTTTTTTCCCCCGATACACTCAAAATATATAGATATATTTTATTGAAGGAGATCGAATAGAAGTGGAACATTTAATAAATTCAAAGGTGAAAAAAATTGAAATCTCAGGTATACGGAAATTTTTTAATTTAGT
>Ga0182742_1002048_pt1 | contig 23480 bp, 21 predicted proteins | sample eDN5th37CBELigMG_FD_128880 | JGI IMG/M metagenome (GOLD analysis project Ga0182742, IMG submission 128880) | Enriched Miracle-Growth compost microbial communities from Emeryville, California, USA - eDNA 5th pass 37_C BE-Lig MG (version 2)... ... | reverse complement strand
GATCGCAGCCGGAATCGTGACGGGCAGACCGAAGTCTCCGCCCATACAGTCTATGGCGATGCGTATCACGGGTGCCAGGTATCAGCGCTCAGCCGAAATGGTCCGAGTACGAGTTCGGCCCGGGGGCCTTATTCGTCGGCCTTGGTCTTCAGGACCTTGCGGCCGCGGTAGAAGCCGTTGGGGCTGATGTGGTGACGCAGATGCGCTTCGCCCGTGGTGGGCTCGATCGCGGTCGGCGGATTCACCAGAAAATCGTGCGAGCGGTGCATACCGCGCTTGGACGGGGACTTCTTGTTTTGTTGAACGGCCATGATGACTCCTAGAAACGGGGCGCATTGTACGCGATGCGGCCCGATGTTGATCTCAATCTTTGTGCTTCAGTTGTTCCAGCACCGCAAACGGCGACGGACGCTTGACGGCGGGCTCCTCGGGAGCAGCCTCGCCGGCATTGGCCTGCGCGCCCGGGCATACATCATGCTTGGGCACATACGGAACGCTCAGAATGAGCTCATCTTCGATCTGGGCCAGCAGATCGAAATGATGTGAACCCACCACCCTTTCAGGCAGGTTGGCCACAAAACCTTTTCCTTCTTCGTCCTCGTCGTCCTCGTCCTCGCCGGCGTAGCCTCCGGAGTGTTCTCCAGAGCCAGAACCGTCATCGAGTTCGTCTTCGGACTTGACCAGCTGCAGCACGACTTCGCTGTCGACCGGGTAGGCGAACGGCGCGTTGCACCGCTGGCACACGACCAGCGGATTCGCCCGCACATGAAGATGCAAGAGCGGCTGCCCGGCAAGAAGGCCGGACTTGCTCACTTCTCCGCGCACGGACCAGTGCGCCAGGCCCGCCTCGCCCGCGGGCTGCTCGGGCAGCCCGTCGACCAATCGCGTAAGCCTCGCCAGCGGCACGCTGCCTTGCGCTTCCTTGCCCAGACGAGCAAAAGCAAACGCGTCGATGCGCTTTGCATTCACGCCAGTACCAGTCACTTCGGTGTTCCTGCAAAAATGCCGCAAAACGTTAGATAATACTGTGACTTACGTATCAGCGTCAAATATCGTATGCCCTTGAAGCCTGACCTCATCCTCGCCTCCAGCTCGCGCTACCGCAAAGAATTGTTGTCCCGCCTGTGCATGCCGTTCACCACCATTTCGCCAGATGTGGACGAAACACCACACGCCGGCGAAACGCCCGAAGCGCTGGCCCTGCGCCTGTCCGTGGCCAAGGCCATGGCGGTGGCGGCGAAGCACCCCGGCTGCATCGTCATCGGTTCCGACCAGGTGGCCACCGTGGACGGGCAGCCCATCGGCAAGCCGGGCGACCTCCCGCGCGCGATGGCGCAATTGCAGGCACTGTCGGGCCGGGAGGTGGAATTCCACAGCGCGCTGGCCGTCACCAACGGCCGCCGGGTGGAAAAGGCCGACGTCGTCACGCGCTGCCGGTTCCGCCAGCTGAGCGACGTGGCGATCGTGGCCTATCTGCTCGTCGAAGAACCCTACGATACCGCAGGCAGCGCCAAGGCGGAAAGCCTGGGTATCGCACTGATGGAAAGCATCCAGAGCGACGACCCCACCGCCATCATCGGCCTGCCGCTGATCGCGCTGACTAGCATGCTGATGCGCTTCGGGCTAAATCCGCTGGACGCGCCCGGAGTGCCCGGAGCGCCCGCATGAGCGGCGCGCTGCACCTGATTCCCGTGGGCCTGGGCGAGGCCCCGCCCGAGCGCTGGCTGCCCGCCGAAGTGCGCGCCCTGGCCGGGCGGCTCGACACCTACATCGCCGAGAACGCCAAGACCGCGCGCGCCTTCCTCAAGCTGATCGGCACGGTCCGGCCGCTGCAGGAAATCACCGTCCACACGCTGAACGACCGGGTGGACGCCGCCCAGATCAAGGCCTGGCTGGCGCCCATCGCCGGCGGCGCCGAGATCGGCCTGGTCTCCGAGGCCGGCTGCCCCGCCGTGGCGGACCCGGGCGCCAAGGTGGTGGAGGCCGCCCACCGGCAGGGCCTGACCGTCAGGCCCTGGGTCGGTCCGTCCTCCATCCTGCTGGCCCTGATGGCCAGCGGACTGGACGGCCAGCGCTTCGCGTTCCACGGCTACGCGCCGGTCGACCCCGCCGAGCGCGCCAGGCAGCTGCGCGCCTGGGAGCAGCATTCGGCCCGGCACAACCAGACCCAGCTGCTGATCGAGACGCCCTACCGCAACGCCGCCATGTTCGCCACGCTGCTGGCCAGTCTGAAGGGCGATACCCGGCTGTGCGTGGCCCGCTCGGTCACCACCGCCGACGAATGGATCCAGACCCGCAGCGTGGCCGACTGGAAACAGCAGCCGGCGCCGCAGCTGGACAAGCTGCCCACCCTGTTCCTCTACCTGGCCCGCTGAGCCATGCTGCGCCCCGCTCTTGCGCTGCTGGCCGCCGCGGCCCTGGCCGGATGCGCCGCGCGCGGCCCCGCCGGCCTGGAACTGGACACCTCCGTCACGGCGGTCGGCCAGGCCAGCCGGGTGCGCGCCGTGGTGCTGCACTACACCTCGGTCGACGACGCCCGCTCGCTGCAGCTGCTGTCGCGCGGCAAGGTCAGCGCCCACTACCTCGTGACCGAGTCCGGCCGCACCTACCGCCTGGTCGATGAAAACCGGGCGGCCTGGCACGCCGGCGCCAGCGCCTGGTACGGCAACATCGCCATGAACAGCACCTCGATCGGCATCGAGATCGTGAATCCCGGCTGGACCGACGGCCCGGACGGCAAGCCGCTATGGCATCCCTACGGCGAACGCCAGCTGCGCGCGCTGACCGTGCTGCTGCGCGACGTCATCCAGCGCCACGGCATCGCGCCCGAGAACGTGGTGGGCCATAGCGACATCGCGCCGCAGCGCAAGGTCGATCCGGGACCGCTCTTTCCATGGAAGACGCTGGCCGGGGCCGGCATCGGGCGCTGGTACGACGAGGCCGGCGCGGCCGCGCACCTGGCCCGGCTGCAGGCGCAGGGCGCTCCCGACGTGGCGTGGTTCCAGCAGCAGCTGCAGCGCCTGGGCTACGCCTGCCCACAGGACGGCGTGCTGGACAAGGCCACCATCAACACGCTGGCGGCGTTCCAGATGCATTACCGGCCGGCGCTGTACGACGGGCAGCCGGACGCCGAGACGGCGGCCATCATGCTGGCGATGCCGTAGGCGGCCCTAGGCCCGCCGCCGCCACCGCTCCACCACCCGCCATCCCAGCAGCAGCGCCAGCACGGCCGCATAGATCAGCGGCGCTTCGAAGTCGTTCTTGCCCGCCTTGTGCCACCAGTAGTGCAGGATGGCCAGCAGCCCGATGGCATAGACGGCGCGATGCAGGCTTTGCCAGCGCTTGCCCAGCCGGCGCATGGCCCATTGGGTGGACGTGGCCGCCAGCGCGGTCATCAGCACGAAGGCCGCGAATCCCACCGTGATGAAGGGCCGTTCGCCGATGTCGCGCAGCATGGCCGCGGGGTCGAAGCCGCGGTCCCACCAGACCCAGGCCATGAAATGCATGGCGCCATAGAAGAACGCGAACAGCCCGCACATGCGCCGCAGCCGTACCAGGGCCGGCTGGCCGGTCAGCCGGCGCAGCGGCGTGATGGCCAGCGTGACCAGCAGGCACACCAGCGTCCAGGTGCCGGAAGAGCGGGTCAGGAATTCGACCGGATTGGCGGTCAGGCCGTCGTTGGCGCCCAGCCAGAACCAGCGCAGGAACGGCGCCAGCCCCAGCAGGAACAGCACGGGCTTGAAGCGCCCGACGGTCTTGGCGGAAAGCTGCGTCCTGCGCGGCGGCGCCTGCGAAATGCCTGCTTCCATGCGCGCCTCAGTAATTGGCCTTCAGGTCCATGCCCTGGTAGAGCGAGGCGACCTGCTCGCCGTAGCCGTTGAACATCAGGGTCTTGCGCTTGGGCGAGAACAGGCCGTCCTCGCCGATGCGGCGCTCGGTCGCCTGGCTCCAGCGCGGGTGCGGGACGTTGGGATTCACGTTGGCGTAGAAGCCGTATTCCTGCGGCGCGGCCTTCATCCACGAGGAGACGGGCGGTTTTTCGACCAGGCGGATCTTGACCAGGGACTTGGCCGACTTGAAGCCGTATTTCCACGGCACCGCCAGCCTGACCGGCGCGCCGTTCTGGCCCGGCAGCAGCTTGCCGTAGACGCCGAAGACCAGCATGGACAGCGGATTCATCGCCTCGTCGATGCGCAGCCCCTCGACATAGGGCCAGTCCAGCACCCCGCTGCGCACGCCGCGCATGTTCTCGCGCTGGACCACGGTCACGAACTCCACGTACTTGGCGTTGCCGGTGGGCTCGACCTGCTTGAGCAGCTCGGCCAGCGAATAGCCCATCCACGGGATGACCATGGACCAGCCCTCGACGCAGCGCAGCCGGTAGACCCGCTCTTCCATGGGCGCCAGCTTGAGCAGTTCCTCGATGGAGAAGGTGCGCGGCTTGCCAACCTCGCCCTCGACGCTGACGGTCCAGGGGCGCGTCTGGAGTTTGCCGGCGTTGGCGGCGGGATCGCTCTTGTCCAGGCCGAATTCGTAGAAGTTGTTGTAGGACGTGATGTCGGACAAGGGGGTCTGCTTGTCCATCACGCTGAAGGCCGGGTTGGGCTTGCCCGGCAACGCGCCGGCATCCTGCGCGAACGCGCTACGCGCCGCCCAGCCCGGCAGCCCTGCCGCGGCGGCCACCAGCCCGGCCCGCAGCATCAGCTCGCGGCGCGAGCGCCACACGGCCTCGGGGGTGATCTCGGAGGAAAGAATATCGTCGGGCTTGCGTATCAGCATCATGGTCTCCGTATGGCGGCGCCTCGCATAACCCATGGACGGCACAGGACCCCATGATATTCCGCGGCGCTGGCGGTATTTGGTTATAGACCCGCGCGCCGCGCGGACGTTCCGCGTCCGGTATTGCTGCGTTACTGCGCGGCCGCCGTACGGGCCAGCAGCCACTCGCGCACGCCGGGCACGCTGTCGAGCACCGCCTGGGGGCCGCAACCCTCAAGCTCCTTCAGGGTGTGCGCGCCATAAGTGACGCCCAGCCCATGCACGCCGGCGTTGGCCGCCATCTGCAGGTCGTGCGAGGTGTCGCCGATCATCACCACGCGCTCGGGCGCCACGTCCAGCTCCTGCATCAATTCGTGCAGCATCGCCGGGTGCGGCTTGCTGAAGGTTTCGTCGGCGGTGCGGGTGGCGTCGAACAGCGGGCCCAGGCCGGTGGCGGCCAGGGCGCGGGTCAGGCCGACGCGGCTCTTGCCGGTGGCCACCGCCAGGCGCACGTTGTGCCCGGCCAGTTCGGTCAGCAGTTCGCGCACGCCGTCGAACAGGCGCAGTTCCGGGTCGCGCAGCAGGTAATGGGTGCGGTAGCGCTCCAGGAAGCGCGGCAGCATGGCCTGGGTCAGTTCGGGCACCGCCCGCCGCAGCGCGCTTTCCAGGGACAGGCCGATCACCCAGCTGGCGTCGGAAGCCGACGGCACCGCCAGTTCCAGGTCGCGGCAGGCGCCCTGGATGGCGGCCACGATGCTGTGCGTGGAATCCATCAGGGTGCCATCCCAGTCAAACACGACCAGCGAATACGACATATCAGGCAGACTCCAGTTGTTTCAGTATTTTCAGGCAGGCCGGGGGCAGTTCGGCCGTCAGCGTCAGCGGCTCGCCCGTGACGGGGTGGTTCAGGGTCAGCTGGTGGGCGTGCAGGAACATCCGGCCGAAGCCCAGGCGCGCGAAGTGCGCCCGCACTTCGTCGTGGCCGTATTTGTCGTCGCCCACGATGGGAAAGCCGCTGGCCGCCAGGTGCACCCGGATCTGGTGGGTGCGCCCGGTGCGCAATTCTGCGTCGACCAGGCTGTAATCGCCGAAACGGCGCTTGAGGGTGACGATGGTGTGGGCCGACTGGCCGTCCGGGTCCACCTTGACGCGGCGTTCGCCCGACTGCGTGGTCCACTTGGACAGGCCCAGCTTGATGTGCTGGCGGTCGTTGACCCAATCGCCCTCGACCAGGGCCAGGTAGTGCTTGTCCCCTTTTCCTTCGCGCAGCATGGCGTGCAGCGCCAGCAGCGCGCTGCGCTTCTTGGCCACCATGAGCAGCCCGGAGGTCTCGCGGTCCAGCCGGTGCACCAGTTCCAGGAACTTGGCGTCGGGCCGCGCGGCGCGCAGCTGCTCGATCACGCCGAAGGACACGCCGCTGCCGCCGTGGACCGCCACGCCGGCGGGCTTGTCCACCACCAGCAGGGAGTCGTCCTCGAACACCACCGGGAACTCGGCGCCGGGCACCGGACGCGGCGCGCCCGGGTCGGGCAGGCGCAGCGGCGGGATGCGGACCATGTCGCCTTCGGCCACGCGGTAATCGGCCGAGATACGTCCCTTGTTTACCCGCACCTCGCCGCCCCGGATGGCTTTATAGATATGCGTCTTGGGCACGCCCTTGCACAGCCGCACCAGGTAGTTGTCCAGGCGCTGGCCGGCATGCTCGGCGCCCACCTCGACCATGCGGACGGCGGGAGCGGCTTTAGAGGGGGAGACAGGGGAGGAAGTTTCTTTGCGCATTGCGGAAAGCGACATATAATCGGGACAGCCTGAAGGGGCTGAACTAGCCGCCTGACGTAGAGATGCAAAGTGCGCAACTCCGTCGAGCGCGTGGGCCGCCATTGTACTGCCTGCTCATTTCAGCCTCTGGGTCTCTTGGTCGCCGGCGCAACCGCGCCCTGCGGAACAGTGGTGTGGCATTCATTTTGCCCGCTGTCCCAGCAGGTCCGTTGCATGCCGCAAGCGGCTCTGAAGCACTGCAAGAATCGTCGCATATTTAAAGCACCAGTTGCGTGCCGGCAACCACTCCTGCCGCAACTGCCGTTCACAGCAATCTTTCCGTCAAACCACATTCAGTGAAGCTGACCCTCCTGCTGACAGAACCCCGTGCCCCACGGCACGACGTGCCCGCCTGACCCGCGGCGGATACGCCTGGGCGCCGCCCAGGTACGGTCCGCATTCTTTCTTGCCCGCTTCAGTCCGCAGCCCGAGTGACCCGAGGTCACGCGCCGATATCGGCGCGTCATGACAACGGAGAACCCCTCTCATGAAGCGCATGCTGTTCAATGCGACGCACCAGGAAGAATTACGCGTCGCTATCGTCGATGGGCAGAAACTCATCGACCTCGACATCGAGACTGCCGGCCGCGAACAACGCAAAGGCAATATCTACAAAGGTGTCATTACCCGGATCGAACCCGGCCTCGAAGCCTGCTTCGTCAACTACGGTGAAGACCGTCACGGTTTCCTGCCCTTCAAGGAAGTGGCCCGCAGCTACTTCAAGGAAGGCGTGGACGTGCGCAGCGCCCGCATCCAGGACGCCCTGCGCGAAGGCCAGGAACTGATCGTCCAGGTCGAGAAGGAAGAGCGCGGCAACAAGGGCGCGGCCCTGACCACGTTCATCTCGCTGGCCGGCCGCTACCTGGTCCTGATGCCCAACAACCCCCGCGGCGGCGGCGTTTCGCGCCGCGTCGAGGGCGAGGACCGCCAGGAACTGCGCGACACCATGGAGCAGCTCGAACTGCCCCAGGGCATGAGCATCATCGCCCGCACCGCCGGCATCGGCCGCAGCGTCGAAGAACTCCAGTGGGACTTGTCCTACCTGTTGCAGCTCTGGACCGCCATCGACGGCGCCGCGCGCGACAACTCCGCGCCCATCCTGATCTACCTCGAGTCCAGCCTGGTCATCCGGGCCATCCGCGACTACTTCTCCCCCGAAATCGGCGAAATCCTCATCGATACCGACGAGATCGCCGACCAGGCCACCGCCTTCATGAGCGTGGTGATGCCTGACAACGTCCAGCGCGTCAAACGCTACCGCGACGACATCCCGCTGTTCTCCCGCTTCCAGATCGAACACCAGATCGAGACGGCGTACTCGCGCACGGTGCAGCTGCCCTCGGGCGGCGCCATCGTCATCGACCACACCGAGGCGCTGGTGTCGGTGGACGTCAACTCGGCCCGCTCCACCCGCGGCGCCGACATCGAGGAAACCGCGCTGCGCACCAACTCGGAAGCGGCCGACGAAGTGGCCCGCCAGCTGCGCCTGCGCGACCTGGGCGGCCTGATCGTCATCGACTTCATCGACATGGAGGACAGCAAGAACCAGCGCGCCGTCGAACAGCGCCTGCGCGACGCGCTCCATTTCGACCGCGCCCGCGTCCAGATGGGCAAGATTTCGCGCTTCGGCCTGATGGAACTGTCGCGCCAGCGCCTGCGCCCGGCCCTGAACGAAGGCTCGCACATCACCTGCCCGCGTTGCAACGGCACCGGCGTGATCCGCGACGCGGAATCCAGCGCCCTGCACGTGCTGCGCCTGCTGCAGGAAGAGGCCATGAAGGAAAACACCGCCGCCGTGCACGCGCAAGTGCCGGTGGACGTGGCCACCTACCTGCTGAACGAAAAGCGCGCCGACATCACCAAGATGGAAGCCCGCCTCAAGGTCAACCTGTTGCTGATCCCCAACAAGCACCTGGAGACCCCGCACCACCACATCGAGCGCCTGCGCCACGACGATCCGCGCCTGGAAGAGCTCAAGACCAGCTTCGAGCTGGTCGAGGCCCCGGCGACGGACGCCCCCTGGCAGCCGCGCGAGCACGAAGTCAAATCGCGTCCGGAAGCGCTGGTCAAGGGCATCACGCCCTCGCAGCCCGCTCCCGTTTCGACCCCGGCTCCTGCGCCCGCCGCTGCCGCGCCCGCTCCCGCCGGCGGCGGCCTGGGCGGCCTGTTCAAGCGCCTGGTCGGCTGGCTGACCGGCAACGCCGATACCGCCAAGCCCGCCCCCGCCGTCCAGGAAGACAGCGCCAAGCGCGCCGCCTCCGGCCGCGGCAAGGGCCGCTCGGCCCATGACGGCCAGGAACGCCGCGGCGAGCGCCACGGTTCGGACCGCAACCGCAACCGCCGCAATGAAGCGCGCGGCGAAGGCGCCGAGGGCGGCGAAGGCGGCCGTCACCACGTGCGCGGCGGCCGCCGCGCCGAGGGCGAGCGCCAGGAACGCGGCGAGCGCCACCAGCGCAACGAAGCCCGCGCCGAGCGCGACACCCAGGCCACGCAGGCGGCCCTGGCCTCCAGCCGCCCCGAGCAGGCCGACCAGGCCGCCGGTGAAGACGCCGGCGCCGGCCGCAACCGCCGTCGCGGCCGCGGCCGCAACCGCCGCGAGGAAGGCCAGTCCGACGCCCCGATGAGCGAACAGGAAAGCATGGTCGCCGCGCTGGCCCAGACGGTCGCCACTGCCCTGCCCGACACCCGCCAGCCTGCGGCCCAGGCCGTCCAGGCCGCCGAGGAAGCCGCCGCCGACACCACGGCCGAGCAGGCCGCTGACGCGGCGCCGGCCGCCGAAGGCGCCGAAGGCGCGGCCGATCCGGAGCGCAAGCGCCGCCGCCGCCGCAGCCGCCGCGGCCGCCGCAGCCAGGAAGAAGCAGGCGTGAGCGCCGGCGACGAGCAGCTCGAAGAAGGCGCCGACGAGGAAGCCGGCGAACAGCCGCAAGCCGCCGCCGTCGAATCCGCCGCCGAGTCCGAACCGGCCGCCCAGCCGGCTCCGGCGCAGGTTCAGGCGCAAGCCCCGGCCGCCGAAGCCGCTGCCGAGGTAAGCACCGAGGTGACCGCTGAAGCGACCACGGAAGTGACCGCCGAAGCGACCACGGAAGTCGCCGCCGAAGTCGCCGCCCCCGCGCCCGCCGAGACCGCCCCGCAAGCCGAGGAACCGGTCCAGACCACGCAACCGGTGACGGTGCAGCCCGCCAGCGTGGTGTCCGCGCCCGCGGCGCCCGCCGCGCCCGAGGAAGCCGCCGCCGTCGAACCGGTGGTCGCGGCAGCCCCGGCCCCGGCCGAAGCCGCCCCGGCGCCGGCAGCCGCCGCGCAGCAGCCCATCGTGGTGCCGGCCTCGGCGCCGTCGGCCAAGGCCCAGGCTCTGCATGAAGTGGTCAACGCCGCCGGCCTGCAATGGATCGAGACCGACCCGGACCGCCACGCCCAGACGCAGCTGCGCATCGCGGCCGCGCACAAGCCGGTCCGCCTGGGCCGCGAGCGCAAGCCGGTCGCGCCCGTGTCCAACGAACCGCTGGTCCAGGTCGAGACGCGCCACTAAGCCGTCCGGCTCCCAGCCAAACGCCCCGGAGATTCAAGTTTCCGGGGCGTTTTCATTTGGCGTGCCGCTCAGTCTTCCCCTGGCGCGCTGTCAGGCAGGTTCAGGGCCAGCGCGGCCTCTTCCACGAAGGCTTCGGCCAGGGCCGAATGCGGCATGTGGCGCGCCCACAGAATGCCCATGCGGCGCAGCGGCGCGCGTCCGGGCAGCGGCACGCGCTTGACGCGCCGGCTGTCGAGCCAGTCCGGCGCCCAGTCGGGCACCAGCGACACGCCCAGCCCTTCCGAGACCATGCAGGCGATGCCCATCAGGCCGTCGACCTCCAGGCGCTCGCGCGGGGCGATGCCGTGCTGGCGCAGATACTGGTCGGCCAGCCGGCCGCCCCAGACATTGCGGTCGTAGCGGATGAAGGGCTGGGTCCGCATCAGTTCGTGGGCGTCGTCGCTGGCGGTGTCCGGCGGCGCCAGCACCACCAGCGGCTCCTCGGTGACCAGCCGCCACGCGTAGCCCTTGGACAGGTTGAACTGCGGCTTGACGATGAAGGCGGCGTCCAGGTCGCCGTTGACCACCCGGTGGTACAGGTGCTTGGAGGTGCCCGGCTCCATGAACACGGCCAGTTTCGGCATGCGCCGGTACAGGCGCGCCAGCACGATGGGCATGGTGCCGGTCAGGGCCGAGGCCGACACGCCCAGGCGCAATTCGCCCAGCGGCGCGTCGTCGCCGGCGCTGGCGCGCAGGTCGCGCACCTCGCGCAGCACGGCGCGGGCCCGCTCCAGCGCCTTCAGGCCCGCCTCGGTCGCCTTGACGCTGCGGCCCACGCGCTTGATCAGCGTCGCGCCCAGCTCCTCCTCCAGCGTGCGCACGCGCGCGGCGATGGCGGCCGGGGTCAAGTCCAGGCGCCGCGCCGCCTCGGCCAGCGAGCCGCTTTCGACCACCGTCACAAAGCTCTGCACATATCGCGTATCCACGGTCTCCCCCTTTTTCCGGCCGCCGGTTTGCGTTACGGCAAACCATAACAATTTTATGGATTGAAGCAATTAAACAGCAGATGTTCATGGGCCGGATCGGTGCCAGAATCAGGTGTTGCTGGCGCGCCGCCGCGGCGCGCCCTTCCCGAACCCCGACTACGAGTACAGACCATGACGACCCAAGCCCGCATTCCCGGCGTTTTCTCTCCGGTCCTGACGCCGTTCGACGAACGCTACCGGCCGGCCCTGGGCCGCTATGTGAAGCACTGCCGCTGGTTGCGCGAGCAATCGGTCGGGCTGGCGATTTTCGGCACCAATTCGGAGGCGAACTCGCTGTCGCTGGCGGAAAAACACGAGCTGCTGGACGCGCTGCTGGATGCCGGCGTGGAGCCGCAGGCCCTGATGCCCGGCACCGGCGCCTGCGCCCTGCCCGACGCGGTCGAGCTGACCCGGCACGCGGTGCGCAGCGGCAGCATGGGCGTGCTGGTGCTGCCGCCCTTCTACTACAAGGGCGTGAGCGACGAGGGCCTGTTCCGCTATTACGCCGAGCTGATCGAGGGCGTGGGCGACGACAGGCTGCGCATGTACCTGTACCACATCCCGCCCGTGAGCCAGGTGCCGCTGAGCCTGGACCTGATCGACCGCCTGCTGGCGCGTTATCCCGGCATCGTCGCCGGCGTGAAGGACAGCGGCGGCGACTGGAACAACACCGCGGCCATGATCGAGCGCTTCGCGCCGCGCGGCTTCCAGGTCTATGCGGGCAGCGAGGCCTTTCTGCTGCAGACCCTGCGCGCCGGCGGCGTGGGCTGCATCACGGCCACCGGCAACGTCAATCCCGGCCCCATCGTGGCGCTGCAGCAGCGCTGGCAGGAGGCCGACGCCGACGCGCGCCAGGCCGGGCTGAACGCCACCCGCAACGTGTTCCAGCAATTCCCCATGATTCCCGCCATGAAGGCCGCCATCGCCTGGAAATCCGGCGACGGCGCCTGGGCCACGGTGCGCCCGCCCCTGGTGGAGCTGAACGCCGGCCAGGCCGCGGCGCTGCGCGCCGCCCTGGACGAAAACGGCTTCAACATGCCGGGCGCCGCCGCGCTGGCCGACGCCTGAACGCCGGCCGCGGGCGATTCCCGCCGGATCGCCCGCCCGTTCAGCTGACCACGCCGATGTTCCAGGGCACGAACTCGTGGTCGCCCAGCCCCAGCAGCTCGCTCTTGCTGCGCGCGCCCGAGGCCACCCGCAGGATCTCCTCGAAGATGCGCTGGCCCATCTCCTGCATGCTGGCCGCGCCGTCCAGGATTTCGCCGCAATTGACGTCCATGTCTTCGGTCAGCCGTTCATACATCGGCGTGTTGGTGGCCAGCTTGATCGACGGCACGGGCTTGGCGCCGAACATCGAACCGCGGCCGGTGGTGAAGCAGATCATGTTGGCCCCGCCCGCGATCTGGCCGGTGGCCGAGACCGGATCGAATCCCGGCGTGTCCATGAACACCATGCCCGGCTCGCGCACCGGCTCGGCGTAGCGGTACACCTCCATCAGGCCGGTGGTGCCGCCCTTCATCGAGGAGCCCAGCGATTTCTCGAAGATATTGGCCAGCCCGCCCATCTGGTTGCCGGGGCTGACCTTGCCGTTGATCTGCACGTCGCGCCCCGGCGAGTATTCCTCCTTCCACCAGCGGATGCGCTGCACCAGTTTCTCGCCGACTTCGCGGCTGCGCGCGCGCGAGGTCAGCGTGTGCTCCACGCCATAGATCTCCGGCGTTTCGGACAGGATGGCGGTGCCGCCGTGGCGCACCAGGATGTCCATGGCCGCGCCCAGCGCCGGGTTGGCGGTGATCGACGAAAACCCGTCCGATCCGCCGCACTGCAGGCCCACCTTCAGGTGGCGCGCCGGCACCGGCCGGCGCTCGACCGCGTTGGCCTCGGGCAGCAGGGCCCGCAGCGCGGCCACGCCGGCCTCGATGGTTTTGCGGGTGCCGCCGGTCTCCTGCATGATGAAGGTCTTCAGGCGCGCGCCCGCCTCCAGCCCCTGGTCCTTGAGCAGCGCGTCGAGCTGGTTGCGCTCGCAGCCCAGGCCCACGATCAGCACGGCCGCGAAGTTGGCGTGGCAGGCATAGCCGCCCATCGTGCGCCTGAGCAGGTCCATGGGCTCGCCCGACATCTCCATGCCACAGCCCATGCCGTGGCTCAGCGCCACCACGCCGTCCACGTTCGGATAGGCCGCCATCAGCTCGGGCGTGAAGGCCTCGGCGATGCGATGCACCACCGTGGCCGAGCAGTTGACCGTCGCCATCACGCCGATGAAGTTGCGCGTGGCCACCTGGCCGTTGGCGCGCACGATGCCCTGGAAGGTCGCCTGTTCGGACTCCGGCAGCACCGGCGTGGGCACATAATCGCGCGCGTGCGCGTAGTCGCGGTCGAACTCCTGGAACGCCATGTTGTGGGCATGCACGTAGGTGCCGGCCGGGATGTCGGCCGCGGCGAAGCCGATGCAGACGTTGTACTTGAGGATGGGCTCGCCGGCGCGCAGGTCGCGCGCCGCGATCTTGTGCCCGGCCGGAATCTGGCTGCGGCTGACGATGCCCTCGGAGGGCACGGCCATGCCTATGGCGATGGGCACGCGCGCCACCACGATGTTGTCGCCGGAGTGCAGCCGTATCACCGGCCCCGCGGCGCGCTTTTCATTCATTTCTATCATGTCGTCGTCTCGGATGGAGGAAGGTTGCAGGCGGCTATTCCGGCTTGATGCCGATGTCGCGGATCACCACGGACCAGCGCGGCAGTTCCGCGCCCACGAAGCGGCTGAAGGCCTCGGCGTCGCTGCCCACCACGGTGAAGCCCTGTTCGCTCAGCCGGGCCTGCGTGTCGCCCTGGTCCAGCGCGGCGCGGATGGATTGCGACAGCCTGTCGACCACGGGCCGCGGCGTGGCGGCCGGCGCGAACACGCCGTACCAGGTCGACACCTCGAAGTCCTTGAAGCCGGACTCGGCCAGCGTCGGGATGCCGGGGGCCTTGGGATCGCGTTTCAGGCTGGTGATGGCCAGCGGGCGCAGCTTGCCCGAGGCGATATGGGGCAGCGCCACGGGCAGGTTGGCGAACATGTACGGCACGTGCCCGCCCAGCACGTCGGCGATGGCCGCCGATTCGCCCTTGTACGGCACGTGGGTCACCTTGGCGCCCACCATGTGCGCGTACAACTCGCCGGCGATGTGCTGCGGGCCGCCCTGGCCGGACGAGGCGTAGCTGACCGCCGCGTCGCCGCGCTTGCGGATGTAGTCGGCCAGTTCCTGCGCCGTGCCGACGTCGACCAGGGCCGGATTGACCACCAGGATCAGGGGCATGGTCACCACCTGCGACACCGGCGCGAAGTCTTTCTCGGGCTTGAACGGCAGCGTCGGAAACAGCGAGGGCGCGACCACCATGGTGGACTGCGAACCCAGGAACAGCGAATAGCCGTCGGCCGGCGAACGCGCCACGTTGTCGGCGGCGATGGTGCCGGTGGCGCCGGCGCGGTTCTCCACCACCACCTGCTGCCCGAGGTTCTCGGCCATTTTGGCGCCGATCAGGCGCGCCACGATGTCGGCGCCGCCGCCGGGCGCGAAGCCCACCACCATCCGCAAGGGCTTGCTGGGAAACGCCTCGGCCAGCGCGGCGCCCGAGGCGCCCAGCAGCGCCGCGGCCAGGCCGACGACGCCGAGCCCGCGCGCCATCCGGCGCGCGGTCGTACAGGGTTTTTTCATGGTTTTGTCTCCGTTGGCCGCCCGCGTCGAGGCGGGCGATGCCAGGCCATTGTGGCCATCGCACCCCATCGGTACAAGCATCTGGATGCGCCTTCAAAGCACAATATTTTTATGGTTTCAGCGCCGCGCGCAGGCAAAAAAAATCCACCCGGACGGGTGGATTTTTCGAGAAGCGCTTACCGCTCAGAACTGGTAGGTGTAAGTCAGCTGCACCACGTCCAGGCCCGGGTTCGGGCGCTTGATGCTGGCGTTCGAGAAGTGCGAATAGCGCAGGCCGATGCGGTTGTTCGGCGTCAGCAGGAAGCCCAGGCCGACGTGGTCGCCGAACTGGAAGGCCGTGCTGATGTTCTCGTCGGCGAAGCGGGTGCTGGAAAACAGCGTGGCGCCGATGCCGGCTTCGATGTAGAAGCGTTCGCCGGTCCACCAGCGGAACATCGGGATGGCGTTGAACTGCCACACGTGGCCCGGCGAGCGCGAGCCGTCGGCCCACCAGTACGAGGCGCCGAATTCCGGCGTCAGGTCCAGGCGGCCCCAGTTGCCGCCGAACTGGTGGGTCCAGACCGAAGGCGTTTCGTAGTTGAGGGTCAGGCGCTGGTAATGGTCTCCAATGCCGTAATGCATGCTCACTCCGCCCTGGGTGCCTTCGGACGATTGAGCATTCGCGAAGGTCGCGGTGGCCGCCAGGGCCAGTCCGGCCAGGCCTGCAAGCATCTTGTTCTTGGTGGACTGCATTGGAATAACTCCGTCTATTTCAACTCTAGGTTGCAACATAGCAAAAACCAGACCAAACCGTGTAATTTTTGTCGCTCGGCGGCAACATCGCGAATGGAAAACACTGTTCCGCAAAAACGGCTAGCCGCTCAGCAAGCGGCGTGCCCGTCCTGAATGCAAAAAGCCGCCGGCGCCCTGGGGCGCCGGCGGCATCTGGCTTGAGCGCTCGCGCGCTTCAGGCGGTGACCACGTCGGCCGGCTGGTTGGTCAGCAGCGCCAGCAGGCGCGCGATTTCCTCGCGCAGCTGGCGGCGGTCCACGACCATGTCGATGGCGCCCTTCTGCAGCAGGAATTCGGCGCGCTGGAAGCCTTCCGGCAGTTTTTCGCGCACGGTCTGCTCGATCACGCGCGGGCCGGCAAAGCCGATCAGCGCCTTGGGTTCGGCGATGACCACGTCGCCCATGAAGGCGAAGCTGGCCGACACGCCGCCCATGGTGGGGTCGGTCAGCACGCTGATGAAGGGCAGCCCGGCCGCCGACAGGCGGGTCAGCATGGCGTTGGTCTTGGCCATCTGCATCAGCGACAGCAGGCTTTCCTGCATGCGCGCGCCGCCCGAGGCGGCCACGCAGATGAAGGAGGTCTTGTTGTCCAGGGCGGCCTGGGCGCCGCGCGCGAAGCGCTCGCCCACCACCGAGCCCATCGAGCCGCCCATGAATTCGAATTCGAAGCAGGCCAGCGTCGCCGGCACGCCGCGGATCGAGCCGCTCATGACCACCAGCGCGTCGCTTTCGCCGGTCTGCTTGACCGCTTCCTGGAGGCGCTCGGGATACTTGCGCGTGTCCTTGAACTTCAGCGAGTCGACCGAACGCGTGGTCTGGCCGATCTCGACCCGGCCTTCCACGTCGAGCAGCGAATCGATGCGGGCGCGGGCCCCGATGCGCATGTGATGGTCGCATTTGGGGCAGACGTGCAGGTTGGCCGCCAGGTCTTCGCTGTAGAGCACCGACTCGCACGACGGGCATTTCACCCATAGGCCTTCGGGAACGCGGCGGGCGCCGCTGTCGCTGGTTTTATTGATGCGAGGAGGCAGGAGTTTTTCGATCCAGCTCATTGATTTTTCATCCCGTATGAGGTCGCGCCCGCGCTGTCAGGCCGACGCGTTTGCTCGTTTCACTTGATCCAGCGCCTGCCGGATCGTGCGCAGCCAGCCGCTGGCGGCGGCGACGGCGGCATCGTTCTTTTGCGCAGCCGGGGCATCCGCCGCCGCCTGCTCCATGGTTTCTATCAGTTTGCTGCCGATGACCACCGCGTCGGCGGCGCGCGCCACGCGCTGGGCGCTCTCGGCGTCGCGGATGCCGAAGCCCACGCCGACCGGGATGTCGCGCACGTGGCGGCGGATCAGGGCCACGCGCTCGGCCACGTCATCGGTGTTGAGCGAGCCGGCGCCGGTCACGCCCTTGAGCGACACGTAATAGACGTAGCCGCGGGCCACCTGGGCCACGGCCTTGATGCGTTCCTCGGTGGAGGTGGGCGCCAGCAGGAAGATCGGCGCGATGCCCTGCTCTCCCAGCGTGGCGGCGAACTCCACCACTTCCTCGGGCGGATAGTCCACCACCAGCACGCCGTCCACGCCGGCGCGGGCGGCGTCCTGCGCGAAGCGGTCCTGGCCCATGCGTTCGATCGGGTTGGCGTAGCCCATCAGCACCACCGGCGTGTCGGCGTCGCGCTGGCGGAACTCGGCCACCATTTCCAGCACGCGGGCCAGGCCCACGCCCTGCGCGATGGCGCGGTCGGCGGCGCGCTGGATGACGGGGCCGTCGGCCATGGGGTCCGAGAACGGCACGCCCAGCTCGATGACGTCGGCGCCGGCCTCGACCAGCGCGTGCATCAGGGGCACCGTGGCCGCCGGCGAGGGATCGCCCGCGGCGATGTACGGGATCAGCGCCGCGGCGCGGCCGGATTCGGCGGTGCGCGCGAAGGCGGCGGCGATGCGGTCGTTGCGAGTTGCCATGGTCGGAACCCTTACAGCTCGATACCGGCCTTCTCGGCGACGGTATGCATGTCTTTGTCGCCACGGCCCGACAAATTGACCAGGATGACGGCGTCACGGCCCAGCGTGGGCGCCATTTTCACCGCCTGGGCGATGGCGTGGGAGGACTCCAGCGCCGGCATGATGCCTTCGATCCGGCAGCAGTCGTGGAAAGCCTTGAGGGCCTCGTCGTCGGTGATGCCCACGTATTCGGCGCGGCCGGAGTCTTTCAGCCAGGCATGCTCGGGGCCGACGCCGGGATAGTCCAGGCCGGCCGAGACGGAATGGGTTTCCTGCACCTGGCCGTCTGCGTCCTGCATGACGTAGGTGCGGTTGCCGTGCAGCACGCCCACGTGGCCGGCCGCCAGCGAGGCGGCGTGGCGCCCGGTGTCCATGCCCTCGCCGGCCGCCTCGACGCCGATCAGGCGCACGTTTTCGTACGGGATGTAGGGATGGAAGATGCCCATGGCGTTGGAGCCGCCGCCCACCGCCGCCACGACGTAGTCGGGCTGGCGGCCGATGGCTTCGGGCATCTGGGTCAGGCATTCGTTGCCGATCACGGTCTGGAAATCGCGCACCATGCGGGGGTACGGGTCGGGCCCGGCCACCGTGCCGATGATGTAGAACGTGTTCTCGATGTTGGTGACCCAGTCGCGCATGGCTTCGTTGAGCGCGTCCTTGAGGGTGCGCGAGCCCGACGTGACCGGCACCACCGTGGCGCCCAGCAGCTTCATGCGATAGACGTTGGAGGCCTGGCGGCGCACGTCTTCGCTGCCCATGTAGACCACGCATTCCATGCCGTAGCGGGCCGCCACCGTGGCGGTGGCCACGCCGTGCTGGCCGGCGCCGGTCTCGGCGATGACGCGCGGCTTGCCCATGCGCTTGGCCAGCAGGGCCTGGCCGATGCAGTTGTTCACCTTGTGGGCGCCGGTGTGGTTCAGGTCTTCGCGCTTGAACCAGATCTGGGCGCCGCCCAGCTGTTCGGACCAGCGGCGGGCATGGTAGACCGGGCTGGGCCGGCCGACGAAATGCTTGAGTTCATAATTGAACTCTTCCAGGAAGGCGGGGTCGACACGATAACGGTCGTAGGCCGCGCGCAGCTCGTCGAGCGCGTGCATCAGCGTTTCCGCCACGAAAACGCCGCCGTAGGGGCCGAAATGGCCCTGGGCATCCGGAAAGTCGTAAGGTTTCAACTAGCATCTCCCCCGGCATCGCGGCAGGCCATTACCGGCCGCAAATCCAGTTTGCAACCCGGCATTTTACCTGACGCGGCAGCCGCCCGGGCGCGGCCGCGCCCGGGCCTGGAAACCGCCGCGGCGGCGTCAGAGCGACTGCCCGAGGCGGCGCAGGAAGGTTTCGCAGGACGCGAGCTGGTCCAGCGCCACGTATTCGTCGGGCTTGTGGGCCTGTTCGATGTGGCCGGGGCCGCAGACCACCGTCGGGATGCCGATGCCCTGGAACAGGCCGGCCTCGGTGCCGTAGGCCACCTTGCGCGTGGCGCGGTCTTCGGTCAGGGCGCGCACCAGCTGGGTGATGGCGGCCTCTTCCGAGGCTTCCAGCGCCGGGGCGGCCGCGCCGGTCTCGATCTCGATGCTGGCGCCCTCGAACTCGGCCTTCATGCGCGGCAGCAGTTCCTCGCGCACGTATTTCTCGACCTCGGCCTGGATGGCGTCCGGCTGCATGCCCGGCAGGTTGCGGAATTCATAGCTGAACTCGCAGGATTCGGGAATGGTGTTGACCGCGATGCCGCCCTGGATCTGGTTGGTGGTCATGGTGGAGAACGGCACGTCGTAGAACTGGTCGTACGGACCCTGGGCCTTGAAGCTGTCTGCCAGGTCGCGGATGCGGCAGATCAGGCGGGCGGCGTATTCGATGGCGTTACAGCCGCGCGGGGTCAGCGACGAGTGCGCCGCCTTGCCGTGCACCTTGCAGCGAAACAGGTTGATGCCCTTGTGCGCCACCACCACCTGCATGCCGGTGGGCTCGCCCACCACGCAGCCTTCCGGCCGGATGCCGCGGTCGTGCAGGTCGGCCAGCATGTAGGGCGCGCCCGCGCAGCCGACTTCCTCGTCATAGGAAAAGGCCAGGTGGATCGGCTTCTTGCGCGGCATGGCCAGGAATTCCGGCACCAGCGCCAGCGAGCCGGCGATGAAGCCCTTCATGTCGCAGGCGCCGCGGCCATACAGCAGGCCGTCCTTTTCCACCAGCTTGAACGGATCGGTGCTCCAGTCCTGGCCGTCGACCGGCACCACGTCGGTGTGGCCCGACAGCACGATGCCGCCCTGCTGGCCGCCGTCCTGCGCCGGCAGGGTGGCGAACAGGTTGGCCTTGGTGCGCTCCGGATTGTGCGCCAGCCACGCGTCGACGCCCTGGCCCTTGAGCCAATCGCGGACGGTTTCGATCAGGGCAAGATTGGAATTGCGGCTGGTGGTGTCGAAACCGACCAGCGTTTCCAGCCAGGTGCGCGCGTTCATGTCACTACTCTCGTGGGGGAAAAAGAGAAGTGTAAAGCCAGCCGGCGCGCGCGTCTCGGCCCCCCGTCCGGAGGCGCCGGCCGGACAGGGCACTAGAATGTCGCCCGGAATCAGCAAACATCCCCCTGAGGAGACATCGTGCAGCACAAGGCAGTTCCCACGCGCAACATCGTGGCGGCGGTAATCGGCAACGCCCTGGAATGGTATGACTTCCTGGTGTTCGCCTTCATGACGCCGATCATCTCGAAGCTCTTTTTCCCCACCGACCCGAGCGTGCCCGGCAGCGAGCTCAACGCCATCCTGATGACCACGGCCATTTTCGGCGTCGGTTTCTTCATGCGTCCGGTGGGCGGCATCATCCTGGGCCTGTACGGCGACAAAAAGGGCCGCAAGGCGGCCATGGTGCTGGTCACCTCGCTGATGGCCGTGTCCATCGCGCTGATCACCGTCGCCCCCACCTACCATGCCGCCGGCATCCTGGCGCCGATCTTCATCCTGATCGCGCGCCTGCTGCAGGGCTTCTCGGCGGGCGGCGAGTTCGGCACGTCTACGGCGCTGCTGATCGAAATGGCGCCCAACGGCCGCCGCGGCTTCTACGGCTCGTGGCAGATGGCCGGCCAGATGCTGGCGCTGCTGATCGGCGCGGCCTGCGGCACGCTCATCACCGAGTTCTTCACGCCCGAGCAGATCGCCGACTGGGCCTGGCGCCTGCCCTTCGCCTTCGGCCTGGTCATTGTGCCGATCGCCATCTATATCCGCCGCAACGTCGACGAAACCGACGCCTTCAAGCAGATCAAGGAAGAAGAGCGCCAGGCCGCCGCGCGCGGCGACGTGCAGCGCCTGACCCTGGGCCAGATGCTGAAGACGCATACCCGCGAAACCCTGATCGGCGTGGGCCTGGTGGTGACCGCCACGGTTTCCATCTACATCACCTTCACCTACCTGGTGACCTACTCCACCCAGATCCTGAAACTGCCGCTGAACCAGACCTTCCTGGTGCAGATGGCGGGCGCGGCGCTGATGGTGCTGCTCACGCCGTTCATGGGCGCCTGGTCCGACCGCGTCGGCCGCCGTCCCATCGTGATCGGCTCGCTGATCGGCTACCTGCTGGTGCTGTATCCGCTGTACCACTGGCTGTCGGACGCGCCCTCGATCGCGCGCCTGCTGACCGTGCAGGTGGTGGTCTGCCTGTTCGTGTCGGCCTTCTTCGGCGTGTTCAGCACGGTCATGGCCGAGCTGTTCCCGGCGCGCGTGCGTTCGGTGGGCCTGTCGCTGGCCTATAACGTGGCCGTGATGATCTTCGGCGGCTTCGCCCAGTTCATCGTGACCTGGCTGATCAAGACCACCGGCTCGCCGATGGCGCCGGCCTACTACGTCATGTTCGGCGTGGCCCTGGGCCTGGTCGCCGCGTTCTACATGCGCGAACGCGCCCACGACGCGCTCGACCACTGAACCTAGGCCTCGATGCCGCAAGACAGGGCCAGGTAGCTTTTCAGGCGTGACGCGGCAAGCTCGGGATCGGCCAGCACGCCGCACTGGTCCGCCAGTTCGAACACGCGCGCGTAATGGGTCGCGCCGCGCGCCGACTGCAGCCCCGCCGCCAGCGAGAAGTGCGTCTGCTGGCCGTTGAGCCAGGCCAGGAACACGATGCCCGCCTTGTAGTGCCGCGTCGGCGCCCGGAAGATCTCGCGCGACAAGGCAACGGTCGGGCCCAGCAGGCGGCGGAAACCGGCCATGTCGCCGGCCGCCAGCTCGGCCAGCGCCGCCGCCGCGACCGGCGCGATGGGATCGAAGATGCCCAGCAGGCCATGCGAATGGCCCGTGTCGTCTCCGGCGATCAATTCCGCGTAATTGAAATCGTCCCCGGTGTACATCTTCACGCCGGCGGGCAGCCTGGCGCGCAGTTCGCGCTCCCAGTGGGCGTCCAGCAGCGACAGCTTGATGCCGTCCACCTTGGCCGCGTTGTCGCGGATCAGGGCGGCCACGGTGTCCAGGGCCCGTTCCCGGTCACCCGACCCCCAGTAGCCCTGCAGCGCCGGATCGAACATCTCGCCCAGCCAGTGCAGGATGACCGGCCGGGAAACGTCGCGCAACAGCCTGCCGTACAGCGCCAGATAATCGTCCGGCCCGCGCGCGCAGCGCGCCAGGGCCCGGCTGGCCATGAGGATCACGCGCCCGCCTTCGGCCTCGATCACCTCCAGTTGCTCGCGGTAGGCCGCCTCCACCTCGGCCAACGTGGCCACGCGCGCCGCGTCCAGCTGGTCGGTTCCCGCCCCGCAGGCCAGGTCGCCGCCCGCCGTGCGCGCATGCCGCAGGCTGCGCTGGATCAGGGTCCGGGCGCCCGGCCAGTCCAGGCCCATGCCGCGCTGGGCGGTGTCCATGGCTTCGGCCACCTTGAAGCCCAGCCGGTAGAGGTGCTCGCGAAACGCCAGCGTGGCCTCCCAGTCCACCGCGGGCGCCGCGTCCCACGGGTCGGGCGTGCCCAGCGGATCGATCACCACGTGAGCGGCCGCGTAGACCGTGCGGTTGAAGGCCGGCAAAGGCAGCGCGGGCCGGATGGGCCGGGCCTTGAGGCGATAGCGCCGGAGGCTGCCGTCCGGCTGGGGAAGTCGTATGTCCATGCGTGGCTCCTGGTCGGGTTCAGCCGGCGATGCGGCCGAGGATGTGGTCGGCCGCCTTCTCCGCGATCATGATGGTCGGCGCGTTGGTGTTGCACGATGGCAGGCTGGGCATGACCGACGCGTCCGCCACCCGCAGGCCGTCCAGGCCGATCAGGCGCAGGTCCGGCGTCACCACGCTGTCGGCGCGATCGGCCGGTCCCATGCGGCAGGTGCCCACGGGATGATGGTCGGTCTTGGCATGGGCGCAGGCGTACTCGACCAGATCCGCATCGCGCCTCAGCGCCGCCCCCGGCAGGACCTCGGCCCTGACGTAGCGCCTCAGGGCCGGCTGCGCGAGGATTTCCCGGGCCAGGCGCAGGCCCTTGAGCGCCATGTCGCGGTCGTGCGGGTCCGACCAGTAGTCCGGGTCGATCAAGGGCGCCGCGGCCGGGTCCTTGTCCGCCAGCCGCACGCTGCCGCGCGAGCGCGGCCGCAGGTAGGCGGAGTTCAGGGTCACGCCGGCGGCGCGCAGCGGGGCCATGCCCGCCTCCAGGCCCGACCCCAGGCCCAGGTGAAACTGGATGTCCGGGGAGCGCTCGCGCGCATCGGCGTCCGCATACCAGAAGCCGCCCGTCTCGAACAGGCTGGAGGCGGCCGGCCCCGTTCTCCACAGCAGGTACTGCAGGCCGGCCCAGGCCGCGTGCGGCCAGGCCTTGCATTTGTCGTAGGTGTGGTCGCCGGTGCATTCGGCGATGGTGAAGAGGTCGAGGTGGTCCTGTAGATTGCCGCCCACGCCCGGCAGGTCGTGCAGCACTTCGATGCCGACGGCGCGCAGATGGTCGGCCGGGCCGATGCCCGAGTG
>Ga0182742_1002047_pt1 | contig 23484 bp, 22 predicted proteins | sample eDN5th37CBELigMG_FD_128880 | JGI IMG/M metagenome (GOLD analysis project Ga0182742, IMG submission 128880) | Enriched Miracle-Growth compost microbial communities from Emeryville, California, USA - eDNA 5th pass 37_C BE-Lig MG (version 2)... ... | reverse complement strand
GCTCGGCTGCACCCTGCGGGGCATCGAGAGCCTCAAGGAACTGATCGCCGACCAGAAGCGGTGAAGGCTCGCCCGTCAACGCCCCTCAGCACCCGCGGCCCTCGCCGGATGGATACTGCAAGGCGATGAGGCGGCGGTGTTCGCCGACAAGGCCTCCGACGCGATGGCCCGCCGCGAAGCGTTAGCCGGTTCGACGCATGCGTCGAATGGCATCGCGGACGGGATCATGCACCGCGGCCACCCGCGCCGGCGGCTGGCGCCCTGGCAGCGCCGGATGAACCTCGCGCTCGCGCCCATCCACGGCCAAATCGAGCCCGCCTTCGGCACGCTAAAGCGCAGCTACGGCTGGCGCCGGGTGCGCTACCGTGGCCTCGTCCGCAATGGAGCCCACCTGCAGCTGCTCTGCATCGCCCTGAACCTCCGCCGCGCCGAACGCCTCGCCGCCTGACGGGGGGGCAGTGCGCCCGGAGCCCACCGCCGAGGCGCCGAGGACGGCGTCGACCAAGGCGAAGTGGCGCTCCGCCACTCCTCTCGCGTCGGTCAGAGCCATCAACCCGCGTTTCGTAGAGGTCTCCATTGAACTCATCGCCTCAGGCAATTGCCGAGCTAAACTCGCCGCACTCAGAAAGTGGAGCCGGCTGAGGATGTTAAGTGCGCTCTCACAGAAATGGACTTGCGTCTGCGTGACGACGATAAAGTCGTGCTCACTCAGGGGGAACTGCGGGCATCAGCAACGTCCATGGGGTCTGCAGCACGGCCGCCAACGACCAAGATCCCGTGGATATGGGTTAGGAGTGCGTCAGGCCCACCCCGCTCGAAGCCTGACGCCGAAGCTAGGACGCGGGTTCGGGTCGGTGACGAGGTCAGGTTGGCCACGCTGTGAGCCGCCCCGGTTTTGCCGGAAGCTGGTTGGTTTTGGTCGTGCTGCCATAGCAGCTGCCTCAATCTGGTTCGTTCTTCGTGCGCGCCTCATTTGCACTGGGATGTGCTCACCCGGTTCCTCGGCAACGGACGGATCCGCCTCACGAATAATGGCGTCGAGCGCGCTCTGCGAGGTGTTGTCCCCGGGCAGCGGTCATGGCTGTTCGCCGGCAGCGACCGAGGCGGTGATTGGGCCGAGGCCATGTACTCGCTTATCACCACGGCCAAGCTGAACGGCGTTGACCCGCCTGCCCGGCTCGCCCGGCGTTCTCGCCTGCATCGCCAGCCACCCGGTCTCGCATCCGCACGAACTTGAACCCGAGAACGGCCGCCCCTGGTTCTACAACACCGAGGACCATGCGATGCTTGAGTTCACCAAACGGGGCGTCGGTGGCCTGAGGAAGCGCTTGGCCGACCGGAAGTATGACCGTCACGGTCATCCGATGCCCTTGCTGGATGGATGGCAGCGTAAGGCGTCACGTGCGACCTACATCGCGACATCTCACTTCCACATGCAGGTAATGTGACAATCCCTGTCCGGGCCATCCTCAGCGACGCCCGGAAGGCGCCCTGCGCACTACCCTGGTGGTGCTGGCGCGCTGCCTCGCAGAACCGCGCGTGCTTGATGCCCGCTTGGACTGGCTGGATTTGGGCACTGCCGATTTCGTTCTCGCCGCGATGCCGCGCACCTGTTTGCCAGCTGCGGCTATCCTTGCGGTGGGCTTGCGGGGCGTGGGCTTCGCGGCAGTCCGCACTCCCTTGCCCTTCGTCGAGGACGTCCTTGCGGAGGCCTTCCGTGGGGCCGGCTTCTCCGCTTTTGGCGTCGACCTACGGGACGCAGGATGAGTCTGCACCGCTGCCCTGGCAAGCTCGCGCTTCGCAGCCGCGAGTTGACGCTTTGTTGCAGCGAGGGCCGACAGCGCCGCCTGGAGCTCGTTCGCCGCCGCCTCATGCGCCGCGCGCTCGGCGGCCAGTGCGGCCTGCTCCCTCGCCAGCGCCGTTTCCGCGCGGCGTAGCGCCTGCCGTGCGGACTTTTCGGCTGCCTGCGCGACCTCCAGTAGGTCCTGCATCGCCTGAAGTTCCGTACGCAGGCGTTCAGCCTCAATGCCGGCGGCGCGGGCGCTATCGAGCGCCTTTTCGGCCTCATTCCGAGCGTCGGCCTCGTGCCGCACCCGCATTTCCAGCTGCCGCTTGGCCTCCATCGCCTGTTGGAGCGACCGCTCCGCACGCTCCCGCTCGCTGCGCTCGGCCTGCCAGGAGGCCTCTACCTCCCGTAGCCGCCTTGCCAGCGCGGCTGCCTCCGGAGACGGGGCGCCATGGCGGCCTTGGCTGCTCACCGTCTCAACGCGGACCTCGCCCTCGCGCACGAAGCGGCGCTGTGACCTAGGCTGCCATGCCACGGCGCGATGATGGTTCTCATGCCGGCGAGGTGGCGCGCCCATCTTGCCGAGTGCGTCGCGAATGCGCGCCTCTTCCAGCGTGGCTTCGTCCTGATCTTGAAATGGCTCTCCGATAGAGAGCGGTTTCCCGTCTGTCACAGCAGGCTCACCTGCATTGTCCTAAAGATTTCGAAGGCTACCCTCGCGCCTGAGATTGAGCACCGCGCGCCCGGTCAGCGGGGCACTCCTAGCCGAGGTGTCTCTGGCCGTCCATGCGGAGGGAGACTCGATGGATCGATAGACTTCCCGGCCGGCTGGGACAACAGCCATGATGGCGTCCAGCGACCCACAGCATGTACGATGTCGGTATTGAATGGAACGGCTATCCTACACGTTTCCGGGGTTCGTCTGCGGCCGAGCAGACAGGGCCGCTTGCCTCATAGACAAAGTACAGCCGCGCGCGGGAAGTAGGCCGCTGCTGGTGAAGGCCGTCATCTACGCTGAGTTCTCGGCAGGATCTGCGCGGAGCGAGGCCGTCGGGGCCTTCCTCGACGACGTCGCCGCCGGGATGGCGCCCGATCCGTGCAAGACCCTGTGAGGGCCAAGGTCGGCTCCTCCAGGCCACGGTGCCACCTGCCTCTCCCATTACGGGCCTGGCCAGTCGTGCCGCCGGCCAGCCCCCCTCGGCCACCGCCATGTCGAGGGCGTAATCCGCAAAGCCGGCCGCGACCCGATGCCCCCTCCCCACCTCCTCGCCGCGATTGGTAGAGTTGGATTTCCGGGACCGGCCGAAAAGTTGCTGCATCTTCTCGCCGGCATGCCTGTTGTTGGCGTGGCGCACCCCGTCCGGGGCGAGCGTCCAAGGAGGATTGCGATGTCAGACAAGCAGGATCGAAAGCCGGGTGCCGGGGCCGGTGCAGGAGCTGCCGGGCTCGGAGCCGGAGCCGCTGATCTCGGCGCGGGAGCCACCAGGCTCGGCGGGGGACCCACCGGTCGTCCGGGAGGAGTGGGAGGCTTCAGTCAAGGGCAGGCGGCCCTGCAGCAGGGTGCCGAGCAGATGCGGGCCGCGGCCGAGGCCTCAGCCAGGCTTTCGCAAGAGATGATAGAGCGGGCCACCCAGAACTTCGAGGTGATGCGACGGATCGGCGAGACGCTTGGGACAGGTGCGCGTACCGCGACACAAGATCTCTCCGAGTACGTCCGCCACACAGCTCAGCGCCAGCAGGAGATGGCGCAGAAGCTGGCTCAGGCGCGTACGCCCAGCGACGTCCTGGACATCCAGACCCGCTACTTCCAGGACAACCTCAAGGAGCTGCTGGGCCTCAGCGAGCGGCTGTCGCAGACCTCGGCCGAGGCCGCGCGCCAAGCGGGGCAGAGGATCGGCGGCGGGGACGAGGGACCTGCGCGCTCCTAGGGCAAGCCCCGAAGGCGGTCGCGCCGCCGGGAAACCTGAGGCGTGCCCGCCCACTGCCGCGACGCTACCAGGCAGATGCTATCCGGCTATGGAGCAGCGCGAAGCGGGCCGTCCCGGGATCAGGTGGTGCGAGGCTATCCTGAGCGGTGATGGATCTGCTTGCCAAGCGCTGCAAATTTCCTGAAAGGGCGTGCGCCATCGGAACGCCTTGAGCCGCTTGACGAAGCTGTAAGCCACCACGAATGCGAGCGGCAGGAGAGGGCGGCACGCGGCTGGCAACGATTGCGCCGATGCCGAAGCGCCGGCTTGGTTGCCCTAGCCAGAACCGGCAGGACGCGGACCGGCGTGCCGAGATGGTCCGCTGTTCAGTTTCAGGGTCCTTCATCCTGATGGCCGGATGGACGCGGCGCTACTTCACCAGCTCCATGGCCTGGGCCAGATCGAGCCCTCAGGGCCGCAGATGCGCCGCTCTTGTCTCGCCGCCATCGGCACCTCACTCTGCGCTTCGGGAGGATCCGCCATGCAGGACGCCGACATCGCCTGGCGCCCGTCCGAGGCAACATGCCGGGACGCTAACTGGACGCACTTCATCGCCCAGTGCGGCCTGCCTGACTATGCCACACTGGCGGCACGTGCCTCGGCCGATCCGGAGTGGTTCTGGCGCGCCTTGGCGAACTGGCTGCAATTCCGTTTCCGCCGCCCACCGGAGCGCATGCTGGACCTGACCGGCGGCCTCGCACATCCGCGCTGGTGCCTCGGCGCTACGACGAATCTCTACGACAGCGCGGTGACCGCGACGCTCGAGCAGGTGCCCGGCCGACCGGCGGTGATCTGGGAAAGCGAGGCCGGCGAGGAGCGCCGCTGCACCTATGCCGAGCTGGACCGCGACGCCGCCGCTCTGGCGACGGGTTTGCGGCGCCTGGGCCTGGGGCCTGGCGACGTGGTCGGGTTCTACATGCCGATGCTGCCGGAGACGGCCGCCGCCTTCATGGCCTGCGCGCGGCTCGGCTGTATCACCCTGCCGCTGTTCTCCGGCTTCGGCACGGAGGCGGTGGCGCAGCGCCTTGCCTTGAGCGGTGCCCGCGCCGTCATCACCGTCGATGGCACGCAGCGCCGTGGCCAGGCGGTGGCGATGAAACCGATGGTGGATACGGCGCTTTCCGGCAATGACACGGTGCGGCATGTGGTTGTGCTGCGGCACCGCGGCATGGAGGTGCCGATGCAGGCGCCGCGCGACCTCTGGTGGCACGATCTCGTTGCCGATCCGGGAGACGTCGCGCCGGTGCGGGAACTGCCGGCGGAACAGCCGGTGCTGCTCATGTACACCTCCGGCACCACCGGCCTGCCAAAGGGAACGGTGCATACGCATTGCGGCCTGGGCATCAAGATCGGCCAGGATGTGAGGCTGACTCTCGATCTCAAGCCCGGCGAGCGGATGCTCTGGCCGACGGATTTTGGTTGGTTCGGCGGCATCGTCACCATTCTCGGCAGCCTGCTTGCCGGCGCCACCCTGGTGATCGCGGAGGGCGCCCCCACCTTTCCTGACCCGGGCCGGATGTGGCGGCTGATCGAGCGCCACCGCGTAACGCATTTCGGCACCGCGCCCACCCTGGCCCGCATGCTGCGACGGGAGGCCGAGACGCTGCTGGACCGCCACGACCTTTCTTCGCTGCGTGCCATCCCCTCCAGCGGTGAGGCCTGGGACCGCGAGACCTGGCTCTGGGTGATGCGGCGCATCGGCGGCGGCCGCGCGCCGATCCTGAACTTCTCCGGCGGGACGGAGATGTGCGCCATCGTTGCCTCCAACATCCTGTTCCCGCAGAAGCCCTGCAGCTTCAACGGCCCGGTGCCGGGCACCGGGGGTGACATCGCCGGCCCGGACGGGCAGAGCCTGCCGCCCGGCGAAACCGGCGAGTTGGTCATGCGCGAGGCCTGCATCGGCACCACGCGTGGCCTGTGGAAGGATGAACGCCGCTATATCGAGAGCTACTGGAGCACAATCCCCGGCATGTGGGTGCAGGGCGACCTAGCATCCCGCGACGAGGACGGTTTCTGGTACCTGCATGGCCGGTCCGACGACACGCTGAAGATTGCTGGCAAGCGCATTGGCCCGACCGAGATCGAGGAGGCGCTGCTCGCCACCGGCACGGTCGCCGAGGTTGCGGCGGTCGGACTGCCGGATCCGGTCACCGGATCGGCCGTGATCTGCGTGGCGGTACCGGCGCCGGGCCAGGTCGGGAACGCCGCACTGGCGCAGGCGCTGGCGGATGCTGCAGCGGCGGCGCTCGGGCGCGCTTTCCGGCCGAAACGCGTGATCTTTGTGCATGATTTGCCAAAAACCCGGTCCATGAAGGTGATGCGCCGCCTGGTTCGCACGACACTGGCTGGGCAGGCGCCGGGCGATCTCTCCAGCCTGGTCAATCCCGAGGCGGTGCAGGAATTGGCGCGTCAGGCAGCCAGGGAGAACAAGGAAGGATGGGCATGAGCTACGAAGGCTATCAGCGGCTGCGCTTCGACCGGCCGCATCCGCGTGTGCTGCGCATCACCATGGAAAATGGCCGCATGAACACTGCCGATGCCGTGATGCATGCCGAGCTGGTGCGGATCTGGCGCGACATTGATGCGGATAACAGCGTGAACTGTGCCATCATCACCGGTGCCGGCAAGACCTTTTCCGCCGGTGGTGATTTCGGCATGGTGCGTGAGATCACGGAGAGCTTCGAGGCACGAACGCGCGTGTGGCGAGAAGCACGGGACCTCGTCTACAACATCGTCAACTGCCGCAAGCCGGTGGTCAGCGCCATGCGCGGTGTGGCGGTGGGGGCGGGGCTGGTCTGCGGCATCCTGGCCGATGTCTCCATCGCCACGAAGGACTGTCGCATCACCGACGGCCACACCCGGCTGGGCGTGGCGGCCGGCGATCACGCTGCCATCATCTGGCCGTTGCTCTGCGGCATGGCCAAGGCGAAATACTACCTGCTGACCTGCGACATCCTGCAAGGCGCGGAAGCGGAGCGGATCGGACTGATCTCGCTGGCGGTCGAGGATGCCGAGTTGGATGCCCGGGCGGTGGAGGTTGCCTCACGTCTGGCCGAGGGGGCACAGAGCGCCATTCGCTGGACGAAATATGCGCTGAACAACTGGCTGCGCATGGCCGGACCCAGCTTTGACGCCTCCCTGGCCATGGAGTTCATGGGCTTCAGCGGGCCGGAAGTGAAGGAGGGCCTGCAGTCCCACCTGGAGAAGCGGCCGCCCCAATTCCCGCACGTCAGCGAGGCTTGAGGGCCGCGCCATTGGCGCCCCGCTATCCTGCCAGCGCCTTCAATGGCGGGAGCGCCGAGGGGTTGTCCAATGCCGACAGGTCCCCCGCCGCCTGGCCGGTATAGAGGTTGCGGATCACGCGCCGCATGATCTTCTGGCTCCGCGTCTTCGGAAGTTCCGCGACCAGATGCACGGCGGCAGGACGGAAGGCGCGGCCGAGCCGCCGCTCCACATGTGGCACCACCGCGGCTGCCAGATCGGCCGGCGCATCCTGGGCTGGGACCAAGAAGACAACCAGCTTCTGGCCCTTCGCCGCGTCCTCCACGCCGATGGCGGCAGCCTCCGCCACGCCGCGTAGTTCCAGCAGCACCTCCTCCACCTCCGCGGAGCCCAGGCGCTTGCCGGCGATCTTCAGCGTGTCGTCGGAGCGGCCGCGCAGGAAGAACACGCCATCGGACCGGCGCAGCGCCAGGTCGCCATGCACCCAGATGCCGGGGAAGCGCGACCAGTAGGTCTCCAGATAGCGCGCGCGGTCCTGCCAGAAGGCGCGCGTCATGCCGACGAAGGGCGCGAGCACGGCCAGCTCCCCCACTTGACCTCGCACGGGCCGGCCGGAGTCATCCAGCACCTCCACCCGGATGCCCGGCGAGACAGCGTTGAAGCCGGCTGGCACGATCGGCAGCACCGGCACATTGCTGAGCAGGCCGCCGGAGACTTCGGTGCCGCCGGTGTAGTTGATGACCGGGCAATGATCGCCGCCGAACTCCCGCTGGTACCAAAGGAAGTGCTCCGGATCGATACCCTCCCCCGCCGTCACCAGCAGCCGCAGCGTGGAGCGGTCTCCGGCAACCGAGCCCGGCGCATGCGCCGCCAGGCTGCGGATCAGCGTCGGCGAGGCGCCGTAATGCGTGACGCGATGCCGCTCGATCAGCCTCGTCATACGTCCCCAGTCGGGGAAGTCCGGCGCGCCGTCATAGGTGACCAGCGTGGCGCCACGCATCAGCGCACTGCAGAGGATCAGCGAGCCGGCGATCCAGCCCATATCCGCCGGCCAGCAGAAGCGGTCATCCGGCGCGATGTCGAAATGCACGGCCGCGTCATGCGCGATCTTCAGCGGAAAGCCGCCATGCGTATGCACCGCGCCCTTGGGCCTGCCGGTAGTGCCAGAGGTGTAGATCACCATCATCGGATCATCCGGCTCCATGCGGGCCGGGAGATCCGGCTCCGGGGATGCCAACACATCCTCCCAGACAACCGCATCCGGCGCACTGCCGCCCTTCAGGATCAGAACCTGCAATTCCGGCAGGCGCGGGCGCACCTCCTCCACCAGCGCCGCGATATCCACGAAACGGCCGCGGCGGTGGAAACCGGCGGTGGCGACCAGCGCCTTTGCGCCGCAGCTGGACAGGCGCGAATGGATGGCGTCCACGCCGAAGCCGCTGAACAGCGGCACGCAGATGGCACCCAGAGCCGATATGCCGAGGAAGGACACCACCGCCTCGATACCGCTCTCCATCAGCAGCCCAATGCGGTCGCCGCGCCCCAGGCCAAGCGCGCGCAACCCGGCAGCGAAGCCGAGCGTCTGTGCCTCCAGCGCCGCCCAGGTGAGCTGGCGCAGGGCGCCATCCTCACGCTCGGCAATCACCGCCGGCGCGGTACGCCGCACGGGGTCGTGGCCCCAGGCCAACACCGTGTCCACCCAGTTCAGCTCGCCGCCCGGGAACCAGTCAGGGAAGGCCGGGCCTTCCGCCAGGGCCACATAGCCCTCCGGCGGGCGCGACCAGGCGATGCGTAGAAAGCCCATCAGGTGCCGCCAATAGGCATCCGGCCGCTCCACGGAGAGCCGGTAGAGCGACGGGAAGTCGGCGCAGCCCAGCTCCGCCGCCAGGCGCGTCACCTGCGCTCGCGCGATCAGTTCCGGTGGCGGTTGCCATGCTGCGGTGTCCATGTCAGCCCTTCTCCTTCCGGCGGCTGTGGATCTCCACGCCGGCCCAGCATTCCATTAGCCGCGCCAGTTCCGAGATGTCGTCCACCGCCATGCCGTGGCTGGCGGCAAAGTGCCAGACCCGTGCCGCCTGCTCGATTCCCCACATCGGCACGCCGAGCGCCTGCGCCTCCTCCAGGCCAAGGCTGACATCCTTGTCCACCACGGCGATCGCCGCGCCGAAGCCGAAGCGACGACTCAGCACCGCCGGCATGATGTCGCTGCTGACGAAGCTGCGCCCGGTGCCGGCATTCACCACCTCCACCATGGTGTCGGGGTCGAGCCCGGCCTTGGCCCCCAGGGCCAACGCCTCGAAGGCGGAGACCATGTTGGCAGCGAGGAGCTGGTTGTTGACCAGCTTCATCGCCTGGCCCTGGCCGGGACGCTCGCCCAGCACGAAGAGCCGCCGGCCGATGCGTTCCAGCACGGGACGCAGCGTCGCCACCGCCTCGGGCGCACCCGCGATCATCAGCGCCAGCGTGCCGGCGCGCGCGCCGGGCGGACCGCCGGTGACGGGCGTGTCCACCATGGCGATGCCGCGCGCGGCGAGTCCCTCAGCGATGCGCTCCACCGTAGGGCGGCCGATGGTGGACATCTCCGCATGAATGCGGATGGCGCTGCCGTGGATGACGCCTTCGGGCCCAAGCGCCGCCTGCTCGCTGACCTTGCCGTCCGGCAGGCAGGCGAGCACGATGCTGGCGGCATCGGCGACCTCCTTCGGCGAGGCTTGCGCCTTGGCGCCGCGCGCCACGAAGGGCGCCATTGCCTCCGGCCGGGGATCAAAGACGTGAAGCTGCACCTCCGGGCCGAGCAGACGCTCCGCCATGGGCGCGCCCATCTGGCCGAGGCCGAGGAAGCCGACATGCGTCGTCATCGCCCCGCCTCACACCACCAGCAGGCCGCTATCCACCGGCAGGATGACGCCGGTGACGCGCCGCGATTCATCGGAGGCAAGGTAGAGCGCTGCCTGCGCCATATCCAGCGGCTGCCCGAGCCCGAGCAGGTGCTGCTCGGAAAGCGCCTGCATGGCAGCACTCCCCGCAAGCAGCGCCTTCACCCGCTCCGTCAAGGTTACGGTTGGTGCGATCGCGTTCACTCGCACGCCCTGGGGCCCGAACTGCACGGCGAGGGAGCGGGTCAGCGCCGCCACGCCGCCCTTTGCGGCAGTGTAGCAGTCGCGCCCCGGGAAGCCCATCAGCGCCACTACCGAGGCCATGTTGATCACCGATCCGCCGCCGGACCGGATGATCTCCGGAATGCCGAAGCGACAGCCGAGAAAGGTGCCGAACAGGTCCAGCCGGATGGCGCGCCAGAACTCCTCCAGCGGCGCCTCCACCGCATTGGAATCCTCGCTGGTGGAACCGCCCGCATTGTTGTGCAGCACGTGCAGCCCGCCATAGTGCCGGACGGTGCGGCGGATCGCGGCCTCGATGCTGTCAGGCTCGCCGACATCCGTCGGGATGGCAATGGCCTCGCCGCCGGCGCTGGTGATGCGGTGCGCCGTCTCCTCGCCGCTTACGGCATCGATCTCGGCGATCGCCACCTTCGCGCCCTCACGCGCAAACAGCTCCGCGGTGCAGCGGCCAATTCCGGTGCCGGCCCCAGTGACGATGGCGACCTTTCCTTCGAGCCTTGCCATGGGCGCGTTTCCTCCCGCTTTGCCATGACTATGGCGACCCTCGCAGCGAGGCGGCAAGAGCGGCCAGCGCCCATTGCTGCCTCGGAGATGTCGCCGTAGCATCCCCGGCGGACCGCGCCAGAAAGCACGGCCGCAGGAGGAAGCGCCTTGACCAGTCATTCCACCGGCGGCGGCCTCGCCCGCCGCGCTCTGCTCGGTACTGCGCTTGCCGGGCTCGCTGCCCCTGCCACGCTGCGGGCCAAGGCTCCCGCGGTGAAGATCGGCGTGCTGACCGATATGAGCTCAGTCTACGCCGATTATGCCGGCATGGGCTCGGTGGAGGCGGCACGCATGGCCATCGCTGATTCCGGCCTGGGCGAGCGGGTGCAGCTCATCTTCGCCGATCACCAGAACAAACCCGATATCGGCTCCAACCTGGCACGTTCATGGTATGACAGCCAGGGCGTGGACGCGATCTTCGACTGCCCCACCTCCTCCGTCGCGCTGGCGGTCAACACCGTTGCCGGACAGGCGCGCAAGCTGTGCATCTTCAGCACCGCCATCATCGACAGGTTGAATGAGGAGGACTGCAACGGCTACGGCCTGTCCTGGACCTGGGACATCTACTCGGTGGCGCGCAGCGGCGTGCTGCTGCAGATGCGCCGGGGGCAGGATACCTGGTTCATCATCCATCAGGACTATGCTGCTGGCCACGCCCTGGCGGCAGCGGCGAAGCAGGCGCTGGAAAGCGTCGGTGGGCGTGTCGTGGGCCAAGTGGCGCACCCGCTGGGGACGACGGATTTCTCCGCCTATCTGCTGCAGGCTCAGGCCAGCCGCGCCAAATTCGTCTTCTTCACCGCCGGCGGCTCGGACCTGATCAACGCACTGAAGCAGGTGCGCGAATTCGGTCTGGTGCAGCGCGGCCAGCAGATCGGTACCGCCTACACCGTCATCACCGATGTGGACGCCATCGGACTGGAGACACTGCAGGGGCTCAATTTCGTCACCGGCTTCTACTGGGACCTCGACGACCAGACCCGCGCCTTCGCCCGGCGATTCTTCCCCTCACGCCAGAAGCAGCCGACCATGTTCCAGGCCGGCGTCTACTCCGCCGTCACACAGTATCTCAACGCGGTGAAGGCCACCGGCAGCAGCAAAGCAGAGGATGTGCGCGGCTGGCTGCGTGAACGGCCCTTCGAGGATATCTTCGCCCGCAATGCGCGCCTGCTACCCAATGGCAGGCTGATTCACGACATGCTGACGGCGCGCATCAAGGCGCCCTCCGAAAAGCATCATCCCTGGGACTACTACGAAATACTCGGCGTGGTGCCGGCGGCGGATGCCTTCCGGCCGATCGAGCAGAGCATTTGCAGGAACCGCTTCTGATGGATCTCGGCTTACGCGGGCGCCGCGCCCTCGTCACCGGCGCCTCGAAGGGTATCGGCCTGGCTTGCGCCGAGGCGCTGGCAGCAGAGGGCTGCGACCTGGTGCTGGTTGCCCGGACTGCGGCCGACCTGCAGGCAGCGCAGAGCCGCATCCGCGCCGCTTGCAACGTGGCGGTGGATTGGCGGGCGCTGGACCTTGCCGACAGCCGCAGCGTGGACGCCCTCGCGGCGGAGTTCCCGGATGTGGACATCCTGGTCAACAATGCCGGCGCCATCCCCGGCGGCACGCTTGACCAAGTGGAGGAGGCACGGTGGCGCGCCGCCTGGGACCTGAAGGTATTCGGCTACATCAACATGTGCCGGCACTTCTACGCGTTGATGCGCACCCGAGGCCGCGGCGTCATCATCAACATCATCGGCGCCGCCGGGGAGAGTCCGGATGCCGAGTACATTGCGGGCACCGCGGGCAACGCCTCGCTTATGGCCTTCACCCGGGCGCTGGGCGGCGCAGCCCCGGCGGATGGGCTGCGCGTCATCGGCATCAACCCCGGCCCGATCCTGACCGAGCGGCTGGAGGGATTGCTGCGCCGCCGCGCCCAGGAGACGCTGGGCGATGCCGAGCGCTGGCGGGAGACCATGGCCGCCATGCCGTTCGGCCGCGCCGGCCGGGTGGAGGAGGTAGCGGCGCTGGCCGCCTTCCTCGCCAGCGACCTCTCCGGCTATACCACGGGCACCATCATTACGGTGGATGGCGGGATGGCGAGCAAGCGCAAGGCGTTCTGACGCCGCTGGCTCATACCGGGCCGATGAAGTTCTGACCGGCCGTCATCGCTGGCGTCATCGCCGATTCTACGTGGACAGCGTCGGCCCATGCGGTGTCTCAGGCTACGGCAGGGCGGAGGACGGAGCGTTAGAATTCCGTCCTGAAACCGAAGGTGATCGGCATCCCGGCCCTACCCTGCCGTTGGCAGGGCGCTGAAACCCGGAGGGGCGCGCCCCCGACCTGGCCAATGTCGAGCGAGAGCTTGCAGTCGGCTGGCTCGTAGGGATGACCGGTGCCCGGGCTGCCCAAGGCCAACCCACCGGTCGCGGAGAAGCCGAGGCCGACTGTGAGGCGGGTGTGCAGCACCGGCATGTCGAGATCCGTCGAGAGCGTCGCACCGGTCCGTAGGGCCAGGGGCGATCCCATGGTGGATGCCATGGCCGAGGCCCCGAAAACACCCAAACGATCGCCAATGGTGCCTTCAGCGGCGATACGCAGCCCCATGGGCAGTGCCACGGACAGGGTCTGCGCCACCGCGAAGCCGAGTCCGGGCGCAACAGAGGCAACACCGGGATGCGAGGCGGCCGCGGCGGAGCCGGTCAGCATGGGCTTCGCCTCCAGCCCGATGCCGTCCGCGATGGCCAGTGGCAGACGCATACCGAGGGAGGCGTGGGCCCCACGGATGGCGCCTTGCGGATTCAGCTCGCCCGAGGGCACCTCGCCCCGCAGCCATACATGCCCACCGGGAAGCTCCAAGGATGGACGCAGCGGCTCGGCCGAGGCGGCGGCCTGCGCCACCGGCGGCAGGCTCCCGGCCGTCCTGGGATCATGCGAGATGTCGAATTGCGGCGGCTCGGCACGAAGCCTCGCAGCGGAACCCAGTAGGCAGAGGAATAGTAGGACGGCACGGCACCAGAACCGCGCCGCGAGCCCTGGCGATATCAGAACATACAATGTGCAATCTCCCGTTGCAGCCGGACTATCAGCGCAATGGAGAAAGGCCAACCCGGAGTGGCGGCATTGGCTGTCAGTCCCGAACGAGGTGTTGCAGAGACGACAAGGACGAAATTCTTGAAATCGACCTTGCCACTCCCTGGGAACGGCAAATGCACCGGAACAAGGGAAAGGGAGAGCAAGGCCCGGCTCGCCGGGAGGACCTGGAGATCATTTTATGTCCTGTCCTTGGCGGCACGCGCCGGGGTGGTGTCGCTTCCAGCCGTTGGCGCGTCTGAATTGCGCGACGCAGCCACCTTTGCCTTATGCGACGGCCGCATCCCTTGCGCGGCAGGAAATGCGCGGGCGTCGCGCCTGCCGGCAGTCCGGTCGCCAGCCGGCGGATACGGGCCGGCGCCGCCCGCCCCCCTCCCCGTTGCCGACAATATCAGCCATCCTCTCCAGGTCCGATCCCACGGAGGCGCGCGTGGTCCCCTCCCCCACCCCCTTTGTCCTCCGCGTCTCGGACGCGGCATTGGCCGATCTACAGGATCGGCTTGCCCGCACACGCCTGCCGGACCAGGCGCCGGAGCCGCCCTGGACCTACGGCACAGATGTGGACTACCTGCGGGGCCTCCTTGAGCACTGGCAGCAGGGCTTCGACTGGCGCGGGCAGGAGGCGAGGCTGAACGCCTTCTCGCAGTTCCGCGTGCCGCTGCACGGCATCGACCTGCATTTCCTGCACGTGCCCGGCGAGGGACCGGCGCCGATGCCGCTGCTGCTCTCGCATGGCTGGCCGGGCTCGGTCTTCGAGTTCCTGGATCTGATCCCGCGCCTGACCCAGCCCTCGCGCTTCGGCGGCGACCCCGCAGATGCCTTCACCGTGGTCGCTCCCTCGCTGCCGGGCTACGGCCTCTCCTTCCGCCCAGGGCAGAAGCGGTTCGGCGTGGAGGCGATCGCCGATTGCCTGGCCGAGCTGATGACCGACGTCCTGGGCTACTGCCGCTTCGCCGCGCAGGGCGGGGACTGGGGCGCCTTCGTGGCGTCGCGCCTGGGCGCTGTGCATCCGGAGAAGCTGATCGGCATCCACATCAACCTGCTCGCGGTGCGCCGGGATCCCGCGACCTTGGAGAACCCGACGGAGGAGGAGCGCCGTTACCTCGCAGAACTGACGGCGTTCCTCAAGGAGGAGACGGGCTATCAGTGGATCCAGGGCACGCGGCCGCAGACCCTGGCCTTCGGCCTGAGCGACTCCCCGGCCGGCCTCGCCGCCTGGATCGTCGAGAAGTTCCGCGCGTGGACCGACAACGATGGCACGCCCGAGAGCGCGATCGACCGCGACCGGATGCTGGCCAACATCGCCCTCTACTGGTTCACCGGCTGCATCGGTGCCTCCTTCCATCCATATTACGCCCGCATGCACGGGCCTTGGCCGATCCCGGGAACGGTTGACGTGCCGATGGGCTATTGCCAGTTCCCGAAGGAGATCCTGCGCCCGCCCCGCTCGCTGGCCGCGCGCACTTACACCGACATCCGCCGCTGGAGCGTGATGGAACGCGGCGGCCACTTCGCAGCCATGGAGCAGCCTGATGCGCTGGCGGAGGAGGTCCGCGCCTTCTTCCGCCCCCTCCGGGAGGCTCATCCTTGAAGGCCGTCGGCTACCGGCAGCACGGGCTGCCCATCTCCGATCCGCGCGCGCTCGAGGACCTGGAACTCCCCGATCCCGGACCGCCCACCGGGCGGGACCTGCTGGTCCGCGTCCAAGCGGTCTCGGTCAACCCGCGCGACGTGAAGAGCCGAATGGCCTTCGCGGCGTCCGCGGAGAAGCCGGTCGTGCTCGGCTACGACGCCTCCGGGGTGGTGGAGGCGGTCGGTCCCGAGGCGCGCCTGTTCAGCCCGGGCGATGCCGTGTTCTACGCTGGCGTGTTGGACCGCCAGGGCTCGAACGCGGAACTGCAATTGGTGGACGAGCGCATCGTCGGGCGCAAGCCGGCGAGGCTCGACCATGCCGCTGCAGCCTCCCTGCCGCTGACCGCCCTGACGGCCTGGGAGATGCTGTTCGACCGGCTGGAGGTCCCTCGCGGGGGTGGTGCGGAAGAGGCGTTGCTCATCATCGGCGGCGCCGGCGGCGTGCCGTCCATCGCCATCCAGCTCGCCCGACGGCTGACGGATGCGGTGGTGGTGGCAACGGCGTCGCGGCCGGAGAGCGTGGCCTGGGTGCGCAACCTCGGCGCACAGCAGGTGGTGGACCACTCGCGCCCGCTCGGGGCCCAGGTCGCGGCGATCCCAGGCCTGCCGCCGGTGCGCTGGATCTTCTCCACCCACACCGACACGGCGAGTTGGGCGGAGATGGCGAAGATCATCGCACCGCAGGGGCGCATCGGCCTGATCGACGACCCCGAGCCCCTTGATCTCCGACTGGTGAAGTTCAAGAGCGTTTCGGTCCACTGGGAGGCCATGTTCACCCGGCCGATGTTCGCCACTGCCGACATGGTCCGCCAGCACGAGATCCTGAACGAGGTCGCCGCGCTGGTGGATGCGGGGGCGCTGCGCGCGACGGCGGCACAGAACTATGGGACGATCAATGCTGAGAACTTGCGCCGCGCCCACGCCGTCCTTGAGGCAGGGCGCGTCGTGGGCAAGATCGTGCTGGAAGGGTTCTGAGCGACCGTGTTGTGGGTCAAGCGGCGCGCCATGGCTGTTGGGTCCTGACGATGGCGTTGAGGATGCCGAGCAGTTTCCGCATGCAGGCGACCAGGGCGACCTTCTTGGGGCGTCCCCTGGCGGTGAGTCGGTGGAAGTGGCTGCGGATGACAGGGTTCCAGCGTGCCGCGGCCAGGGTGGCCATGAAGAGGACCTTTCGGATGCTGGCCCTGCCACCGGCAATGGCCCTGTGGCCGCGAAGCAGGCCGCTGTCGCGGTTGATGGGGGCGAGGCCGATGAGGGCCGCGGCCTCGCGCCGATCCAGGCGGCCAAGTTCGGGCATCTCGGCGATGAGGGTGCGCGAGGCGACCTTGCCGATGCCGGGCACGCTCCGGAGCAGGTCATCGGCGACGCGCCAGGCCGGGAAGCCGCGGACGGCGCCGTCGATGTCGTGGTCGATCTCGGTGAGTTGGGCCTCGAGCACCTTGAGGGTCGCGGCGATGGTGCGGGCCACGCCGGGTGTATGGACCTGGCGGCGCCGGTTCTGCTCCATGCCGATCATCTCGAGGATCTGCCGCCGGCGGGCGACGAACTCGGCAAGCGCCTGGGCTGCGGGGCCCGGCACGGGTTTCGGCTCGGGGCGGATGCGCTCGGCGAAGAGGGCGATGGCCTCGGCGTCGAGCCGGTCGGTCTTGGCCAGCCGCCCCATGGCGCGGGCGAAATCGCGGATCTGGCGCGGATTGACCACGGCCAGTGGCAGGCCTGCCCCGGCGATCGCCGCGGCGACGGTGAGCTCAAAGCCGCCCGTGGCCTCCAGCACAACCAGAGCCGGCGCGGTCTCGCGCAGCCGTGCGAGGAGCTGCTCCAGGCCGGGTCCGTCCCGCGGCACGGCGAAGCTCTGCCCCGACGGGCGCAGGTACACGTCGAGGCGATCCTTGCTGACGTCGATCCCGGCAAAAGCCGGGCTTGGGGGAGGCTGATCCATGACCCGTCCTTGCGAATGCGGGCTCACGGCTCTGCGGCGGCGGCTCAAGCGACCGTTCGGGTTCCCGGATGGGACGATGGACAGGGCCCCCAGCTCAGAAGCGGGCTCATGCACCCCAGGACGACGCGGGTTCCCGTCCACCACCAGCCTCGCCGGCTCAGCGCCGGCAGGCAACTGAGAGATACAAGGGGGGACGGCGCATCATGGATGTCACACAGACTCGGTCCGCCTCGGAGCTGCTGGCCCGCCATTGGCGGGAGGGCACGGTATTGGAGGCCCTGCCGGAGCCGTTGCGCCCGGCCAGCCGCGCCGAGGGCTACGCGATCCAGGCGCAGCTCGAGCGGATGAGCGCGAAGCCGCTCTGGGGCTGGAAGATCGCCGCGACCAGTACGTCAGGGCAGCAGCATATCGGTGTGGACGGGCCGCTCGCCGGACGGCTGCTCGCGGAGATGGTGTATGGCGATGGTGCGACGCTGCCCTTCGGCGCCAATCGCATGCGGGTGGCCGAGGCCGAGTTCGCCTTCCGCATGGGCCGCGACCTGCCGCCCCGCGCTGCACCCTACACGACAGAGGAGGTGCTCGACGCCGTTGTCGCCCTGCACCCGGCGATCGAGGTGCCGGACTCGCGCTATGCGGACTTCGCCACGGTGGGCGCAGCGCAGCTCATCGCCGACAACGCCTGCGCGCATCAGTTCGTGCTGGGGCCGGAGGCGCCATCGGCATGGCGCAGTCTGGACCTTGCGGCGCACCAAGTTTTGGGACGGGTTGCGGGGCGGTTCGAGCGCGAGGGGCGCGGATCGAACGTGTTAGGCGACCCGCGCATCGCGCTCACCTGGCTCGCGAACGAACTATCGCGGCATGGCGTAACGCTTGCTGCCGGACAGGTGGTGACGACCGGCACCTGCCTTGTCCCGATGGAAGTCGGCCCGGGCAGCGAGGTTTCAGCGGAGTATGGCATCCTGGGACGGGTCGGGCTGCGCTTCGCCCCGGCCTGATCGCGGCCCAATCCAGGAAGCAAGCCGAGATCATCTCGCGCTGCGGATCATAGCCCTCTGTAGTCTTGGCCGGCTGCCACTCGGCGCTATCGGGTAGCCGCTCTGGGTCGGGCCCGGCGGCAGGCAGGTCCATCATCACCAAAGCGCTCGTTGATCGGTCCGCCCGGCCGGGTTCCCCGCCTGTCGCTGGGGGTCGTCTGATGAAAAACTTCGCCCGGTGGCAGCGCAGGAGGACACAGGTATCCCGGTGAGGTGACCGCGCCGGGCACAAGGGCCGAAGTTCCCCCGTTAGGCCCAGCGACGGCAAATATAGCGTTGGGAGTTGACGCACCGCCGGAGTTGCTCTCCCGAACGTCTGCGCGAGAAAACGGATGAGGTGGGATTCGAACCCACGATACGCTTGCGCGTATGGCGGTTTTCAAGACCGCTGCCTTAAACCGCTCGGCCACTCATCCCGAGGGTACAGGCATACGACATCAGCGTCGCGCCGCAAAGCCTCCGCGGCCTTGCCAGGCCGGTACAGGCGTCGAGGCGGCTGGCCGCAATCCGGCAGCGGCGCCGGATCCTTCTGGAACGGCAGGCTCTCCCTGGTCAGCAGCACCTCGCCGAGGCTGAGGTCATGCGCGCCGACAGCCCGCACATCAGCCGGTACCACCATGCCCCGGTGCGGCAGGGTCAGGTGCCCGGCGGCGTGACCACGCCGAGGATCGCCGCCGTCTCGACCGCCGCCCGTCCGGCAGCAGGAAGCTTGGGCGCTGCCGCCGGAAGGGCATGGCGAGGATCCGGGGCAGCGTGACCTCCGCCGGGTCCCGGTAGGCGGCCAGGCCGATGGCGATGCGGTCCTGCGGCACGTCCAGCCGCAGCGTGCCGTGCAGCCGGTCCCAGATGGTCAGGCCACTTGACCAGTTGGAGTTGGTCTCCTCCTCCAGGATCGAGTGATGGATGCCGTGCATGCGCGGCGTGACGAGGAAGGGCACCAGGCGTCGCTCCAACCACAGCGGCAGGCGAAGGTTTGAATGGTGGAAGAGAATCGAGGCGAAGAGCAGGCTCTGCCAGGCCGAGAGCGCCCGCGGCCCGACGCCGAGCAGCGCCACCTGCGCCGCCCGCCAGGGCACCGAGACCGCCATTTCCATGAAGTGGAAGCGCAGCGCCGTGCTGGCGGAGAGATCGAGATCCGCGTGGTGCACCGCATGCAGTCGCCAGAGGAAGGGCACACGATGCGTCAGCACGTGCCAGACATAGAGCGTGTAATCCATCAGCGCTGCGGCCAGAGGCACTTCCAGCCAGCGGGGCGGAGGCGCCCATTGCAGCAGGCCGAAGCGGCGGCGCTCGACCAGGCGCGACAACGGGACGACCACCGGCGCCTCCAGCAGGCGCAGCGTCGCCGCGCTCAGCCCTGCCACCGCGAGGTTGCGCAGGTCGTGGCGCAGCTTCGGCTCTGCCTCCCGGCGCAGCGGGCGGCGCGCCTCCGCCACCACCAGCACGGCGAAGGCGCCCAGCACCAACGCGCCGCTCAGCAAGCCCGGAATGCGCCTGGACACTGCGCGGCCCTAGCCTGCCCGCCGCGGGAGGGCTGCGCCAACGGCGCGGACGCCCACATCCCGCAATCGCCGCAGATCGGCCTCGGTGGGCTGGCCCGTGCCGACCATCATGCCGCCGCCCCGGATGCGATCCGCCATGCCGTGCCTCCCGCCAAGGCTGCCGATACGATCCGGTGCAACGCCGGGAGGCGAAAGGATGTTCCCCGGGTACCGCTGAACCGGCCCCGCTGGCGGCAATGCCGCGGCCCCCCATCCGGGCGGGAGTCCGGCGGCAGCGACAGGGGGCGATGGCCCCCTCGCCCGGTTACATCCCGAGCGCGCGCTTGTAGAGGTCGAGCAGCGTCTCCTGCTCCTCCACCTCCGCCGGTTCCTTCTTCCGGATCCGGAGCAATTGCTTCAGGACCCCGACATCGAAGCCGGCCGATTTGGCTTCCATGAAGATGTCCTTGATGTCGCTGGCGAGGGCCTTGCGCTCCTCCTCCAGCCTCTCGATCCGCTCCACGATTGAGCGCAGGCGGTCCGCGGCGATGCCGCCGACCTCGGCCTCCGCATCGGCTGCCTGCCGGGCGCGGCTTGCAGCGGCCTCGTCCATGGTGTCGCTGGAAAGGTCGTCGGGCATGGGCCCCTCAGTTCTCTGTGGCTTGAATAAGCGAGCGCATTTCCAGGGAAGGGCGGCGCAGAAACCGCCCGGACCACGGCATCCGGCCGGCGGCGTTTCCGCCGGCCCCGGTATCCTTGCTCATTCCCCTGGCCCCCTGAAAGGCCGCGGTCCTAGCCCGGCGGCGCGCCGGCTTCAATGGTGGCCGGGATTGGCGGCGGCGAACTTCGCCTTCTGCTCGGGCGTCGCCTCCTTCTGGTACTTCGCCTGCCATTCCTTGTAGGGCATGCCGTAGATGATCTCCCGCGCATCGGGGTCGGAGAGCGGGATGCCCTTCTCCTCCGCTGCGGCGCGATACCACTTGGAGAGGCAGTTGCGGCAGAAGCCGGCCAGGTTCATCAGGTCGATGTTCTGCACGTCGGTCCGCTCGCGCAGATGCTCGACCAGGCGGCGGAAGGCGGCGGCCTCCAGCTCGGTGCGGGTCTTGTCGTCGATCTCCGGTGCGGCCATGGCGGTCTCTCCCTGGATGGACATCCTCCCCTAGATGGCCCATCCCGTCCGCCTTCGCCATACTGGACGGCGAGCGGAGGAGGGGACGCCGGATGGAGTGGACCGATGCTCGGGCGCGGGCGGCGCTCAGGCGCCTGTTCGATGCGGCGGTCAGGGCCGCGGATCCGCGGACGGTGCTGGCGCGGCACCTGCCGGAGCCTCCCGGGCCGGGCGGACGGGTCATCGTGGTCGGTGCCGGAAAATCGGCCGCGGTCATGGCTGCGGCGGTCGAGGCCGCCTGGCCGGAGGCGCCGCTCTCCGGCCTGGTCGTCACCCGCTATGGCCATGCCGTGCCGACGCGGCGGATCGAGGTGGTGGAGGCATCCCATCCCGTCCCCGACGCGGCCGGGGAGGCGGCGGCGCGGCGCATCCTCTCCCTGGTCCAGGGGCTGACGCCGCGGGACTTGGTGCTGGTGTTGATCTCCGGCGGGGGCTCGGCGCTGCTGGCCCTGCCGGCACCGGGGCTGACGCTGGAGGACAAGCAGGCCGTGAACCGGGCGTTGCTCGCCTCCGGTGCCACCATCCATGAAATGAACTGCCTGCGGCGACACCTTTCGGCCATCAAGGGCGGGCGGCTGGCGGCGGCCGCGCATCCGGCACGGATAGTGACGCTGGCGATCTCCGACGTGCCGGGGGACGATCCCGCCGTCATTGCCTCCGGCCCCACCGTTCCGGACCCGTCCACTTTCGCGGATGCGGCGGCGCTGGTGGCGCATTATGGCATCACCCTGCCGCCCGCCGTCGCCGCCCATCTCGCCGCCGCCGCGGAGGAGACGCCGAAGCCCGGCGACCCGCGCCTTGCCCATGCCGAATACCACATGATCGCCACGCCAATGATGGCGCTGGAGGCCATGGCGGTGGAGGCGCGGGAGATGGGCCTCACACCGCTGATCCTCGGCGATGCGCTGGAGGGAGAGGCGCGGGAACTCGGCACAGTCCTGGCCGGCATCGCCCGCAGCGTCCGCACACATGGCCGTCCCCTGCCCCGCCCTGCCCTGCTGCTCTCGGGTGGCGAGACTACAGTGACGATCCGCGCGCCGAAGCCGGGCCGCGGCGGGCGCAACACCGAATGCCTGCTCGGCCTGACCCTGGCTCTGGCCGGCGAGCCCGGCATCTGGGCCCTTGCCGCCGACACCGACGGCATTGACGGGACGGAGGACGCGGCCGGCGCCATCGCCGCGCCGGACAGCCTGGCCCGCGCCCGCGCTGCCGGGCTGGACCCGCGCGCCATGCTCGCAGCCCATGACAGCTACGGATTATTCAGCACCCTGGGCGACCTTGTCGTCACCGGCCCCACCCTGACCAATGTGAACGATGTCCGCGCTGTCCTGATCGGTTGACCGGGAGAGTCCGCAGAATGCCCACCCGCATCCCGCTCCGTCGCCGGCGGAGGACCAAGATCGTCGCGACCCTCGGCCCGGCCACCGCCTCGCCGGAGATGATCGAGCGGATCTATCGCGCCGGCGCCGATGTCTTCCGGCTCAATTTCAGCCATGGCAGCCATGCCGACCATGCCGAGCGCATCGGCATCATCCGCATGCTGGAGCAGAAGGTAGGACGCCCGATCGGAATCCTGGCCGATGTGCAGGGCCCGAAGCTGCGCGTCGGCCGCTTCCATGGCGGGCGGGTACAATTGCAAACCGGGCAGAGCTTCCGCCTCGACCTCAACCCGACGCCCGGCGATGTGCGCCGGGTGAACCTGCCGCATCCGGAGATCCTCCAGGCGGCGCAGATCGGCACCACCCTGCTGCTGGATGACGGCAAGCTGCGTCTGCGCGTCACCCGCAAGCGGGAGGATCATCTGGAGACGGAGGTGGTGGTCGGCGGCCCGCTCTCCGACCGCAAGGGCGTGAACGTGCCCGATGTGGTGCTGCCGATCCCGGCGCTGACGCAGAAGGACCGCGAGGACCTGGCCTTCGTCCTCGACCAGGGCATCGAGTATGTCGGCCTTTCCTTCGTGCAACGGCCGGAGGATGTGGCCGAGGCAAAGCAGCTCACGGCCGGCCGCGCCTGGATCATGGTGAAGATGGAGAAGCCCCAGGCGGTGGAGAACCTGGACGCCATCATGGCCTTGACCGACTGCGTCATGGTGGCGCGCGGCGACCTCGGCGTGGAACTGCCGCCGGAGGAGGTGCCGCTCATCCAGAAGCGCATCGTCCGCGCCGCCCGCGCCGCTGGCCGCCCAGTGGTGGTGGCGACGCAGATGCTGGAGAGCATGATCGGCGCTCCCTCCCCCACCCGCGCCGAGGCTTCGGATGTCGCCACCGCCGTCTTCGACGGCGCCGATGCGGTGATGCTCAGCGCCGAGACGGCGGCCGGCCAGTATCCCTATGAAGCCGTGAACATGATGGACCGCATCGTCGCCCGGGTGGAGCAGGATCCCGGCTGGCGCGCGCTGACCGACGCGGCGCGGCCGGAGCCGGAACGCAGCAGCGCCGGCGCCATCGCCGCCGCGGCGCGGCAGGTGGCGCACACCATCGGGGCGCAGGTCATCGCCACCTTCACCGCGACCGGC
>Ga0182742_1002046_pt1 | contig 23484 bp, 23 predicted proteins | sample eDN5th37CBELigMG_FD_128880 | JGI IMG/M metagenome (GOLD analysis project Ga0182742, IMG submission 128880) | Enriched Miracle-Growth compost microbial communities from Emeryville, California, USA - eDNA 5th pass 37_C BE-Lig MG (version 2)... ... | reverse complement strand
GCCGTGAAAGGGCGGTGTCTTAACCACTTGACCAACGGGCCATGGCTCCGAAGGTAGGACTCGAACCTACGACCAACCGGTTAACAGCCGGTTGCTCTACCACTGAGCTACTTCGGAATAATTCGTTTTGTTTCGACTTATCTTGTCGACTTTTATTATTATAGAGACACTTTAATATAAAGTCAACACTTTCACTAAAACTTTTTTCACTTTTTACTAGAACCATGCAAACCCTTTATATATCAAGGGTTTGTTACTATTTCTATAAGGGACAGCCATACTATAATGTGCACTTTTTTAAAAAATAATACACATCTCTTTAAAAAAACTTATAGTGTCCTTCTATTTATGTTGCGACTATCCTTCAATCATTCTGCACCTTTTCTATTAAATGTCCATGACATTTTCCACATCGGTATTTGTTTATATTCATCCTTCTCTTACGGGGGTACTTATGTCTACATTCTACACATTCATAAATGTATACTTTGCTATTAGCTAACTTTCTATTTTCTACAATTGTTGAACAAAAACGAGGAGCACCAACTTTCTTTAACAATGCTCGAAAATCAGCATCACGATGCTTGTACCCCCTTCCTCTTATATGAAGATGGTAATGACATAGTTCGTGCAATATTATCCCACGTAATTCTTCGAAGCCAAAGAGATCATATGATTTCTTATTGAATTCGATATTATGACTATTAAGCAGATACCTTCCACCTGTAGTTCGCAATCTACTATTAAAGTACGCTTTATGGATAAAGGGCAATTGAAAATGTTTAAGCGATAGTTCTTCTACCAATAATTGAAGTTCATTATCTGTCATGTATATCCCCCCGCCCTCTAATCTATCATAATCATCAACTAAAATTAAATACATTGTGCAATACAATAAACACCTAGGTTACGTCTTTCATTAACCTAGGTGTTTACTTAATCTTTAAAAGTATTATTGAATTGTTTCTACTTGTTTTTCAGGAGTAATCATGGTTAACGATATACGGCCTTTATTCACTTCTACTTTCTCTACCCAAACTGTTACAATATCTCCAAGTGAAACAACTTCTAAAGGATGTTTGATACGGCGTTTTTGTAATTTTGAAATGTGTACGAGCCCATCTTGTTTTACACCAATGTCAACAAAGGCCCCAAAATCTACTACGTTACGAACCGTTCCTTGTAACTCCATTCCTACCTGTAAGTCTTCCATCTTTAAAACATCTGTTTTTAATAACGGTTGAGGAAATGCGTCACGTGGATCTCGAGTGGGCTTCATTAATGTATCAACAATATCTTTTACCGTAACTTCACCTACTCCAAGTTGATCACTTAATGCCTTCACATCGATTTGTGCTAACGCTTCTTCACACTTCTTCGTTCCTACATCTTTTTTCGCTAAACCTACATTATTTAAAATATCCTCGGCTAATTTATAGCTTTCCGGGTGAATTCCTGTTGCATCAAGCGGATTCTTTGCTTCAGAAATACGTAAGAAACCGATTGCTTGTTCATACGTTTTTGCCCCTAAACGAGGTATTTTCTTTAATTGTGCTCGAGATGTGAATTTTCCACCTTCACTCCGCGCATTTACAATATTTTCGGCAACTGTTTTTGATAAGCCTGACACATATTGTAATAGTGAAGCGGAGGCAGTATTCACATCAACACCTACTTGGTTAACCGCTGTTTCAACAATAAAAGTTAATGATTCTGTTAGTTTCTTCTGAGAAACGTCATGTTGGTATTGTCCTACCCCAACCGCTTTTGGTTCAATTTTAACAAGTTCTGACAAAGGGTCTTGTAAACGACGTGCAATCGAAACAGCACTTCTTTGTTCAACCTGTAAATCAGGGAACTCACTACGAGCTATTTCAGAAGCGGAGTAAACAGAAGCCCCCGCTTCATTCACAATAACATAAGCTACTTCCTGTTCCACTTCCTTTAATACGTCCGCGATAAATTGTTCTGTTTCGCGTGACGCTGTACCATTACCAATTGCTACAATTGAAATTGGGTACTTATCTAACAGGGCTTTCACAACTGCTTTTGACTTTGCTACATCTGGCTTTGGTGGATGAGGATAAATAGCAATTACTTCTAACATTTTACCGGTTTCATCAACTACCGCTAATTTACATCCTGTTCGATATGCTGGGTCTACCCCTAAAACCATCTTTCCGCGCATCGGAGGTTGTAGTAACAGGCTTTTTAAATTTTCAGCAAAAATATGAATCGCTTGTTCTTCCGCTTTTTCCGTTAACTCACTACGTAATTCACGTTCAATAGACGGTTGAATCAATCGTTTATAGCTATCTTCAATTGCCTCTTTTACATGAGAGATTGCTGAAGAAGATGAATTATATGGAATCCAAACTTTCTCCATAATTTGAATTACTCGTTCTATCGGTACATGAATTGTTACTTTAAGAATGTCCTCTTTTTCACCACGGTTTAGAGCAAGCGTTCTGTGAGGAACAATATATCTAACAGGCTCTTCATACTCATAGTACATTTCAAAGACTTTCTTTTCATCCTTTTCAGCATCCTTCACAGAAGTAGTAATTTTCCCTTCTCTCCAGGACAGTTTTCGAATTTGGTCACGAACTTGAGCATCATCAGAAAATCTTTCAGCTAAAATGTCCTTTGCCCCAGACAAAGCTTCTTCTATTGTTTCTACACTCTTTTCGCTATTAAGGAATGTTTGCGCAACTTGATTGACGTCAACCTTGTCAAATTTCATTAATTCATCCGCTAAGGGCTCAAGTCCTTTTTCTTTAGCAATAGTTGCTTTCGTGCGACGTTTTTGTTTATAGGGTCTATATAAATCCTCTACTCGTTGCAGTACCGTCGCAGCGACAATAGATGTTTGCAGTTCTTCTGTTAATTTCCCTTGTTCATCAATTAGTCGAATAACTTCTTCTTTTCTTTGCCCTAATTGTTGTATGTAATGATATCGATCTTCAATTGATTTAATTTGTACCTCATCTAAGGAACCTGTTGCTTCTTTTCGATAACGAGCAATAAAAGGAACTGTATTTCCGTCTTCTAGTAATTTAATAACTGCTTCTGCTTGATAAGGTTTAACTTGTGTATCCTTAGCAATTATTTGTAGCATTTTCTTTTCTTCCATCATTCCACAGCCTTTCAATTTTTCATAACATGAAATACGATTAGTACGGTTCTTGGCAACGATTAATAAGTTAGTTACAACTTATCCATTTATATGCTTTTACCATATTTTATGGGCCAAACTATAGTATTCGCTCATTTTCCAGACTTCCCTCTTTACTTTCTAAGTTTAACACTTTTATATAATGTACTTCTATTATTGACCTTCTCCTAATGAGGAGTTCTTAACTTCTTGCTTCCCTTTCAAATAAAAAAACTACCCTTCATTATCTAAAGGGTAGACTTGTCCTTCGGTATTTATTTAGAGATAATCCTATAAACGATAATTAAATTTAAATTATGATAGTAATTTATCTTGCACTACTAAACAACACCATCTGCCAATATAATTTCTTGTAACTTTTTAATCGCCTTTCTTTGAATACGCGAAACATGCATCTGAGAAATACCTAATCTTTCTCCTGCTTCTTTTTGACTCATTTGTTCGTAATAAGTCAATTTTAAAATTTCTCTTTCACGTTCTTCTAATACTTCCATTGCTTCAGAGACTACTATCCGACGATTCGTTCTTTCAAATCCATCATCTTCTCGCCCTACGATATCCATCAAGGTGACCGTACCACCTTCAGAGTCTGCGTCAATAGAATGATCCATCGATAGCGCATGATAACTCTTACTCATTTCCATCGCCTCTAAAACATCTTCTTCTTCTACTTCTAGATATTGAGCTATTTCCTGTATAGAGGGTGAATATTGTAGTTGAGTAGTTAAAAATTCTACGGCCGCTTTAATTTTTGGACCAAGCTCTTTAATGCGTCGGGGAACATGTACATCCCACGTTTTGTCACGTAAAAACCGTTTGATTTCACCAATGATTGTTGGAACAGCAAATGCTTCAAAACTCTTCCCTAAAGACGTATCAAAACGTCGAATTGCCCCGAGCAAACCGAGCATTCCTACTTGAACGATATCCTCATAATTGGTTTTACCATAAGAATATTTTCTGGCAATTGACTCTACAAAATTATTATAATGAATTACGAGTCGATCCAAGACCTCTTGGTTTTCTGATTGCTGATAATGTTCTATCCATCCTAATATTTCTTCATCAGAGCTCCGATTATGTGGTGATTGATTTGACATTATCTTTCACCTGCTCTCTCGTGACATATTTTGTCGTGAAAACAGTGACTCCACCTTCGTTGTTGTTCACTCTGACCTCGTCCATTAATGTCTCCATTAAATAAAGTCCTAGCCCGCCCTCTCTTAACAATTCAACACTTTCGTCTTCTTGATAAGGACCAATTTGCGATTTAATCTCTTCGAAGTTAAAGCTATGTCCGTAATCTGATACCATTACCTCTAATTTATCTGTATATAAGCCAACCCCGATGACAATTTCTCCATCCTCATTTATTCCATAAGCATGTTGAACTACATTTGTCACCGCTTCACTTACAGCAATTTTCATATCTTCAATTTCATCATAAGAAAACCCCACTCTAGATGCTAATCCAGAAACAGTCAACCTGATAACACTTACATACTGTGGCTTTGCAGGAACTCTAATTTCAATGTAGTCAAATGCTCGCATTAGTCGCCCCACCTTTTTCTATTTCCATTAATTCACTTAAACCTGTTATTTCAAATAATCGCGTCAATCTAGCAGATAAGTTTACTAGCTTCAAGCTAGCATTTTCTTTAACCACTTTTTTATAAAAAGCCACAAAAACACCAAGACCTGTACTATCCATATAATTCACATTCGATAAATCCAATTCTACCAATAAGCCCTCCGATAAATGAATCAACTCAAGCTCATCTCTTAAAATTGGTGCTGTATAAGTATCAATTTCTCCTTCAATATATCCTAAAAGCATATCCCCATCTTCACGAAATTGTACATTAACATTCATTTAAGACACCTCCCACGATTACCTACTCGTTCTTTTCCCCATATTTTTTCTGTTAAACCTATAATTATAAAAAAAATTACTTTTTTAGTTTCACTACAGTTTATATTGTCTCTAATTTACATTGATGACGCATTATATTGTTTGTTAAATTTTATCAATTAAACACATCGCACCTTAGCATTTTCACAACTTTCAAAGTGTCCGTTCGCCAAATCTCGACTGAATATGATTGAATCTATAATTCTCTTAACTACTATGAATCCAAATCCATTAAGTGGCACTTACTCTAATTGTAAAATATGAATCCAACCTAGTAAGTTTACTATATATTAAGAAACATTTTAACATCAAACATCGCGTGCAAATGGACAAAAACTCCGTTATTTAGATAAATTAATAAACTCCACCTCTTTTATAAGAGATTGAGTTTCTATACTTCTAATGTACAAAAAAAGAATGACCTAAAAGAACCGTTCCTTTAGGTCATTCCCTTAACTATGTATTAAAATTTCATTAATCCTAGGCTTATTTCTAATGCGACGTCCACTTTTTCCATAAGCTCAACATCTAATTGAGTAATTCGATCTGTAAGTCTAGACTTATCTATAGTACGCAATTGTTCAAGCAAAATTACCGAATTTCTTTCGAAGCCATATTTTTTGGCATCAATTTCGACATGAGTCGGCAATTTTGCTTTTTGTATTTGCGCAGTAATCGCAGCGATGATTACAGTCGGACTAAATCGATTACCTATATCGTTTTGAAGGATTAATACGGGCCTCGTACCGCCTTGTTCAGATCCCACAACTGGTGAGAGATCTGCAAAAAACACGTCCCCTCGTTTTACAATCAAAATGTCATCCCCCGCTTACGAGACGCTCTACCATATGTTCCGCTTCATACTCTGCATGTAGGCATTCGCTACAAATGTTCAAGTTGATTTGCGACATTTCCACATAGCCTTTCATTAAAGCTTCCCGTATTTGATTTGGTTGCTTGTGCGTAGACAATCTACGAGATGAAATATAAACAAAACTTTCACTCTCTCTAGATTTTTGCTCAAGTGTATTAAATGCCATTAACATCTCTTGAGGAAGCTCTAAAACTTCCTTTACTTCTTCTACTTTTTTCGCGTACAAAACAAGCACCTCCACAAAAACCGTACCATTTCAAATTCTTTTCTCATTCTATCATCGAAATGATATGTTGAAAAGATAATAATTAAAAAATATGGCTATCCATGTAGTATTACCGGTTTTTGTTGAAGATTTTGTCGCATTTTACTATTTTTTGTAGTAGATTCTAGGCACTCTCGAAGTTATGATACAAGGAACTTCATAGTTAATTGTATCTGTTTTTGCTGCCCATTCATCAATTGTAATTTCTTCGTCATTTTGTTTTCCAATTAAAGTTACTTTTTTACCTATATTATATGCAACTGGTAATAATAACATACATTGATCCATACAAATTCTTCCGATGATTGGTACACGTACGCCATCTATTAATACATGTTGACCACTTAGTTTCCGTATTAAACCGTCTGCATAACCAATAGGGATTGTCCCAATGAATGACGGTTCTGATGCTGTAAAGGTAGCTCCATAGCCGATTGACTCTCCAGCTTGGATTTTCTTTACTTCAACAAGTTCTGTTTCCAATGAGAAAGCAGGTAACAATGGATACGGTAATTTTGTTCTCACATAAGAAGAGGGTGCGAGACCATACATAGAAATCCCAAACCTTACTGCATCATACTGAAGAGCTTGATCCTTAATAAGGATTGTGGCTGTATTTGCTGCATGTACAAGTCTTGGTTTTTCAGGCAAAGAACTTACAAACTCTTCAAATTTTGCAACTTGATGATTAAAGTAAGTGACATCTTCTTCATCTGCCGTTGCAAAATGTGTAAATACTCCATCCACTACGCATTGTGGAGAAGATTTTAATGTGTGATATAAATTTTGTAGATCTTCGATATTTGTTACGCCAATTCTACCCATACCTGTATCAATCTTGATATGTAATTTTAAGGGTTTCGGAAGTGTTAATGTTTGTACTTGTTGTACCCAATCAATTGAAAAAACAGTTAAAGTGATATTTTCACTTGCTGCAAACGGTGCAAATGATACAGGAGCGTATCCTAATATCAATATATCAATATCCTGAAAAGCTTTACGGAGATGGAGCGCTTCTTCTGGTGTCGCAACTGCTAACATCGTTGCGCCGGATTCTATCGCAGCTTTCGCCACTTCAATATCCCCATGTCCATATGCATTTGCTTTTACTACAGCGATGATTTTTACACCTGGCTTTAATAATTCTTTCAAATGACTAACATTATGTTTTATGGCATCCAAATTAATAATGGCTTTAGTTGGACGAAAGTGCTCTATATTTTGCATTATTGTTGTTCCCTCTTTTTGTGTGTATAAACTTCAAAATTTTGTCATATTTATTTTAAGTTTTAATAACCGTTCTTGTCCACCACTTTTACTATTTAAAGTATTAAAGAGTGGGAGAAAGCCTAGAGTGCAACAAGTGCACTCTAGTAGGTTAATGCTAATCTCCTCAAATCTCTTATGCTCATTGTGGAAGGCAAGTCCCATTTACTCTATTTTAACCCACCAGCTGAAACTGATGCAGCAACTTGCACCATTTCTTCTTGCGTTAGGTTATTGGAAGCGATAAAGAATGATACTCCATCACGTTCCCAACTAATTGAATTCTCCGTTATTGCACCAATTGTAAATCCTAAGTCTGCTGGATCCCCTGGAGCATAAACTGGAAGTGTTGCTGACTCTCCAAACTCCACAGGTTGTTGAACAAGTGTGAATGATTTATCACCTTCGAACGTTAAAATTACACGTTGTGTTCCATCTTCCATTACCGTTTTCTCATCTATTAGTTTCGTATTATCCCAATTTAAATTTGGATAATATGTTTGGAATTCAGTTGGTACTTCTGCACTTGCACTTGCTTTCTCATCGTCTTTTTTCTCAGAGAAGTTTTCTACAGCGTACTCACTTTTCTTATGTTGCATTCCTAAATCAATATTTTTAAACGTAATTAACATTTGTTCTTCTTGTGCTTCGTTCACAACTGAAACAGAAGTAGGTAGCATTGTTTTCTTGTCCACTGTAATTTTTTGTGTAGGCATTATACTCTTATGATTATTTCTTGTAGCTGCTGTAAAGATGTAGTTCTTCTCAGTTTCTTCCATCGTCACACCATCATCGGCCAATAAATCTTCCGCCAATGCTCCAATTAAGTAGGCTTGGCTATTTTGTTTTGGCCATTCACTTTGGAACTTGTACGTTTTTCTTAGAGACGGTGTTACTACAAATACGCCTTCATCATTTCGGATAATCATTTGTGTAACATCTTCACCTTGTTGAGTTACTTTTACGCGGTAAAATTCTGGTTCAGTATGCCACACGTTTACATCATAAACTCTTGGTTCAGTACCTGTTTTGATTTCCATGGTAGCATCTAGTTCATATCCTTTTACATCGTTCCACTTATCATTAAGATTTTGTAGAACATCCTCCTGTGAATCCTCCCCACAAGCTGTAAGCACTAGCACTCCTAACAACATGACAATAAATAAGGTTAATTTGTGTCGCAAAACTCCATCCTTTCCTCTAACTTTCAGCTCCGTAGTCAAAATATATGAGTGGATGTATAACTTTATGCTATCACTTTTGGACAACCTAACAAATTAATATTTACACTCTTTCTATGGATTGTTTTTGCACTGTTTTCTATTCCATTAGAATAACTTGAGCTGCTGCATACTCTTTTGTATGTGTAATGCTGACATGTCCACTCACTATTTCTCCGTTGAACAATAATATCGGTTTCCCTAAATCGTCCTTCAACACTTCAATTTGATGAAACTCGCAATTTTTCCCTATGCCTGTACCTTTCGCTTTAGAAAATGCCTCCTTTGCTGCAAACCTCCCCGCTAAAAATTCAACCTTTCGTGCTTCGGATAGTTGGTAAAATATCTCCAATTCTTGGTCAGATAGAATTCGTCTTTGGAATTTTTCTGAACGATTCATAGCTTTCATTATTCTTGCGATTTCTGCTATATCTAGTCCAATTCCTTTTATCATATGGAAGTTCTCCTTTTATTATTAATAAAATACAATGTATAATAATTTTAACTTCATTCAGTAATAGTCTCCAATTTTCTTTTAAGGGTAAGATGATTACAAATTATGAATCAATTAATTTAATGGGGGTTCCACCTCCGACTGAATGAGTCAAAGCTTCCGGCGGTTGCCACAGATCTTAAACGAAGATTAGCTTTAGTTAGTCGCGTCCTGCGCCAACTCCTAACTCGTCTGCATCAAGCAGAACTATCTCTAAAAAATCTGGGCGGCAAGTACGCCAAGGCGTATTTGATATGGAGGTGTACACATGTTTATACGTAGAGAAAACTTCAAACAATTTTTAAAGCTCTATCCTGTTGTGTCTATAATCATTGCTATCAATTTCATCGTCTATATTATCACAATGATACCGAATGTCGGTGATACGGTTTTTTACACTGGAATGAGTGTAAATTATTTAATAGGTGAAGGACAATGGTGGCGAGTTATTACCTCATTATTTCTTCATGCCGGCTTTATGCATGTTCTGTTTAATATGTTTTCATTATTCTTGTTTGGTCCTGAACTTGAAAAAATTGCTGGGAAAGCTCGTTTTGTAACTATTTATGCTTTAGCAGGTATTTTTGGAAATGTTGCTACATTTGTTACGCAAGATGGTATGTATGCAAGTGTTGGTGCAAGTGGTTCAATATACGGTATTTTGGGTGCCTTTGCCGCGCTTGTCTACTATACACGACGAACGATGCCACAGTTAAAGCAAGTAATAATGCCACTTATTATTATTAGTGTAATTATTACGTTTATATCTCCTAATATCAATGTTGCTGGACATATCGGCGGGTTGATCACTGGTTTCTTACTTGGTTTATCTTACTTCTCTCCAAAGAATATCATTCGTTGGAGACAAAAATAAAACATAAAGAAAAAGGCAATCTTATTTACAAGATTGCCTTTATTATTACTAACCTATTATGAAGATGCTTTTTCAAACCATTTCTTTATCGACTCTACATCTCTATTTTCTAGATTGGGTACTTTTGCGGTTGCTCCTGTTACCCCAGACATGACAGTTACCTTTACTGTTTTGATACCCTTTCTCTTTTGAAAATAAGTATGCCTACATTCCAAAGCTTGAATTCGTTTTTTTTCCACAATAAAAGTTACTCGACTAAAAATTCGATAACAAAAAGTCAATTGATGTCCACTAATAGCAAAGCCCGCCGATTTATACTGCCACAAACCCAATAATAGAACTGGTAACAGTATCAATATTGCTAGTAATCCATATGGGAACCAAAAATAGGAACAAAATACAATAGCCGGTAGTAACCATAGTAAATCTATTCTGTAAAAAAAAGGTTTGGCTTTTTTCGGTGGTTTCGTTAAGCTTTGTTGCCATTCAAATTGTGGGAACAATTTTTGAAGCGGCTCAAGAACATCTTTTTTCTTTATTAGAGGAAAGAGTGTGACTTTCTTCTCATCCCCTCCAAATCCTCCACTTGCACTTTCAACAATTACTGCTGTATAACCAAACATTTGTCTTAAAGGGTTTTCGACAATTTTAATAGCTTGTATTCGGTTTAAAGGTAACGTCACCTTTTTCTTTTCAAGCAACCCGCGTGTAATCGTTAAGCGCTCATTTTCCTCTATAACCTTAAAATCATAATAATTGAAAAATGTAATAATCACAGCGACTATCCATGTAACAATTAATGTAACAAAAATAGCTAGTGCAACAATAACGAAACCAAATTTTATAAACGACGAAAGCTCTTCAAAAATCAATTCAAAAGGGATAAACTCTGCAAATTGTGAAAGGATTGCTGCAACACCCGCTATTACAACGCCCATACTACTAGAAGTTGTTGCTAGAATTAATAAATCCTTTATGCTCATTTTATGAATCTCTTTTGAATCTAAGCTGGAATTAACTAATACTTCTGATACATCTTGTTGTGTATGATCAATCTTTTCTTCTTTACTATTTCGAGTAATCCATTCAATTTGATTTGCTGCTTCTTTCGTAATGGCAGTTAATATAACTTCTGGTTTCCCATTTGAATTACCAGCTGTTTCAACCATTACTTGGACAAGTCCAAATAGTCTATGGAAGATACCTTCTTTATAGTTAAAGCTTTGAATCCGGTCAAAAGGAATATAGCGTTTTTTCTTTACAATAAGCCCATATTCCACTCTTAACTCATTTTCCTCAAACCAGTACACATATGTCCACCATTTAAGAAAACCACTTATTAAACGAATGATAATGATAAGTAGAAAGATTCCTAAAGGAATGAGACTAGCCCATGAACTTCTATCACTTGGGTTAAAAGTAACTTTAAACCCATTTGCCATAAAGAGAATTAAAAATGGAAGAATTAGTTCCTTTAAGCCCTTAACAAAGTCTACTACTGCAGAAATGGGATGTAATTTAAATCGTTGTTCAGACATCATCTTCAGCCACCCTCGCTAAAATAGAGATACGCGATCGTAAACTATCTGCTTCCCCTGTTACTAACATCGGGATAATATGCGTTGTTGCAGCCGTAGAGATGGAAATATTGGATAAATCGTACTTTTTCAATATTGGTCCTTGTGAAGTATCCACATGCTGTACACGAACCATCGGAATAAGCGTTCGCTTAATTATAAAAAGACCATACTGAATTTCAATCTCATGCTCCCGAACCTCATATCTCCAATGATCCCAACGAATCTTTGGAAATAGCCAAATCGTAGCGAAAGCAAAAATGAAAATTACTGCTATTGCTATATAAAAAATAAACATTGGCCACGCAAATTTATAAGTTAAAAAACATACAACACCTAAAACAATGGCTATAAGTAAAGTTTTAAAGAAACCATACAATCTCCATACAGACAAACCCTTACTTGGTATTTGATACATTAATTCTTCCCGCACCCACATTCACCCCTTCTTATTCACTTAATACGTATGAAAATACAAATTGTTTCAATAATATAGTCTATTTTTTTAGAAATATAAAGAAATAAAAAACACCCCTGAAGTAAGAGTAACTCTATCTTCAGGGGTGTAGCACTACATTTAGCGCATATTATATATATTAGTCTTCACGACGACGTGGAGTACTTGAAGAACGTCGGCGATCTCCTTCTTTACGTCCACCTTCACGACGTGCACCATCTCTGCGTGCTCCGTCTCGACGAGCTCCACCGCTACGTCCGCCACGACCAAAGTCACGACGTCCTCCACGAGAGTCTCCTCCACGTCCACGGCCTCCACCAGAACGGTCTTTACGCGCTGGTAATGGGCGTTCCTCAGAGATTGTTACCGGTGTATCATCCGGTTCTTTTGTCATTGATTTAATAGCCGCAGCAACTAAATCAACTGCATTGTGTTCTTCTAATAATTCATTAGCTAAAATACGGTATTCATTTAAGTCGTTTGCTTGAACGATTTCGATTAATTTCTCCATAGCAACTTTTTGTTGACCAACAAGTGCTTCTGATTCACTTGGTGGACGAAGTGGAGTCATACGTTTTTTCGTTGTTTCTTCAACGATACGTAAATAACCCATTTCACGTGGAGTTACGAATGTTACTGCAAGACCTGATTTACCAGCACGACCTGTACGACCAATACGGTGTACATAGCTTTCTGGATCTTGAGGAATATCAAAGTTATAAACATGAGTTACACCTGAAATATCAAGACCACGTGCAGCAACGTCTGTTGCAACAAGGATGTCAATTTTATTTTCTTTAAATTGACGTAGTACAGACATACGTTTTGCTTGGCTTAAGTCACCATGAATTCCTTCAGCAACGTAACCACGAATGCTTAATGCTTGTGATAATTCATCTACACGACGTTTTGTACGACCAAAGATGATAGCAAGCTCTGGTTGGTGAACGTTTAAAATTCTAGTTAACACATCGAATTTTTCGCGTTCTTGTGCTTTCACGAAGAATTGCTCGATGTTTTCAACTGTCATTTCTTTAGACTTGATTTTAACTTCTTCAGGGTTTTTCATGAATGTATTTGCAATTTTGCGGATTGCAGGTGGCATAGTAGCCGAGAATAATAATGTTTGACGAGTATCCGGTACGTTTTCTAAAATCGCATTAATATCATCGATGAAGCCCATGTTTAACATTTCATCAGCTTCGTCTAAAACAAGTGTTTGTACTTCATCAAGTTTTAGTGTACGACGGTTAATGTGGTCTTGGATACGTCCTGGAGTACCTACAATAATTTGTGGTTTATTTTTTAACGCGCGAATTTGGCGTCCGATTTCTTGCCCACCATATACTGATAGCAATTTAACGCGTTTGTCATAACCAATTTTATATAATTCCTCTGAAACTTGGATTGCTAATTCACGAGTAGGGGCAATAATTAAAGCTTGGATGCTTGGGTTTTTTGGATCAATTTTCTCGATTAGTGGTATCCCGAATGCTGCAGTTTTACCAGTACCAGTTTGCGCTTGACCTAATACGTCACGACCATCTAATGCAAACTTAATAGTGCCTTCTTGGATTGGTGTAGCTTCTTCAAATCCCATACGTTTTAATGAACGTAATGTTGATTCGCTAATATTTAATTCTGAAAAATTTGTCAAACTCTTCAATCTCCTTTTTCCTTTAAGTTGACAAATGGTTACATTTTCAGATGAAATGCGGCAAACTTCGAGCCTAAGTTTGGAACGTTTCCGATACTTAATAATTCTCTGAACTCTACAGAGAGCGATTTTATATGAAAGGGAAAGCCCGGTCTTTGCCGAGCGGTTCAATTCTACCCATTTTCTTATGTTTAAAACTCTGATAAAAATAGAATAAAACCGTTAAATTCAAAAAAAAGCACTCTTCATCATGTTTTGTGAAGAGCCTTCGCACAAAATGTATCCATTGCTTATCATAGTCTATCATGGCTCTTTACTGCATTGCAACGAAATTGCTCTTGTTATAATATTCTTAATTTTTAACTAAAACTAAGAAAACCATAGGTCACAGTCTCACTAACGTAATTTCCTTTCTTAATAAAAATTAAACATTGCATCTTTGGGTAACGATTAAATTAAGCACTTGTAACTGGTACATTCCTTATATTGCACTCGCACCATAAAAAACATTCGTATTATTTGCATTGTCCATGTATTGCATCTTCTACCATCTTCAACGATTGGAAAACCTCAAAATAATAATCATTAAATAAATTAAAAAAGCACTATTTAGCCTAAAAATGGCTAAATAGTGCTTTAAATTTTAGTTAAATGATTTTAAAATTGTTTCCAACTTCATTCCTCGAGAGCCTTTTAATAAAATTAATGTTTTTTCATTTGCGTATTCATTAATATACTGAATAATTTCTTCGTAGCTATTCTCAGAATAAATTAGTTTATCATTGCTAAAGTTTTGTTGTAATTGGTTATATAGCCATTTCATTCTTGGACCGTATAGACAAACTCTTGAGATTTCATTGACATCTATAACATTAGCAATTTGCTCATGAAATGGTTTTTCATCGTCACCTAACTCCAGCATGTCACCTAGAACAAGCCATTTGTCATCACGTAAAGATGTCGATTGTACAAATTGAATCGCAGCCTCCATAGAGGTTGGTGCTGCGTTGTAGGCATCATTAATAAATAAGATTCCATTTTTAGTTGGTACTAACTGCATTCGCATATCCGTCAACGATACTTTGGATAATCCTTGTTGAATTTGAGCCTCAGTTAAGCCAAGCATTTTACCGATTAAAAGAGCAATTAAGCTATTCTTCACTTGATGCTTACCTAAAACAGGGATAGAGAATTCACCATTCAACTCGCCGGTCACCTTAAAATGACTACCCTTTTCAGTTGTTTCGATGGATGTAGCAACTAAATCATTAGATGATTGGAATCCAAAGGCTTTTGAATTTAGTTGCGTTTGTTCCTTAACTAAATTTTGTAACAATGGCTCGTCACCATCATAGAACAAAAATCCTTCTGCATTTAAACCTTGAATAATCTCAAATTTAGCTTTTGCAATCCCCTCACGTGAACCAAGATCTTGCATATGAGCCTCACCAATATTTGTAATTACAGCAAAGTGAGGCTTTGCTAATTTTGTTAAGAATTCAATTTCTCCGAAACCACTCATTCCCATTTCTAGGACAGCAATTTCTGTATCCTCTTCTAAATTTAACAACGTAATAGGTAGACCTAATTGATTATTAAAATTTCCAATTGTTTTTTGCACTTTATAGAATGGAGTTAGCATACTAGCTAAGATATCCTTTGTAGAAGTTTTACCGTTTGAGCCTGTTACACCAATAAATTTGGCTTGGTGTTTTTGACGGTATGCGCGAGCCATTTGTTGTAACGCAACCTCTGCATCTTCTACTAATAAAACTGGTTTATCTTTCGGAGGATTCGGTTCATCCTTTAGCCAAAGAGTAGCGGCAGCACCTTTTTCAAATGCTTGCTCTACATACTTGTGTCCATTGACCGCCTCACCACGAAAAGGAATAAATAAATCCCCTTTCGAAATAGTTCGTGTATCAATAGAAACTCCTGTAACAATTGTTTCTGAATAGCCAGGACATTCTATATTCAACCAATTAGCAATTTCCTTTAGTGTTCTTTTCATATCTATTCACTCTAATCTCGATTATATTGTAATTGTTGTTTTTCTGTATGGCGTTCTATCGCTAACTCAATCAAATTATCGATTAATTGTGGATAATTTATACCTGTGTGTTGCCATAAAAGCGGATACATACTTACTGGCGTAAAACCAGGCATTGTATTTACTTCGTTAATATAAACTTCATCATCTTGAGTTACAAAGAAATCTGAACGAACAAGTCCTGAGCAGTCTAAAATTTTAAACGCACGAACGGCCATGTCTTTCATTGTACTTTCCACTTTAGTAGAAGTTTCAGCAGGAATAATTAGCGCTGTTGAACCATCTTTATATTTTGAATCGTAATCATAAAAATCGGTCATAGGTTTTATTTCACCTGCAACAGATACTTTTGGGGTATCATTCCCAAGTACGCCCATTTCAATTTCGCGAGCAACAATTCCTTGTTCAACAATTACTTTACGATCATATTGGAAGGCAAATTCAATTGCTTTTACTAACTCTTGACGATCAGAAGCTTTGCTAACTCCAACACTTGAACCTAGATTAGCTGGTTTTACGAACATCGGCCAACCTAAATCGTCCTCACATTTTTTGATAAGATCTTGAGAACTTTGATTCCACTCTTTTCGAATAAAGTGAACAAAAGGTACTTGTTTTAACCCTGCTACACTAAATAATTGTTTCATTGTCACTTTATCCATACCAGCTGCTGAAGCTAATACTCCATTCCCCACATAAGGGAAGTTCAGTACTTCTAACAACCCTTGAACCGTACCATCTTCTCCATTCGTTCCATGTAATAACGGAAAGACTACATCAAATTGAGCTTGTGTATTTTTATCTAAAACAAATTCTGTAATATTATTTGGTGATATTGTCTCGCTTTTAAATTGTAATTGTTCGATTGATTCAACTGGTTTTGTTAATTGAGGTCCTCTAAGCCATTGACCATCCAATGTTATAAAAATCGGATGTACTTCATATTTGTTATAATCAATTGCTTTAGATACAGCTGTTGCAGTAGATAATGATACCTCATGCTCAGCAGATTTCCCTCCATATAATAAACCAACGCGCTTTTTCATTTTTTGACCTCCAAAATATTGAGTAGTTCTAGTTTAACATGAAAACCCATTTATTATTTAGAAAACTTGACATATCAAAATGACGTATTTCAATAAGTGTTAGTTGCACTACATTAGTTAAAAAAGATTACCTACTTTTTATCTGTTACAATTAAATTACTGCCATCTTGTAGTATTTACACAAATTAGTTCTTTTCACTAATAAATTAAAATAAGGACATACTATTGTAAAGAAAGTGAAAAAACTCCCTGTCAACAGTGAGCTATGACAGAAAGTTTTAAGTGATTTTAATAAGTTCATCGTAGTTTTGCTTTAATATAACTTCTAAATCATCCCAAACTTCATCAGGATAATCATAGTCGGAAAGAGTACGTATTTCAACACCGTAACTGTTATTTTGTTTCTCCATTTTGTAAAGAGATAGCAAGGCACCTTCTTTTACAAAAGGTCTGTATGCCTTTAATACGATTGGGTCTAAAGTTGGGATTGCATCTTTAGTTTTTCTACGCCAAAAACTACCGTTACCTTCTTTTTCTTTTATCAACTGATTAAATAAATTAGAAACTAAATATTCCGAATCATTTAAGTAACGATAATAGACTTTTGTTAATTTATCATTTTCTGCTGAATAATACACATACCGATTTTGCAACTTAGTAAAGAACGGAGAATGGATAGGTTCTTTTTTATGGCTAAGGTATAACAGTTCTGCTTGCTCTAAAGAAGTAAGCTGATTAACATCTTTTTCGCTAACAAAATCAATCCAACATAAATCACCATCAACATCACCCATTCTCTTAACAAACTTCGTTAATTCATCGAAGGATACAAAATCAAATTGGGTATGCATATTAAATGATCCATCTTCATAGCCATGCTTAAGTAGTAATAAGTTTGGTATTGGGTCGACCGAGCTAATAAACTGCTTTAATGTCAGGCCACTGTAGATTACAAAATGATCGACATCATTCATATGTACGAATAAATGATGTATAAAATCATCCGCAGTTTTTTGTTTTCTAGCCATACGCTCACTCCCCCAGGAATTCAATACATTAGTTATTATATGATGTAACTCGTAAATTTGAAACATTTTCATTTCCATTTCGTCGTAACTTTTGCCTTAAGTTTTAGTTGATAACAAGAAACTATAACTTAAATTGTAAATAGTACTAATTGCTCTAAATTTTTACACCCTTTTTAACATATAAACCATTATCCCCTTTTAATCGTTTCTATGTTAAAGTAAAATGTACAAGTTCGAACGTAATTCTAAAATCTTTAAGATTAATTAGGTGAAAATGAATGGAAAATAACCAAAATTTCGCAGGCCGATTCGATTGGAAGCTTGCTTTGATAATTTTTTTATTTCTTATAGTTAGTTTGTTAGCCATTTCTTCCGCACAAACTACAGGACAATACCAGTCAAACTTTGTTATGCAACAATTAATTAACTATATAATCTTCGCTGCTATTGTTGCGGTAGTCATTTATTTTGACCCTGACCAGTATAAAAAGATGGCATGGTACTTGTATGGCTTTGGTATTTTACTATTAATACTACTTGCAGTAATTCCAGCAGGTGGAATTGTCATCGAACGAAACGGTGCAAAAAGTTGGTTTTCAACACCAGTCGGAAGCTTACAACCTTCTGAATTTATGAAAACTTTTTATATTTTATCCATGGCTTGGGTAATAAGTAAGCACCACGAAAAATACTCCCTTAAAAGTATTAAATCAGACTTTATATTACTAGGTAAGATTGCCGTTACTTTATTTATTCCGTTAGCATTTATCATGATGCAGCCAGATTTAGGTTCTTCTCTAGTTTTCTTAGCTATTACAGCTGCATTAATCATTGTTGCAGGTATCTCATGGAAAATTATTTTACCTGTATTCGCTGTTTCAGTAACTGTTGGTGGGACATTACTCTGGATGGCATTATATATGCAAGACTTTCTAGAAGAGAAATTCGGATTTAGTCCATATCAGTTCGCACGAATTTATTCGTGGATAGATCCTTATGCATATTCTTCAGGTTCCGGCTATCATTTGATTACTTCTTTAAATGCGATTGGTTCGGGAGAGATTTTTGGTAAGGGATATATGGACCGTGAAGTTTATGTAGCTGAAAGTCATACCGATTTTATATTTACAGTTATCGGAGAAGAATGGGGATTTCTTGGCGCTAGCTTTGTAATCTGTCTCTATTTCTTATTAATTTATCATTTAACAAAAATGACTTTAACACTGAAAGATCCTTTCTGCACTTATGTTTGTGCAGGGATTATTGCTATGATTACATTCCACGTATTCGAAAATATTGGGATGACAATCCAACTGTTACCGATTACAGGTATTCCATTACCATTCATCAGTTATGGCGGTAGTTCATTAATGGGGAATGCACTGGCCCTAGGATTAGTATTTAGTATGAAATATCATTATAAATCGTACATGTTTGCATCTAACGAAGATGATGATTAGAAAAGGAAAAGTCCCGACTTTCAAAAGTCGGGACTTTTTTATGCTAATTCTGATTAATTGATTTATTATACTTGTGGAGTTTGAGTTGGTGGTGTTAATACTTTAAGTAATTCAAGACGGGATTTTGTAACTGTTGCAGTAACACCTAATCTAGATAAATTCGAAACGATTTTCTTTAAGTCTACTTCCTTCGCCATGCTCTTCCACCTAACCTTCTTTATATTATTAATAACGTATTAATTATTTAAAAGTTTCAAAAAATAAGTCTGACTTTACAATTTCTTAGATTCATCATAACATGTTTCCTTTGACTAAAATTTATCAATTCTGTTACAACTTCCAATTAATTGTCAACTATATCGCATACTTTTTTATCGTCAAGATTTACTTCATGTTTAGATTGTTGATTCTACTGGAATTATTACCGTAATTTCTATAAGTTAAACCTCAAAATTCCATAGACACAATTTGTTCATTTTTTCAAAACTTAATCAATTGAAAATTGCTATTAATAGAAGCTCAAGATTTTGGACATGAATAGTAGTAATCTTGCGTATATTAAAATGCCCACACTTTTGAAAAAGTCACGGAAGAATAGATAGAAATGTTGTTGGAGGAAATAGAGTGCAAACAAAAAAATCAATTACTTTGCCAACTCAACTTGAATGTTATCGTCATAAAATTGAATCATCAATAGTAAACTCATTATGGATTACTCCTGTTAAAGAGAAGCCCTCAATAACTGATAGTAAATTTTCAGGATCCCCTTATTTACCCAAATCTCATATACATCCGAAAGATTCTAACGGAGACTATATGCCATTATTAGCTCAAATCAATTTTGCTCAATTACTCTCCCCCTCGCTATTTCCAAATGAAGGACTGTTACAATTTTTTATATCACGTAGTATTTCGTACTCAACACAAAAAAAGATGGAGTTGCTTTTACAACAAGACTATAAAATACGTTACTTTCCAAAGTTAGAAAGCGAAGAACACCTCGTAGCTGATTTTTCTTATTTACAACTCGATAATAGCTTCTTAATTCAGGACGAGATGAAGTTAGAATTCCAAATAAAACTAGAACCAGTATCTGCAACTGATTATCGATTCGAGGAATTTATGACCCATTCTCAAATTGAAGAACCATTCTTTAGCGAAGATGATCGCACGTTTGAAGACATCTATTTAGAAAATTTTTTATCAGCCGAACATAAATTAGGTGGCTATCCTTATTTTATTGAATATGATACTAGAAAGGATTCCACGTTCTTAAAAAAGTTCGATACTTTATTGTTCCAAATTATATCGAACGACGAACAAGGCATTATGTATGGTGATTCAGGCATTATTAAATTCTTTATTAATCAACAGTCTCTTAAAAATCTTGACTTTTCTACTATATATTTTGTTGCTGAACAGTTCTGACTATATTTCAAGTACTACAATTCGTTTACTCGTTAAGCTATAATTACTTTAAAAAAATAAAGTAGGTGCAGTCATATGAGTATTTTCTTTAATACCATATCTGTTATTCCAATTATTCTCACATTAAATATTATTCTTGCAATAACTGTAATTTTCTTAGAAAGAAAAGATCCTACTTCCACTTGGGCTTGGACCCTTGTATTATTTTTCCTTCCATTAGCCGGATTTATATTATATTTATTACTTGGTAGACCAATGAGAAAAAAACATTTATTTCGATGGGAAGGACAAAAGGATATCGGGATTGATAAATTAATCAGTTATCAAATTGAGGCCCTAGAAGAAAACTCACTTGATTTCCATCAAGATGAGGTTGGAAAATACAAAAGTTTAATTCATATGAATTTAAAAACAAGTGATTCCGTTTTAACTCAAGATAACCATATTCAATTTTATGATGATGGTTCAGAAAAGTTTGAGGCCTTGCTTCAGGATATTGAGAATGCAAAAGACCATATTCATATACAATATTATATTTTTAAATTAGATAACTTAGGAAAGCGTATCTATTCACTACTTATAAAAAAAGCACAGCAAGGCGTAAAAGTTCGGCTTCTTTATGATGAAATGGGCTCCCGTGGTGTAAAAAAAAGACACTTTAAATCTTTACTTGAAGTAGGGGGAGAAGTAGAAGTGTTCTTCCCTTCTATCCTCCCTCTCATTAATCCACGTTTGAATTTTCGAAATCACCGTAAAATCGTTGTGATAGATGGACGTATCGGTTATATTGGCGGTTTTAATGTTGGCGATGAATATTTAGGATTAAATAAGAAATTTGGTTATTGGCGAGATACTCATTTGCGTATTGAGGGGAGTTCAGTCCACCCCTTACAAACTCGCTTTTTACTAGACTGGAATCAAGCAAGTGATAATAATATCAACTATTCCGAAAAGTACTTCCCTGCAATACCTAAAAAAGGCGACATAGCGATGCAAATTGTATCGAGCGGACCAGATACTGAATTTCCTGCTATCAAAAATGGTTATCTTAAATTGCTAATGAGTGCAAAACGTTATATTTACATCCAAACACCCTATTTCATACCCGATAATAGTTTTTTAAATGCCATTGAGATTGCTGCTCTTTCCGGTATCGACGTGCGTATCATGATACCAAATAAACCAGATCATATGTTTGTTTATTGGGCTACCTATTCATATGTTGGTGAATTATTAAAAGCTGGCGCTAAAATTTATATTTATGAAAAAGGTTTTATTCATGCTAAAACAATCGTGATCGATGATGAAGCTTCAACGGTTGGAACTGCTAACATTGATGTACGAAGCTTTGCTTTAAATTTCGAAGTAAACGCATTTATATACGATCGTGTATTCTCTCACGAATTAGCTGAAGTTTTTGAGAAGGATATACTGGATTGTACAGAGTTAACGCTAGAAAAATATGAGAAACGTTCAATTATCATAAAATTTAAGGAATCTATATCACGATTATTAACTCCAATCCTGTAATGATATTTTTTCCTTAGTACAAAGATTTTAAAAAAAGGATGACGCAAAGTGCGCCATCCTTTTTATTGAATTCCTAAATATTCTTCTAATGTAACATCTGCTTCTTTTACTTTTGCTGCTAAGTCTACCCCTAAATAACGGAAATGCCATGATTCATACATATAACCTGTAATTGCTTCTTTACCTTTAGGGTAACGTAAGATAAAACCATAGTTTACTGCATTTTCAACAAGCCATTTTCCTGCTTCTGATTCCCCAAACTCTTCTGTTAACCATAAATCTTCTTTTCCAACTTCACCAATATCAAAGGCGAAACCCGTTTGATGCTCAGAATATCCAGGTCTAGCACTATATCGATCCGCATTCTCCTGACCGTCACGACTAACATAATTATTATAAAGTGTATCTTGGTATTCGTATGAACGATACGTACTAAAAGCTACTAATTCAAAACCAGCAGCTTTTGCATCTGCTGCCATTTGTTCAAATGCATTACGAGCCTCTTTATTCTCTCCTGGAGCAAAAGTACTTGGTAATGGATACTTTTTATTTGCTATTAAGATTCCATCTACATAAGTAGGCTCTGTTGGTAAAGGCTGCCCTTCAATATACCCATTGTTTGTAAGTGGTTGTTCTTCTGTTTGCTCTTCTGGTTTAGCCGTTTCTCCATTTTCTTCAGAGTTTGTGGGCGAGTTATTATCTTCTATCGTAGTCGAGTCATTTTCTTCAGTTTCTTTTGGAGTTGCTTCATTTTTTACGCTATTTTGATTTAGGTACATAAATACCACTACAGCAGCTACTAAAATCACTGCCACACTAACACCAATCCATATGTATTTCTTTTTACTATTATTATTACTAATGGTTGTATGTCTTTTCATAATCCTATTAGCCTCTTTCCTATACAATGCTTATATTTTAGCACTGTTTCAACCATTTTACCTTATTATTTCATATAAAAAATAAGCTAAAAATCACTAAATAAGTTTCTTATATTCTTATAAATATTATTGATAATTTCGTTAATCGAACGTATATATCCATCCCTGTCAATCGAGTAGAGGGAAAATAAGTAACCTATTTTCGCCCCTCTCACAACACCGTACGTACGGGTCTCGTATACGGCGTTTCAATTTATATTACAGTGTGTACTTCTAAGTAACGGTCTAGGG
>Ga0182742_1002044_pt1 | contig 23513 bp, 23 predicted proteins | sample eDN5th37CBELigMG_FD_128880 | JGI IMG/M metagenome (GOLD analysis project Ga0182742, IMG submission 128880) | Enriched Miracle-Growth compost microbial communities from Emeryville, California, USA - eDNA 5th pass 37_C BE-Lig MG (version 2)... ... | reverse complement strand
AATGAGGACAAGCTGCCAGTAGCTGCTTACAAATCCTCCTGGCAGATAGAAAAGCCCAGCCAGGAATAATAAGAGAATAAGCAATTTAACATATCCATATCGATCCCCTAACTTTCCCCATTTCCTTGCCATAAACAGGTTGCCAAGACCGCCGATGGAAAAAGCAATTCCTGCGAATAAAGCAAGGTTTTCTGTACCATGCAGCTCGCTTACATATAAAGATAAAATGGGCTGAATGCTGAAATGCGCCATTTGAATAAGTGCAGAAATGAGCAAAACGGTTAATAGTATTGGGTGATGAATAATATGAAGGATTACTTCTTTACTAGAATAATTTTTCTGTTTATCTCCGTTCGATTGATAGATCATTTCTTTTGTAAATAACACGAGAAAGGCAGAAATAAAAATGGAGATGGAGGTCCATTTAAAGGTATCAGCATAGCCAAATGTATCAGCTAAGGCACCTCCAAGCAGAGGTCCAAGGAGTGAACCTGTAATGCTTCCTGTTTGCAGTGTTCCCATAACCTTTCCGGCTATTTCCTTTGGTGTCTGTGTAGAAATAAAGGCTTGGGACATTGGGACAAATCCTGTAAATATCCCCATAAACAGACGAAGCAAAAACAGCTGCCAAACAGATGTACAGTAACCCATAAGGAAAATAGAGAGCCCCATGCCTATACCGGAGAGGATAAGAATCTTTTTTCGTCCGTACAGGTCACCGATTCGGCCCCATATTGGCGAAAAGACAAAGGCCGTTACAAAGGTAATGGCAAAGATCCAGCCTGACCAATGCTGGACATAGGTCGATGAAAAATTGCCGAATGATTCAATATATAGAGATATAAATGGCAAAACCATTGTCATACTGCCAGCGACAAAGAAATTTGCAAACCACATGATGCCTAAATTACGTTTGGCTTCAGGACTCATCCTTTCATATACACTTCTTTCCATTTGTTATTTCGGTTCCCTAAATATAGTATAGCGAAGTTAGGGAAAATATGAAGCGAAATGCAAAATGGGATATTTTCCTAGAGAAATTAAGGGTTTTAATATGATATATAACAAAATTTCATATTTTTATATTGTTATATATCAGTTGCTTGGGTATAATTTCTATAAAGATAATGTTGCTTGAAAAGTGGGAAAAATTTATATGGTGGGAAATTTCATAATAAAATATTAAAAAAATATTGTATTATTTTCTACTATAATTTATAATTCCTAATATCATCAATATTCAGAATTATATGGATAACTTTGAAAGACATAAAAAAGTCAGGGGGAAATGTACATGTCATTCAGCGAAATACTAACAAAAATATCGGACTTTGTCTGGGGTCCGCCTGTGCTTATATTGATAGTTGGAACAGGTCTATTCCTATCTATTCGTCTTGGGTTCATGCAGTTTAGCAACCTGCCTTATGCGCTTAAACTCGCATTCTCCAAAAATCAGGATAAAAAGTCAGAAGGGGATATTTCTCACTTCCAATCCCTGATGACAGCATTGGCAGCGACTATTGGGACAGGGAACATTGCAGGTGTCGCCACAGCTGTTGTTCTTGGAGGGCCTGGTGCCGTTTTCTGGATGTGGATTACAGCTCTTGTTGGAATGGCAACCAAGTACGCTGAAGCCATATTGGCTGTTAAGTATCGGACTGTCGGAAAAAATGGACAAATGGCCGGGGGCCCGATGTATTATATTGAAAGAGGATTAGGCTGGAAGTGGCTTGCCATCTTATTTGCCTTTTTTGGAGCAATTGCTGCTTTCGGTATCGGAAGTTCGGTTCAATCTAACTCTGTTGCTGCGGCAGTTGAGTCAAGCTTTGGTATTAATCCTTGGATTACTGGTATTGTTTTAACAATTGGAACTGGACTTGTTCTTATTGGCGGGATTAAAAGTATCGGAAAAGTTACATCCTTCTTTGTTCCTTTTATGGCTATTTTTTATGTTCTAGGCGGTTTGGTTATTATTTTAATAAATATTTCTGAGCTTCCAGCGGCTATCGGATTAATTTTCTCTGATGCGTTTACTGGACAAGCTGTTGCCGGTGGAGCTATCGGGGCTGTTATTCGCTACGGGGTTGCCCGCGGTGTTTTCTCAAACGAAGCAGGGATGGGGTCCGCGCCGATTGCAGCTGCTGCGGCAAAAACGGACTATCCTGGCCGTCAGGCACTTATTTCTATGACGGGTACATTTTTAGATACAGTTGTCGTTTGTTCCATTACAGGTATCACACTCGTTATGGGAGGTCTATATACCGGCGGTGAAACAGGTGCAGCGTTAACAACCAAAACTTTTGACCTTCTGCTTCCAGGTGTTGGCGGCTGGGTAGTTACTCTAGGGTTAATCTTTTTCGCTTATTCCACAGTGCTGGGCTGGGCATATTATGGAGAAAAGTGTTTTGAGTACTTATTCGGAACCGGTTCTATTTTGGTCTATCGAGTAATTTATACAACTACTGTTCTTCTTGGAGCAGGAGCAAGTCTAGGCTTAGTTTGGACGATTTCAGATATCTTTAACGCATTAATGGCTATTCCGAACTTAATCGGTCTGCTCTTCCTGTCTGGTGTTGTTGTGGCTGAAACAAAAATCTTCAACGAAGTCCGTAAAAAGGAAAAGCAAGAAAAGCTGACAAAGACTGCGTAGAATAAAGTATTGAAAAAGATGCTTGGCATGGGCTAAGCATCTTTTTTATGCCTTAAAGACTGAAACTAGACATCCATTCTCACTTACGCTACGATGAATAGCGATACTTAAATGATGATTTCTGATTCATAATAATAATAAATACATAAAGCAAAAAAAAGGAGACAAATATGATACAATCTCTTATCAGCCAGCTGAAGCCGTTTTTACAGGAAGCATGGAGTAAGCAAGGTTTTCAGCAGCCCACATCCATTCAAATAAATGCAATCCCGCATATTCTTGAAGGAAGAGACCTTGTTGCACAGTCACCTACAGGAACGGGAAAGACACTCGCCTATTTGCTTCCGTTACTTGAAAAGGTTGATCCAGAAAAGAAGGCCATACAGGCAGTCATTTTGGCGCCATCTCAAGAACTGGTGATGCAAATCCTGGAGGAAGTTCAAAAATGGTCTGAGGGGAGCGGGATTCGCTCTGCATCTTTTATTGGCGGAGCCAATGTGAAACGGCAGCTGGAAAAATTAAAAAAGCATCCACATGTTGTGCTTGGCACTCCAGGAAGAATGCTTGAACTCATAAAGCAGAAGAAACTGAAAATGCATGAGGTCAAAACAATCGTGCTAGATGAGGCAGACCAGCTTTTGACGCAGGAGCATTTTGATATCGCCCGCAATATTGTGAAGTCAGCCTTAAGCGAGCGCCAAGTCATTCTTATTTCAGCAACCCTGACGAAGGAAGCTGAACAGTTAGCCATGGATTTTTCCAATAATCCTGAAGTGATAAGGCTTGAAAAGGATGAAACGATTCAGGCGGCAAAGGTAGATCATATCTATTTTGTTGCTGAACAGCGGGAAAAAATTAAAATGCTTGAAAAGATCTCAAGACTTGATGATTTAAAGGCTTTGGTTTTTATTAAAGATATCGGCAGCCTGACAGTGATTTCCAAAAAATTAACTTACAACAAAATTCCATCAAGCCTTTTGCATAGTGACTTAAATAAAATGGACCGCCAAGCTTCGCTTAGAGATTTTCGAACAGGCAAAACCAATATGCTTTTAGCAACAGATGTAGCTGCCAGGGGCTTAGATATCAAAGATGTCACCCATGTGGTTCATTACGATTTTCCAAGAGACCCGAAGCAGTATGTGCATCGATCAGGCAGAACTGGCCGCTTCGGCGCAGAAGGAACCGTGATATCTATTGTAACGGAAAGGGAAGAGCGCGATCTGAAAAGATTTGCTAATCAGCTTGGCATTAAGGCAGAGAAAAAGGTTATGCGCGGCGGAAAAATCGTAAGCCCAGAGCAACTGAAGAATTGATGCTGAATAATGCAGCCAAAATCGTCCATACTACCTTTTGAAAACATAAAAAGGAGTTTGAGGTATGGGCAGAAAAAAACAAGGGAATGCCAATGCAGAAAGAAATAAGAATGCGAAAAAAGGCAATCGGACAAGCTCTGAATTAGTTGAGTTTACAACGGGGCAGGAAAATCCGGAAAAGAACCGTTTTCAGGATTAGCTCCCGCAAAAAAAATCCTCTTCATTATGAAAGAGGATTTTTTTGTTTTTAATCAAGGTCAATTTTCTTTAATGGGAGTTTAGTTGGTCCATTTAAAACTTCGCCGTCATATGTGTAGCGCGAACCATGGCAAGGGCAGTCCCATGTTCTTTCTCCGGCATTCCATTCTGTTTCACAGCCCATATGGGTACATGTGGTATCCACTATATGAAGTTTACCATCCTTATCCTTATAGGCGCCGGCTCTCTTCCCTTTAACCATGACGACTGAACCTTCATCCTCTTTCAGATCATTTGGCTCCCGCGTCACAACCTCAAGCTTCCCTTTAATTAAATGGCTTGCGACATCTGTATTAATGGAGATAACTTTTTTAAGACTTGGGTCAGCTTGGAAACGGGATGGATCATAGAGCTCGCTGTATGGATTTTCTTTTTCCATAATCATATCTTTTAAAAGGTTCGCTGCAACATTACTGTTTGTCATTCCCCACTTACGGAAGCCGGTGGCTACGTAAATATTTCGTTTTGTACCTGTAATTGGCCCGATATATGGCAGCTTATCCAAGGTAATTAAATCTTGTGCAGACCAGCGGTATGGAAATTCCGAAATACCGAAGACCTCATCGGCAAAGGCAGTTAATGCCTCATAGTGTTCCATCATGTTAATGCCTTGGCCAGTCTTATGGCTTTCGCCGCCTACCAGTATTAGTTCTCCGTCATTATATGGGGTGGATCTTAAAGAACGTGTTGGTGTTTCAGCACTGATATACATTCCGCCCGGAAAATCCTTTTCTGATTTTATTCCAAGAACATAGGAGCGGCTTGGGTACATTCTAGCAAAATAAAAGCCCATCACATCGACAAACGGATAATGGGAGGCAACGATGACATGTTTCCCTTTTACTCGATGTCCGTCTCTGGTGATGACTACAGGCTGATCGCCTTCGCCAATATCTGCGGCTGTGGTATTTTCGTAAATAATACCGCCGGCTTTTACAAATGCCGAAACGAGCTCTTTCAGATACTTCAGCGGATGAAATTGGACTTGATTTTTCATAATCAAAGCATTTTTTGTTTGGATGTTAAACGGGATGCTATCCTCCAGAGCGCTGTCAATTCCAAGTTTTTGATAAGCTTTCGCTTCCATTTCAAGTTTTTTGGCATACTCGTCCGTTGTGGAGTAAATAATGGCGTTTTCCTCGCTAAAGTCACAATCAATATTGTGTTCCTTCACCAAATGACGGACTAAATCAATAGCCTTGCTTTGCGATTGATAGTAGAGCTTGGCCTTTTCCAAACCAAAATGATTAATGTATTCATCATAGATTAAGCCATGCTGGGCCGTTAACTTTGCTGTTGTGTGGCCAGTTGTACCTGTTAAAATACTGCCAGCTTCTAAAATGATAACCTTTAAGCCTTCTTTAACAAGAAGATATCCTGCTGTGATACCGGTAATCCCCCCGCCGACAATGACAACATCAGCCGAGGTATGCTCGGAAAGCTTTTCAAATGAGGCTTGTGGAACTTCTCTCCAATATGATTCAGGATATTGGGGCATACTATGATTTGACGGCATGTTTATTCCTCCTATTGGTTTGCTTCAAACATAATTTTTCCAATAGGTATGTTTTGTATGTATGAATAGCATTGTTTTCACAAACAAAGGGCTGCTATGAAAGCGGCCCTTTGCTTTATTCCTTATGTTCATCTGAATGTTCATCTGAAAAAGTATCCTCTGGAACTGGATCGATGTTATATACATCCTCGGGATTTACACCAACCCGGATAAAATAGTAAAACAGCAAACCCAAAATCCCTAAGCAGATTGTCAGTCCCACTGTGATTATTGATAACAATACCATACATGTACCTCCCTTATAACGATTACGTTCGGTTTCGGCAGGTGCTCAAAGGCTATAGCGGGAATTGTGCTTTTCTTAAAATATATATGCGTCAAAGATGAAAAATTTGACTATTAAAAAAGGATTCCTCATGCTTACAAGGAATTAAATAACTAAAGGAAGAGGAATGGAGGGTTAGAATGGATTTTAAAACTGCAGATTTATGTGATGAATTTGGAAAGGAATTAGATATCTGTGAACAGCCGTTTCAATCCTATGGAAATCAAAAGCGCTTCTATGGACAGATTTCAACTGTTAGAGTATTTGAAGATAATGTGTTAGTGAAAGAGGCTTTAGAAACGATTCCTGAAGGGAACATTCTAGTCGTTGATGGAGGCGGTTCTAGAAGGTGTGCTCTTTTAGGTGACCGTTTGGGAGAAATTGCAGTAACTAGAAAGCTTGCCGGTGTGATCATTAACGGCTGCGTCCGCGATACGGCAGACCTCCTGCAGCTTGAAACAGGAATCTTTGCTTTGGGAAGCAACCCAAAACGCAGCAGTAAGGATGGCAAAGGTGAAAGGGACATCATCGTTACATTCGGAGGCATCGACTGGAAACCCGGCGACTACGTTTACGCAGACGAAGACGGTGTCATCGTAACCCACCGCAAACTAATCTAAAACCGAGGGCCTATCCACAGCATCACGCTGTGGATAGGCCCTTATTTAATGCGTTAAAGCGTTGGGGGCCTGACCCCCACATAATTAACGCGTTAAAGCACCGGGGGCCTGACCCCCGGGTGTTTAAAGCGTTGATATGGTAAAGCGGATGCTAGTCGTTTGCGTCGCGGCTCGGGATTTCTTTTGGCAGCTGGCGGGATGCACCTGGAACGGGGCGTGGTTCGTATTCGATTTCATCAGATGAGAAGATGCGAATGATCATCCGGCCGCCAATGGCTCTTGCACGAATAAGGAGCGGGAAGCTGTAATCGTTTTTAAAGGTGAAATCAGGACCATACCAGCTGACTGTTGCATCGCGGCCTGGAGGAACATAGGGCACTCGTCTTGAGTGGGAATAGCGCTCAATCACCTTCACACCTGCATGATCGGCCGCATTAAAGAGTGTGGATGACACCTGGCAAATGCCTCCACCAATATCCTCAGCCAGTTCACCCCTGACAATGACCGGAGCCTTCATGTATCCGCGATCTCTCGTTCTCTTTCCGACCACCCGATTAAAGGAAAAAGTCTCTCCCGGAAAAATTACATGATTATTAATAGCCTGGGCGGCAAGAGAAATATTATGGGAACGCGCTTTATTTCCTGAATTGTAATAGGTCACATATTGGCCAATTTTCTTTACCCCTATGTGCAAGAGCAGATCCCTGTCAACCCGCGGGTGAACCGGAAGGATCGGGACTTCTATTCTGGAACTCTTATTTTTATAAAAATAAGTATAAAAAAGGTCAGTAAAAGCCTTGTGATATAACTGGTGGCCTGTTTTTTCGCTTATCACCTGTCCGGAATTATTGATGTACGCATTCTCCGGAGGCTGATAAATCTGTTTATCCAAGGTTTTCAAAAGAGCTTGATATTTATCTGGATTCATTAATGGAATACCAGGGAAGGGGAGGACATAGTCTTCCCGGTGAATGGCTGCAAGCTCTTCACCGTCATGTTCAATAAATAATAAATCATCAGCTGAATAAGGCTGAACGAACAATAGAAGTCCACATAGCCAGGCAAATCCCATGAATTTCACCTCCGATTGATTTATGCCAAACTTCGGCCAGCAAAAGAAATCCGGTCATTTACAACAGAAAATTATCCCCTATATAGAAAGCCTTCCGCCATTAACCTCAACCTTAGTATGGTTAACCCCCGGCATTTCATGTAAAGGCATATAGCGTTTTTCTCTATGTCTTGCGCCTTTCCTGCGATACGTCTTAAGCCCTAGTTGAAAATAAAGCTCAGGCTCGTTATTGAAAATCTAGAAAATAGGTAAGATGGAATCAAGAAAGGAGGAAACGGAATATGAAAAAATTTGGTTTACTTGCAGCAGGAGGTATAGCAGCCATTGTTCTTTTGGCAAACTTAGGTTCACTCATCGGTTTAGCCATCTGTGCGGCTCTATTATATCTAGTGTTCAAACAGTTCCTAAAAGCACAATCCATCTGGACAAAAGGGATCTGGGGAATTATAGGGCTTTGCATTCTAACGGGAGCTGCATCAAACATCCCAGCGATATTTGGCCTTGTTGCTGCCTATATTCTGTACCTTGTGATTACAAAATGGAATACAGCAAAAACAAGTAATTTTAAAGAGAGCGATCCATTTGCCAACTTTGAAAAACAATGGTCTGAATTAAATCAAAAGTAATTACAGGCAAATGGGGAAAACCCAAATGATTTTAACGCTTTACAGCATTGGGGGCCTGTCCCCCAATGTATTAACGTATTAAAGGAGAGATTGCAATGACAAATTTATTTGTTCGCATGAAGGATTTGATTATGGCAGATTTGAATGAGGCATTGGACCGCAAGGAGAAGAAGAATCCGATTGCGCTGCTAAACCAATACTTGCGTGAGTCTGAAGCAGAAACAGAAAAGGTGCGTAAGCTGCTAGAGCGACAGTATGTATTGAAAGAAGAGTTTTCGCGTGAGTATCAGCAGGCTGCAGAGCTTGCGGCAAAAAGAAAATCTCAAGCTGAAGTTGCTTCAAAGGCTGGAGAAAACGAACTGTATACATTTGCTTCCCAGGAGCAGGTTTATTTTGAGGAGCGGGCAGCCCGCTTAAAGCAAACATTAAATCATACAGCACAGCAGCTGACAGAGCTTGAACAAAAATACGAAGAAATGAAGCACAAGCTAAAGGATATGCATCTTCGCCGCATGGAGTTAATGGGCCGTGAAAATATCACACGTGCTCAGGTAAAAATGAACAAGGTACTTGACGAGCAAGATGCCAATCAGCCATATTCACGATTTCAGGAAATTGAATCCTATTTAGATCGCGTTGAAAATCAAGTAAATAGTTCCTACTATCGCAGTACAATTGATGCAAAGATTGCTCAATTAGAAAAAGAAATGAAAAGTTTGGAAACTAATTAATTTCCTTGGTCAAACATGTTATTCTAAAAAGGCGCAGGTCATGCGCCTTTTTGGCAGCAAAAGAAGGGAGAGGAGGAAGGCTGCATGGAAAATAAAATAAAAAGCGAATATACAAGCTGGATTTTTATTTTTGGAAGTGTTGTACTTTTTTTAGAAATTGCCTTTTTTAACCAAGGGTTAATATTCTCCCTTCTTGTAGAAGCTGGCATGATTTATATAGGCAGAAAGTGGATGCCAAAAAGTATAGGGAAAATCCTATTTTGGCTTGGAATTATTCTTTTAATCATCAGCATCTTTAATATGATCACGCTGAAGTTTTTATTATTTGCTATTATTGTTCACCTCATCATCCAATATGCTCAATCAAAGCGTAAGCCGGAGCATATTCGTGTAACTGTTAAGGAGCCGGCCGTTAAGCTGGAAAAAGAAACGGTCATCAGTAAAAAGCCAATTTTTACTAATCAGCTTTTTGGCAGAAGAAAGACACCAGAGCAGGTGTATGAGTGGGGAGATATTAATATCCAGACGGGAGTCGGGGATACGCTTGTCGATTTAAGCTATACCGTGCTGCCAAAAGGAGAAACAGTTATATTTATTCGCAACATTATCGGAAATGTGAAGGTCTATATTCCTTATGACGTTGAGCTTAGCGTAAACCATTCGGCCATTGCAGGATCCACTGAAATTTTGGATGTTCAGGAAGGAAAAATATTTAATCAGAATACCCAGGTGCAAACCCCGGGTTTTGATCAGGCAGAGCAGAGGATTAAAATTATCACCTCACTGCTTGTTGGCGACTTAGAGGTGAAAAGGGTATGAGCACTGTTCAGCGGCAGATCGTTTGGGGCGCGTTCATATCAATGCTTGTCTGCGCTATTTTTATTCTGGTTTTTATTTTTCGTTTCCCGTTAATGGATTGGATGGAATTATGGAATACAGATATTATGGACATTCCGATCATTATCTTTCTGCCTGCTTCAAGCATTGTTATTGGAGTTTTATTCGGCCTAATATCAGGACTTTATTGGAAAAAGCAAATACAGTCGATAGACAATTGGCTATATGAAATGGAAGAAGGCAGGCATGTTGAACTTACAAAATTAATGGATGGAGATTCCGAGCTTCAATCGATTATCAAACGGGTCAGTAAAATCCAGAAGCAAATCGCTGAGCAGGCAAAGATTTCGCAAAAATTGGCAACCGAAAAAGCTGAGGACCTTGATAACCGGATGCAAGAGATTATTTCACAAGAACGAAACCGGCTGGCAAGGGAACTGCATGATTCGGTCAGCCAGCAGCTTTTTGCCGCATCGATGCTTATGTCGGCTATTAATGAGACAAGGCATGATAGGGAAGAACGGGAAACCAAGCAGCTGAAGATGGTCGAAGAGATGATTCATCAATCGCAGCTGGAAATGAGAGCGCTTCTTCTCCATTTAAGGCCGGCTGCTTTAAAAGGAAAGACGATTCAGGAAGGAATTCGTGAGCTATTAATTGAATTATCACAAAAGGTTACCATCGAGATAAAATGGAAAGTAGAAGAATTCCCGCTTGATAAGGGGATTGAGGACCATTTGTTCCGCATTCTTCAAGAATCTGTTTCGAATACCCTACGGCATGCAAAAGCATCAGGCTTGGAGGTTCTATTGATCCAAAGAGATCAATTTGTCATTTTACGTGTCATCGATGATGGAGTTGGCTTTAACGTCGAAGAGGCAAAAGCAGGTTCCTATGGATTGCAAAATATGTATGAGCGCGCTATTGAGGTTGGGGGCACATTGAAAATTATCAGTCTTAAGGATAAGGGAACTCGTCTTGAGGTGAAGGTGCCTATTATGGAGTCTGGGGGTGAAATGAATGATTAAGGTTTTATTTGTCGATGATCATGAGATGGTAAGAATAGGGGTCTCTTCCTATTTGTCTGCACAGCCGGATATTGAGGTTGTTGGCGAGGCCGATAACGGAAGAACGGCTATTGATCTTGCACTGGAATTAAGGCCGGATATTATCCTAATGGATCTTGTAATGAAGGAAATGGATGGCATTGAAGCAACGAGTAACATTATTCAGCAATGGCCAGAAGCGAAAATTATCATTGTCACAAGCTTTCTTGATGATGATAAAGTGTATCCTGCATTGGAAGCCGGTGCAACCAGCTATATGCTGAAAACCTCTAAGGCCAGCGAAATTGCTGATGCTGTCAGATCCACTTACCATGGCCAAACAGTCCTTGAGCCGGAGGTTACGGGGAAAATGATGGTAAAGATGAGGCAGAAAAAACAGCAGCTGCTACACGAAGAACTGACAGGAAGGGAAATGGAGATTCTGCTTCTCATGGCCCAGGGAAAAACCAATCAGGAAATCGCCGACGAACTATTCATTGCTTTAAAAACAGTCAAAACACACGTCAGCAATATCCTCAGCAAACTCCAAGTCCAAGACCGTACCCAGGCTGTCATCTATGCCTTCAAGCATTCACTGGTTAATTAAATAGAAGATAATCCGGAAGAACCTGTGTAAAAGGTTCTTTTTTTGTTTTTATATGCATAAACTTGAATTTTTATAAATTTTTTCAGAAAAGTACTATTCAAAAATGATAGGTATATGTATAATAATATCCATCGATGAATAATTATTTATAACTGAATTATTAGAAATACTGGTATTGATGAAAATGGTGCAGATCAGCTATTCAAAAATGAATAATGGATAGGTGAATAAAAATGAATGGTATATTTTTAGATTGGAACAATGAGGAAGAAGTTATCCAATCCATTGAAGAAGATATTATCGTAACCAATTCGGAAGGAAGAATCATTAAGGCCAGCAAAGGCAGTGGAACTCATTATGGCATTAGACCTGAAAGCCTTCTTGGTAAATCAGTTTATGATCTTCAAAAGGAAGGAATATTTCAGCCGGCCATCACCCCGATTGTTTTGCACAGGAGGAAAAAGGTCATTCTTGTACAGACGGCCTTATCCGGGAAAAAGATCCTTATCACGGGCATTCCTGTTTTCAATGAAGCGGGTGAAATCGAACAAGTTGTCAGCTATTCCTATGATATTTCTGAGCTTCTCCTGATAAAAGAATATTTAGGCAATCTCGAAGATGAGATGCAAAGTGTGAAAGAAGAGCTAGCAGCGCTGAGAAAAAAGACGGCTGTGTCTGAAAGCGTAAATCCTTCAACGAGAGAAGGAAAAGATATCTTGGCCTTGATTCACTACTTTGTGCAAAAATATTCCAAGCAGGCAGGGCGCGTGCATCAATTAGATGACGAACTCATCGGTCATCTTCTCCATTTTGAATGGGACGGAAAGGTAAAGGAACTGGAAGGATTAGTTGAACAGCTAATAGCAAACAGCAGCGCAGTTGTTATAAAAAAAGACGCCCTTCCAAAAGAATACCGGCATCTGCCGAAAAAAGAAGACCTGGACCTTTTTAAAGGACAAACCCTCCCGCAAATTCTTGAAGAGGTTGAACGAAAAGTCATCCTTGAGGCAAAGGAAAAGTATAAAACAACAACAGAAATGGCAAAGGAGTTAGGCATCAGTCAGCCTTCCGTTGTCAGGAAATTAAAAAAATACGAGTAGTTAAGCATATTGGCGGAATTCAGACAGCTGGAAATGAACCTGGAGGTATAAAAATGAGCGAACAAAAATGGGACCATTTAGTAAATAATATTTCAGACTTCTTAGCACCAAGCATGGCAAAGGACCATCCCAATCTCCCTGTTGTAAAGGCGGAGGGCTGCTATTATTACGGCGTGGATGGCAAGGAATATCTTGATTTTACATCTGGAATTGCTGTAGAAAATGTTGGGCACCGTCATCCTAAGGTGGTCGAGGCTATTAAAGCAGGTGTAGATCATCTCGTTCATGGACCGTCCGGTGTCATTATCTATGAATCTATCCTTCGATTGGCCGAAGAACTAGGCAAAATTATGCCCGGCAATCTGGATAATTTCTTTTTTGCCAACAGCGGGACAGAAGCTATCGAGGGAGCTATCAAACTAGCAAAATATGTAACAAAGAGACCTTACGTTGTTTCGTTTACCGGCTGTTTCCATGGCCGTTCCATTGGGGCACTAAGTGTCACAACATCAAAAAGCAAGTACCGCAAATATCTGCAGCCATCATGGCTGACCTATCAATTGCCATATGCTAACCCAATGGATTGCCCGGATGGATTAGATCCAGAAGAGTACTTCCCGGAAAAGCTTGAACGTGATGCAGAATCTCTTTTTAAGCATCAGGTAGACCCTGAAGAGGTTGCCTGCATGATTATTGAACCCGTGATGGGTGAAGGCGGATATATCATTCCTCCAAAAAATTGGCTGAAGAAGATCAGAGAAATCTGTGACCGCCATGACATTCTTCTTATTTTTGATGAGGTGCAGACAGGCTTTGGCCGTACAGGGGAATGGTTTGCTGCACAGACATTTGATGTAACTCCAGATATTATGGCGATTGCCAAAGGAATTGCAGCAGGTCTTCCGCTGAGTGCAACGGTCGCATCTAAAGAACTGATGCTTAAATGGCCGCTTGGTTCCCACGGAACTACATTTGGCGGCAACCCGCTTGCTTGCTCTGCCGCATTGGCATCATTAGAGGTCTTTAAAGAGGAAAATCTCCTTGAAAATACGAAGCAAATGGGAAAATACGCAATGGAAATATTGAAAAAGATGCAGGATAAGCATCCGGTTATTGGCAGCGTAAGAGGTGTCGGTTTAATGATTGGGATTGAAATTATTGATCCAAAAACTCACAAGCCTGACGGGGATGGCGTTATGAAACTATTAAATGCCTCCTTGGAAAAGGGCGTTCTCTTCTATTTATGCGGCAACTCAGGCGAGGTAATCCGCATGATTCCCCCGCTTGTTGTCAATAAACAGCAAATTGATCAGGGATTAGCTGCATTAGATGAAGCACTGACAGAGTACGAAACGGAACTTTTTCAAAAATAGGAGGCGAAAAATATGAAAGCTGAAACAAGAATAAACCCGAAAGCTGATACAGCGGCACAGTGGAAGTTTATTATCCCGTCTTTAATCGGAGCCCTGTTGTTTCTCCTTCCCGTAAAATACAACGGAGAAGTGACAATAGGTGTAGGGATACTCGCAACATTGGTGAAAAATACGTTTAATGATTATTTACCGGCATTTATTGTCATTATGCTCGGAATATCCGCTTTGATGACAGTGGTGACAACAATAGCAAAGCCAAGCTTTATCATGGATAGCCGTTTTCTAAAAGGGATCTTTCATACAGGCCCATTTGGCTTAATTATGCGTTTGATTGGATTTGCTGTCGGTTTGATGACCTTATTAGAGGCAGGTCCTGAGTTTATTTGGTCCCGAAATACAGGAGGAGTGGTTCTTTATGATTTATCCCCTGTATTATTAACCTGGTTTTTATTCGCGGGCATTCTTTTGCCATTATTAGTTGAATTCGGATTAATGGAATTTATCGGTGCGCTAGTGCAGAAATTTATGCGTCCATTATTTACACTTCCGGGACGTTCTTCCATTGACTGTTTAGCATCATGGATGGGAGCGGGAACAGTAGGGGTATTAGTTACAACCAAGCAGTATGATGAAGGCTATTATACAAAAAGAGAAGCTGCTGTTATTGCTACGACTTTTTCAATTGCCTCTATAGCCTTTAGCTTAGTAGTTGCTAATGTTGTCGGTCTTGGACATTTATTTATTCCTTTTTACTTAACTGTATCCGTTGCCTGTGTAGTTGCTGCCGTCATTATGCCTAGAATCCCTCCTTTATCAAGAAAGGCTAATACCTATTATGAACCTGTTGGGCAGCAAATCGATGAGACCATTCCAGAAGGCGTATCTAATTTGCAGTGGGGCTGGCATCAAGCGTTAGAAAAAGCAAAAAATGCGCCTAACGGAAAGAAATTATTTGCCAATGGAGTAGAAACTGTATTAGATATTTGGATGGGGCTAATCCCGCTAGTAATGAGCCTAGGTGCTGCAGCATTAATTGTTGCTGAATATACGCCATTTTTCCAAATTATCTCTTATCCTTTTGTACCGCTATTAGAGCTTATGCAGGTGCCTGAAGCAGGGGCTGCCGCCAAAACGATGCTTGTTGGATTTGCCGATATGTTCTTGCCGCCGGTTATCGGAAGCGGAATTGAAAGTGAACTGACTCGTTTTATAGTTGCAGGTCTTTCTTTAACCCAATTAATTTATATGTCTGAAATTGGGATCCTGATTTTACGATCAAACATTCCAGTTAACTTCTTGGAATTATTTATTATTTTCCTTGAAAGAACTATTATTACCTTGCCTGTCATTGTTGTGATTGCCCATTTATTTGTTTTCTAAAGTATGAGTGAAGATCCGCGCCAGCTTTGCATAAATTTGCAGAATGGCAGCGGATTCTTCCCTTTTTTATATATAAAAAGAAGGAAGAGATGAACATGAAAGTTGAAAATCGTGACCGCTTAATGGAAAGAATCAGCGCAGAGCCAGATGTCCCATTAACCTATGAGGAATGGAAGCAGGAAGCTTCTCAGAAAATGAGCATCGGCGGATTTGGTTACGTCAGCACAGGAGCAGGCGGAGAAGAGACAGCTTCGAGAAATGCTCAAGCCTTTAAAAAATGGGCTATGATTCCAAGAATGCTGAATGATGTTTCTCAAGTGGATATGAAGTTATCCTTATTTGGCCGAACTTATGACAACCCATTCTTTCTTTCTCCCATTGGCATGCAAAGGCTGGCAAATGAAGAGGGGGAGCTGGCAACAGCAAGAGCGGCGGCAAATATGAACGTTCCATTGATTGTCAGTACGGTTTCCAGCTACTCGATAGAAGATATTGCCTTCGCTGCCCCAAATAGCTCAAAATGGTTTCAGCTATACTGGTCCGGACGCAGTAAAGACATTTCCTTCAGCATGGTTGAAAGAGCAGAACAGGCTGGCTATGAAGCTGTTGTTCTAACCGTTGATACGGTTATGCTCGGCTGGAGAGAAGGAGATCTTCGAAATAAGTTTTCACCGCTTTCCCAAGGCTTTGGCATGGCGAACTTTGAACAGGATCCTGTATTTATGAAGTCCTTGCCTGACAATGATTTTGACTCGATTATTGAGGGGATTGTCGATTGCCTGCATCACCCGGCTCTGGATTGGAAGAATGTCAGAGAACTTAAGGAACGCACGAATTTGCCCATTTTAATCAAAGGCATCCTCCACCCTGAAGATGCAAGAGAAGCTGTCGAAAATGGAGCGGACGGCATCATTGTTTCCAACCATGGAGGACGGCAGCTGGATGGAGTTATTGCTTCTATTGATGCGCTGCCGGCCATTGTTGAGGCTGTGCAGGGCCAAATCCCTGTTTTACTAGATAGCGGTATTCGCCGCGGAATTGATGCAGTGAAGGCGCTGGCTTTAGGTGCAGATGGTGTTCTGATTGGAAGGCCTTTCTATTATGCGCTGGCCGCCCGCGGACAAGAGGGGGTTGAAAAGTTTCTTGAAAGATTTATTCAAGAAGCCGAAGTCTCGCTTGCTCTATCAGGGGTATCGAAGCTCTCTGAAGCAGCACAAATTAAAATGGTTAGGCAGTAAAGCGGCAGAGGGATGTACCCCTCTGTCCTTTATTGTTTAAGGGTTTGAACAAACATTCCGTCACCTTCAAGCCATTCAGCAATAAAAATTTCTTCATAGCTAAAGATTCCTTGTGAGGAGAGCTGCTGGTTTAGCCATGCTTCATCTTTTCCGAAATCCTTCACTTCATCCCACAGAACAACTCCATCACGAATAAGAGTAACTGGAACATATACAGCACTTGGTGTCATATTAAAGTCTTCCTGTGTCGTTTTCTGATAGGTAGACTTTTTAAGAATACTAATTGAGCCATTTCCCTCTAAATAACAAAAGGCAACTTCACGGATAGAAAAAGTTTCGCTTTGCCGGAGCAGGCTTTGCAGCTGATTGAGATTCATCCGGCTCTTTTTCAGTGCCTCCCGGTCAACTACACCGTTTTTAATAAGAGCAATCGGCTTTCCTTGAACAATCCCGCGAAAAAATAAAAACTTTCGATCCAGATATTCAACAATGAATAATAGAGCACCCCACAGGCTCATGGCGTAAATAATATATAAAGTACCAACTCTCTTCTCATAAATGGCATTTCCAAGTATTTCACTTAACACAATGGACGCAGTAAATGTAAAAGGGGAAATTTGGTTAATAATTTTTCTTCCGACAAATTTTACGATAATAAATAAGAAAAAGAAGCCGGCAATCAGGTCAATGGTTAATTCTGATAAACTCATATGGATACGGTCCTCTTCCAATTTTATTTTCACCTATTAATATTGATTCTGGGTGTTAAATTTATCCATAAAAAGATCGCTTTTGCTGGTTTAGGGAAAATCCTTCATTTTTAAGAAATCAGCTAAATATTATTAGAACTTGTCTCATATCTTATATAGAGCTTGTATTGGCAAAGTATAAGGAGAGTTACAATGAATAAATTTTTTAGGGGAACGCTGCTGCTTGCTGTTGCCGCTTTTGCCGGCGAGTGCATCGAGTTTTTGGTCAATATGGTGCTGGCACGGGAACTGGGGGAAAGAGGGCTTGGCATGTATATGTCTATTCTTCCAACCATTTTTTTAATCGTTCTGCTGGCGAGCTTTGAGCTCCCTGTTTCGATTTCCAAGTTTATTGCAGAAAAGGACAGCAAGTACCATCAAAGCATGCTAAATCACGTGATTAAATGGACTATTCTTTTCACAGCCTTTCTGCTGCCAATTGCTATGTTTATCATGCCATTTATTACAGTATTTGATCAATACCACCCTTATTTGCGATGGGTTGTTGTAGCGTTTATTCCGATTGTCTCATTTTCCTCGATAACAAGAGGATATTTTATGGGCAAGCAGCAGATGGGGAAGATTGCCACTTACAATTTATTGAGAAAAGTTTTTCAGCTTCTGCTATTAGTCTTTCTGTTTCAATTTTTTCAGTTTGAAACAGGTACAGCTGTGTTTATTGCCTTTTGCAGTTTCATAGGCAGTGAGGTTGTTGTTTTTCTATATTTGCTTCATATGTTTATCATTCAATACCAGCAGGCAAAGCGTGAGCCCGGCGAGAAGTTAAGCGGGAAATCGGTAAGGAAGAACCTGCTTGCGGTTTCGATTCCTACGACGGCTTTACGGGTTTTTCATGCGTTGACACATGCAGTCGAGCCATTCCTGATTAAGGCTGCCCTTTTACAGGCAGGTGTGAGCGGTGCCGTTGCTACAGAGCATTTTGGAATGCTTGCGGGAATTGCGATGACGATTGGGTTTTTCCCAGCCTTTATTGCCCATTCTTTTCTAATCATGCTGATTCCAACGGTTTCTGAAGCCTACGCGGAAAAGAATATAGACAAACTGCAAAAGCTTCTTCAGCAGGTGCTGATCATTACGCTCATTTATGGGATTCCCGCGGTCACTTTTTTCTACTTCTTCGCCAAACCAATCACAATGAATTTTTTCCACTCGTATGATGCGGCGCTTTACTTACAATTGCTCTGGCCATTTTTCCTGCTGCATTATTTTATCATTCCGATGCAGGCTTTCTTGATAGGCCTTGGCCTAATGAAAGAAGCGTTTTATCATTTTGTCTGGTCAACCGTGGTTTCGTTTGCGGTTATGTATCTCCTTGGTTCCATGCACAGCTTTCAAATGGACGGAATCATTATCGGGATGAATGCTGGCGCGGTTGTCCTGTTCCTTATGCATTATTTAACCATCTGTAAAAAAATTGGCGTCAGTATTTTTCTTTCACCGCAAAAGGAGATACATTTTTGAATGAAAACAGGAGGAGCATAAAGGCCCCTCCTTTTATAGTTTTCAACTAAGAATCTCAAAGCCGCCTTGCAGCTTTTATTTAATATCCAAATGTTTTTGCCCGGTGTTCACTGTCAATTTTTCTTTTTTTACGGATTTCTGCCCGCTCTTTTGCTGATTCATGGAGATTTTTTTCCTCATCTGTTTCTGGAATCACCTGGGGAACTGCTGTTGGCTTGCCATTTTCATCAATAGCTACCATTGTAATGAAGGACATTGCGCATATATTTCGTTCCCCTGTTATTAAATCCTCAGCCGTTACTTTTACAAACACCTCCATAGAGGTTCTTCCTGTGTATGTAACAAATGATTCCAGACAAACGGCATTTCCCTGGTAGATTGGATGCAGGAAATCAACCGAGTCTGTGGATGCCGTTACTACGTTGCAGCGTGAATGGCGCATCGCAGAAATCCCTGCAGCATCATCAATATAGGCCATCAGTTTTCCGCCAAACAGGGTTCCGTGTGCATTTGTATCCGGCGGAAGCACAATACTTGTTTTTACAACAAATGATTCTTTGCAAAGTTTTGACTTGCTCATCTAAATACTCCTTCCAAACACCCAAGATTCCTGTGTTCGTTTTATCTTTAAAAATTACATCTTCCCTATCTTAACAAATCAGAGGCTAATTTGATAATAGGATAAGGTTTTACATAGCGTAAAAAAAGGAATGAAAGTAAGAGAGGGGCCTTTCTAAATGAAAGCTGTGTTAAAGTTTAGTGTAATTTTAAGCGCCTGGAGAGGAAAACAACGGCCTAATTTAATATAGCCAAATGAAAAATGAGCAATTTGGAAAGGATATGCTTACGACAACTAGACATGGAGAGCGATAAAATGAGAAAGCGCCGGGGAGAATTTGTTATTGCCTTTATATTAATTACTTCTTTAATTCTGCTTTTGTTTTATCCAGTAAGTCCTCCCGTTAAGTATGGGCTTACTCTGTTATACTTTTCAACACTCGCTGTCAGCATTTTTTCATTAATGCTAGAAAATCGCTCACCGCAAGCGACATTGTTATGGATATATGTCCTCGTATTTTTCCCAGTGTTTGGCTATTTGTTTTACTTATTTTCCGGTCAGCTTTACTTAAAAGGATATCTGTTTAAAAGCAAGCGCAAATACAACAGGGACGAATGGAGGAAGCTGCTTCAGAAGGATATCCCTGATGATCTTTCTTTTTTGCAGGATAACCAGCATATGTTTGTTAAATTTGCCCAAAACGCATCGCCAACACCGATCAGTACGGAATCCCGTGCGGCAATTTTAAAAAATGGCGAGGAAACTTTTTCGGAAATCAAAAGAAGGCTGAAGGAAGCCAAAACCTTTATCCATATGGAATATTATATTTATCGCACAGATGAACTTGGCAAGGAATTGATTTCAATTTTAATTGAAAAAGCGCTTGAAGGCGTTGAGGTGCTGTTCATGGCAGATGCCGTTGGAAGCAGAAAGATGGATCCTAATGACCTTAAGGCCATGGAAGGGGCCGGTATTAAGGTTCAGATGTTTTCACCTTTAAAGTATGGATTTTTCAATCAGAAAATTAATTTTCGAAACCATCGAAAGATCATTGTTATTGATGGGGAGATTGGTTTTGTTGGCGGGCTGAATGTTGGCATAGAGTACCTTGGAAGGGATAAAAAGGTCGGTTTTTGGCGGGATACCCATATGCTCCTTTTGGGGGAAGCGGTTTATACTTTACATATGGTGTTTTTGCTTGATTGGGAGTATGTGAGCAATGAGAAAATGATTCAAAGATATACAGACAATAAGCCTAAGGTGGATGACGGCGTGCTTGATGGGGCTGTGCAGGTGGTTGTAAGCGGTCCGGATACACAGCAGGGGATTATGAGCGATTTTTACTTTTCGATGATTTCGTCAGCCATGAAGTCGATTTGGATTGCAACGCCATATCTGGTTCCAGATGAAGCCATTCGAACGGCATTAAGGGTAGCGGCTGCAAAAGGGATTGAGGTTAAAATCATGGTTCCGGAAGTCAATGACGGTTTCCTGACACAATACGCAAGCCGGTCTTATTTTTCCGAGCTGCTGCGATACGGAGCAGAGATATATTCTTATAAAAAGGGATTCCTGCATCAAAAGGTTATTATTATTGATGGGAACCTCGCCTCATTGGGAACGGCCAATATGGACATGCGCAGCTTCCACCTGAACTTTGAGGTCAATGTACTATTGTATGGTACAAGCTCCATCCGCGACCTCGTTGCCCACTACGAAGAAGACATGAAAGAAAGCGAAAAAATCAACTCAGTCCAATACTACAAAAGAGGCTTCGCCGAACGAACCAAAGAATCCTTCGCCAGACTCTTTTCTGGAGTGCTTTAAAGCGCCGGGGGACAGGCCCCCGCGAGAGTAAAGCGTTAAAGCATCGGGGGACAGGCCCCCGCAGGAGTAAAGCGTTAAAGCGGCAAGGTGATCCGAATGTGGCGAATGCAAAAAAGCAGGGGAATGAATTCCCCTGCTTTTTGGTGCTAGTCTAGATTAGTCCCTGCTTCCAAGAATCCCGAAGATACGAAGGATGCTGATGAACAGGTTGATAAAGTCCAGGTATAGGCTTAGTGCCATAAGCGGAACCTCTTCTGCGGAAACTCCGTGGTGCTTCATCCGATTGAAATCGAATAAAATGTATCCGCTGAATACCAGTACACCAATGAATGAAAAGGCAAGCATGCCTGTGGAGCTTAACGGCCAGAAGATATTAAAAATAGATATCGCAATGAGAGCCAGCAATGCTGCCATTAGCATGCCGCCCAAAAAGCTTAAGTCACGCTTTGTTGTTGATGCATAAATTGCTAAGCCGGTAAATACAGTTGTGGTTGTCGCGAGTGCAAGCAGCACTGGATTTGGCCCGATGGCTGTTAAATAATGAGAAACAATTGGGTAGGTCGTTACACCGGATATAAATGTAAATGCGTATAAAAAGGTATAGGACATCGCTTTTTTCCTGCGAATAAAGAACGCAAAGATTAACATAACGAATTCTAAGATAATCAGCGGCAAAAACAACGCCGGCGGCACAAATACACCCGCCATTGTACCCGCGAAAGCAACAGCAAGCGATAGGGCAAATGCTCTTAATACAGACGGCATATAACTATTATTAGCTGTTTGTTGATAGTACATTTAATTCACCTCATCATATTTCTTACCTAAATATACGTTTGTCCATAAAAAGAGTTTCATAAAAAATTATCTTTCTTTTAATAAATCTCTGATTTCTGTTAACAAAGCCTCTTTTGTATCTACCTTTGGTGCTTCACGTTTCGGTTCCTCTTTCTTTTTAAACCATTTATTGACTAGACGGACAAACATAAAGATTGAGAAGGCCACAATTAGGAAGTCAACCACATTTTGTACAAACATCCCGTATTTGACTTCAGCTGACCCAACCGTAAAAGCTAATTCTTTTAAATCAATTCCCCCAACAAGAAGACCAACAAGAGGCATGATGATGTCTTCAACAAGAGAGGAAACAATTTTTCCGAACGCAGCCCCGATAATTACCCCGACAGCAAGATCTAGTACATTTCCTTTGAGTGCGAATTTTTTAAATTCATTCCACATATAGTAATAACACCTTTCTTTAAAAATATCCTGCTAATTATACTATGTAAATAGTGGAAAGGTCTATTCCTCTTAAACGTCCTATTGACAGAAAGTTGTTTATCCACTATTATGTTTTTCGGCAGGTACACGAGACTGTGTTTTAGTCTACCTGAAAAACTTCATAACTTCCCGTGTCCAGCGGGAGAGGTTCATAGCTTCACCCTCTATAAAAAACTATGGCTTTGATTAAAAATAATCAACCATATCCAAAGAGGATATGGTTTTTATATTTTTATGGAGCTTTTAGTGAACCTCTTTTATTGGCGCGGTCATATAAAGGAGGATTTTTTTATGTCTGGAAGAAAAGAAGAGGAGCTTAAGGATATTACCTTATTGGGCAATCAAGGGACGAAGTATTTGTTTGAGTACTCACCGGAGATTTTGGAGTCGTTTGACAATAAGCATCCGTACCGTGATTATTTTGTGAAATTCAACTGCCCGGAATTTACAAGTCTTTGTCCTATCACGGGACAGCCAGATTTTGCAACGATTTACATCAGCTATATCCCTGATAAAAAAATGGTTGAAAGCAAGTCTTTAAAGCTTTATTTATTTAGTTTTCGGAACCATGGTGATTTCCATGAGGATTGCATGAACATCATCATGAATGACCTCATCGAGCTAATGGATCCGCGATATATTGAGGTATGGGGGAAATTTACCCCAAGAGGAGGAATCTCCATCGACCCTTACTGCAATTACGGTAAGCCAGGCACAAAGTATGAAAAAATGGCAGAGAACCGCCTAATGAACCACGATCTCTACCCAGAAACCGTCGACAACCGATAAAAGGACAGAGGGACAGTGAACTATAACCCGAATAATGGACACCCTTAAAAAAGGGACGTTATTCGGGTTTTGTTATGTCTTTAATTAAAGAACCCGTTTATAATAAAAGCACTGATTGTGGACGGAGGATT
>Ga0182742_1002043_pt1 | contig 23517 bp, 20 predicted proteins | sample eDN5th37CBELigMG_FD_128880 | JGI IMG/M metagenome (GOLD analysis project Ga0182742, IMG submission 128880) | Enriched Miracle-Growth compost microbial communities from Emeryville, California, USA - eDNA 5th pass 37_C BE-Lig MG (version 2)... ... | reverse complement strand
GTCCTTGTCCTTGGGCGCCGCATTGTTGATCTGCTCGCGCAGGGCCATGAGGGCGTCGAGCTCGCAATCGAGCGACAGGTAGAAGTGCGGAACGGTCTGCTTCGATTCCACGAGGCGCTTGGCAATGGTCTTGCGCATGCCGTCGAGGGGCACTTCCTCGTAGGATCCCGGCTCGAACATGGCCTTGACCTGATCGGCGCCCATGCTCGGAGCGAGCTGCTGCGCCGCCGCAGGCTTCGCAGCCGGAGCCGCCGCAGGGGCGGCTGCGGGCTTCGCGCCGCCGCCCTGGAGCGCTGCGCGAACGTCCTTCTCGACGACACGGCCGTGCGGGCCGGAGCCCTGAATCGACGCGATGTCGATGCCCGCTTCCTTCGCGATGCGCTTGGCGAGGGGCGAGGCGAAGATGCGGTTCCCGCCAGCCTGCTGCCCTGCCCCGTTCGGCTTTCCTCCTTGGGCCGGACCAGCGGGAGCCTGATCGACGCGCGCGTAGGACATGTGCGCGGATTGATCGCCTTGAACCGGGTTGGCCTGCGACGCAGGCGCGGCCGCAGGAGCGGGAGCCTCCTCAGCCTTCGGCGCGGGAGCCGGAGCGCCGCCCACCGGAGCCGTCACGCTCTTGGGATCTTCGCCTTCCTCGGCAATGAGGGCGATCACCTGGTTGACCGGCACATCCGCGGTCCCTTCCGGCACGACGATCTTGGCGAGGATACCTTCGTCCACCGCCTCCACTTCCATGGTGGCCTTGTCGGTTTCGATCTCGGCGATCACGTCGCCGGATTTGACCGTATCGCCCTCCTTCTTCAGCCACTTGGCAAGGTTGCCCTTTTCCATGGTGGGAGAGAGAGCGGGCATCAGGATATTGATGGGCATGGCGTTTTTCGATCCTGATCTGAACTAGTTGATGGCTTGCGAGGAGCTGGGATCGGACGGGTCGTCCAGCTCGGCTTGAATGCCCGAAACGATCTCGGCCAGGGCTTCCTCTTCCGAGACGTCGGTTTCCATGGCGTAGACGCGCGCGGCGTGGCGGGCGAGATCCACCAGGAGCACGCCCCAGGTGAACGGATCGTCGAAGGCGCGGCGAAGCGCGATGCTCACCGCTCCGTCGACCACCGAAGCCCTCAGGATTTCGACGCCACCCTTGTCGAGCGCATCTGGCGGCACATTGAGAGCTTCGAATTTCCGCTCTTTCATGATCTCACCTGTAGCAGACGGCCTTTGCCGCCTGGACCACCTCGCCGACCGACGGAAGCGCCAGCTTCTCGAGGTTGGCGGCATACGGCATGGGCACGTCCTTGCCGGTCACGCGGATCACGGGAGCGTCGAGATAGTCGAACGCGTTTTCCATGATGCGCGCGGCGATCTCCGCACCCACGCCAGATTGGGGATAGCCCTCCTCCACCGTGACGCAGCGGCCGGTCTTCATGACCGAGGCGACGATGGTTTCCGTGTCCATGGGGCGGATCGTGCGCAGATCGATCACCTCGGCGGAGATTCCTTCCTTCTCGAGTTCCTGCGCCGCTTTCAGCGCATAGGTCATGCCCATGGAGAAGGACACGATGGTGACGTCCTTGCCCTCGCGATGGATGCGCGCCTTGCCGATCGGGATCGTGAAATCGTCGAGCTTCGGCACCGGGAAGGATTGTCCGTAGAGAATCTCGTTCTCGAGGAAGATGACCGGGTTCGGATCGCGGATGGCGCTCTTGAGCAGGCCTTTCGCGTCGGAGGCAGAGTAAGGAGCGACGACCTTGAGGCCCGGGACCTGGGAGTACCAGGCCGAGAAGTCCTGGCTGTGCTGCGCCGCCACGCGGGCCGCCGCGCCATTGGGGCCGCGGAATACGACGGGTGCGCCGAGCTGACCGCCGGACATGTAGAGAGTCTTTGCCGCCGAGTTGATGATCTGGTCGATCGCCTGCATGGCGAAATTGAAGGTCATGAACTCGACGATCGGCCTCAGACCCGTGAACGCCGCGCCGACGCCCACGCCGGCGAAGCCGTGCTCGGTGATCGGCGTATCGATGACGCGCCGGGCGCCGAATTCCTGCAGCAGCCCCTGGGTCACCTTGTAGGCGCCCTGGTACTCGGCCACCTCTTCGCCCATGACGAAGACGGCTTCGTCCTTGCGCATCTCCTCGGCCATGGCGTCGCGGAGCGCCTCGCGGACGGTCATGTTGACCAATTCCGTGCCTTCGGGGATTTCCGCCATGGCGTCGTAGGCGGTGCGGTTGCTGATCACCGAGGGTGCAGCGGGCTCCGTGACGGGTGCCGCATCGGTGCCGGGGATTGCATCCGACGAGGGCCGGTCTGCCATTCCCTCGCGCTCCATGTCGGGGGTCGGCGCGGCCTGCGCCTCAGGCTTGGGAGCGGACGGGGCTCTCGCTGACGACGCGGCGGCGGACACGTCCTCCCCCTCATCCGCCAGGATCGCGATCGGGGTGTTCACGGCCACGTTGTCGGTACCGTCGGCGACCAGGATCTTGGCCAGGACGCCTTCGTCGATCGCCTCGACCTCCATGGTCGCCTTGTCGGTTTCGATCTCGGCCAGCACGTCGCCGGGCTTCACCTTGTCGCCTTCTTTTTTCAGCCACTTGGCCAGTTTGCCCTGCTCCATGGTGGGCGAGAGGGCGGGCATGAGAATGTCGGTCGCCATGAAAGACTCGTGTTGATTGTCGCTGCGGCGAAAGTTTCAGAGCGATGCGAGCGCGTCGCTATTTGGCAGTGGAGTTTCCTCCACCTTTCTGAAGCAGGCTCAGAGTAGGATATCCGTGTAGAGCTCGGACGGATCAGGCTCCGGATCGTGCGTGGCGAACTCGGCCGCCTCGTTCACGATCTCGCGCACCTTGCTGTCCATGGCCTTCAATTCCTCCTCCGAAAGCTTCCAGCTTTCCAGGAGACGCCGGCGCACCTGCTCGATGGGATCGTGCTCCTCGCGCATCCGGGCCACCTCGTCCTTCGTGCGGTACTTCGCAGGATCGGACATGGAATGGCCGCGATAGCGGTAGGTTTGCATCTCGAGAATGTACGGGCCCTTGCCGGAGCGGGCATGCTCGATCGCGCGCTGACCGGCGGCGTAGACCGCGCGGATATCCATGCCGTCGACCTGCTCGCCCGGAATGCCGAAGGACACGCCGCGTTTCGAGAAGTCGGTCTGCGCCGAAGCGCGGCTCACGGCCGTGCCCATGGCGTAGCGGTTGTTCTCGATCACGTACACCACGGGCAGCTTCCAGAGCTGCGCCATGTTGAAGCTCTCGTAGACTTGGCCCTGGTTGGCTGCGCCGTCGCCGAAATAGGTCAGGCAGATATTGCCGTTCTCACGATAGCGATTGGCGAAGGCGATGCCGGTGCCAAGCGAAACCTGCGCACCCACGATGCCATGCCCGCCATAGAAGTTCTTCTCCTTGGAGAACATGTGCATGGAGCCGCCCTTGCCTTTCGACAGGCCGCCGCGGCGCCCGGTCAACTCGGCCATGACGCCCTTCGGGTCCATGCCGCAGGCCAGCATGTGACCGTGATCCCGGTAGCCGGTGATCACCTGGTCGCCCTCCTTCGTCGCCATCTGCATGCCGACGACGACCGCTTCCTGGCCGATATAGAGGTGGCAGAAACCGCCGATCAGGCCCATGCCGTACATCTGGCCGGACTTCTCTTCGAAGCGGCGGATCAGCAGCATGTCGTTATAGGCTGCGAGATCCTGGTCTTTGTCGAATTGTGGGATGTTAGGGGTGGCTCCGCGCACAGAGCCTTTGCTGGAAGTGGACTTGTTAGCCGCGCCTGTACCGGCACGGCCCGCCTTGCGGGCAGCAACAGCCATCGGTTCCTCCGAAGGATTTCCTCGACGAAAGTTGTAGCGCAGTCGGAATCGGAAATCGAGTGGCACCAACGACCTTTTGCGCTGCACAATGAATCGCGCAACGCTTTGGAAATAGTACCTAATTTTTGATCAACACGATTTCAGTTAATTCATTCTTTTGGAGTATTTCGGTCAAGGTCCCGTGATGATGACCAAGTCGTTCTTGTGAACACGTCCCAACATTACGCGTGCCCTTTCCTCAAGAAGATCGCGGTCGATCTGATCGCTCCGCAGCAGAGCGATGCGGCGCTCCCAATGGGTTCGCTCGGATTTGAGCTCGTCGAGCTCCTTGTTCAACTCGGCCATCTGGGCCTCGTATTGCTGCTGGGCTTCGATGCCGCGTGCGCCGCTATGGGCGTGATGTACGAAATACGCCGCAACCGCTGCAGAAATGCCGTAGAGCACCAGCGGAATCAAAAAACGTCTCAGTCGCCTGCGGATCACCATGTGGTTTTTCTAGACCCCACATGGTTAAGAACCGGTTAGGAGCCTTGCCCCGCCCGCCTTCGCCGCGGGCCCCGTGCCTTTCTCCGCCGAGACATTCCGGTAAAGGCTCCTCCTCCTGACGAGGTGCGTTCACACGAAAAAGGGCCGCACAAGGCGGCCCTCCTTCCCTTAACTGAAATATAGTTATCTTACGCCAGCGCCTTCAGTGCGGCGCGTCCCGCATACTTGGCCTGAGAGCCCAGCTCTTCCTCGATGCGGATGAGCTGGTTGTACTTGGCAAGCCGGTCGGAGCGGGCGAGGGAGCCGGTCTTGATCTGCCCGCAATTCGTGGCGACCGCGAGATCGGCGATCGTGGAATCCTCCGTCTCACCCGAACGATGGGACATGACGGCGGTGTAGCCGGCGCGCTGGGCCATATCGACCGCGTTGAGCGTCTCGGTCAGAGAGCCGATCTGGTTTACCTTCACCAGGAGCGAATTGGCGACGCCCTGCTTGATGCCCTGCGAGAGACGGTTCACGTTGGTGACGAAGAGATCGTCGCCCACGAGCTGGCACTTGGAGCCGACGAGATCGGTCACGGCCTTCCAGCCCTCCCAATCGTCCTCGGACATGCCGTCCTCGATGGTGGCAATCGGATAGGCGGAGACGAGCTTCGCCAGGTACTCGGCCTGCTGCTGAGGCGAGAGCTTCTGGCCCGTGCCCTCATAGACATAGGCTCCGCCCTTGAAGAACTCGGTAGCCGCGCAATCGAGGCCGATGACCATGTCCTGGCCCGGCTTGTAGCCTGCCTGCTCGATGGACTTCATGATGAAGTCGAGCGCGGCTTCCGCGGAAGGCAGGTTCGGCGCGAAGCCGCCTTCGTCGCCCACATTGGTATTGTGGCCGGCGTCCTTCAGGGCCTTCTTGAGGGTGTGGAACACCTCCGCGCCCATGCGCACGGCTTCCGCCAGCGTCGGCGCGCCGACAGGCATGATCATGAATTCCTGGAAGTCGATGGGGTTGTCCGCATGCGCGCCACCGTTGATGATGTTCATCATCGGAACGGGCAGGACGCGCGCCTGCGTGCCGCCCACATAGCGATAGAGCGGCAGGGTCGAGGCTTCGGCGGCGGCCTTCGCGACGGCGAGCGACACGCCCAGGATGGCGTTGGCGCCCAGCCGGCTCTTGTTGGGGGTGCCGTCGAGCTCGATCATGGTCTCATCGATGGCGACCTGCTCCTCGGCGTCCATGCCGCCGATGGCATCGAGAATCTCGTTGTTCACGGCGTCGATGGCCTTCAGCACGCCCTTGCCGAGATATTTGGACTTGTCGCCGTCGCGCAGCTCGACCGCCTCGTGAGCGCCGGTCGAGGCGCCCGAAGGAACGGCGGCCCGGCCCATGGAGCCGTCTTCGAGAGTGACATCCACCTCCACCGTGGGATTGCCACGGCTGTCGAGGATCTGGCGGGCGAAAACGTCTATGATCGCAGTCATTAAGCAGGCTCCCTGGGGCTGAAGAGCGGCCGGTACGCCCGCAGCGACGGGTGCGGCCTCACGTCATGAAATCGCTTATTGACCGAAATGCGTAAGCGGGCAAGGACGAGAGCAGTCCTTAAAGGTTTGATCCAAGGTGAAATACCATGACGGAGACCCATCTCCAGCTCGGCCAAGCGACCGCAACACCCCTGTCCCCTGAGGAAGCGCAGCTCGACAGGGTGCCGAACCCTCACCCCGACACGGATTATCTCGCCCGCTTCACGGTGCCGGAGTTCACCTCACTCTGCCCCGTGACCGGCCAGCCCGACTTCGCGATCATCGTGATCGACTACGTGCCGGGTCCGTGGCTCGTCGAATCGAAGTCGCTGAAGCTCTACATGCACAGCTTCCGCAATCACGGCGCCTTCCACGAGGATTGCACGGTGGCGATCGGCAAGCGCCTCGCGGAGCTGCTGGAGCCCCGCTATCTGCGGATCGGCGGCTACTGGTACCCTCGCGGCGGCATTCCCATCGACGTTTTCTGGCAGACGGGCGAGTTGCCGAAGAACCTCTGGCTGCCGGACCAGGGCGTCGCGCCCTATCGGGCCCGCTGAGGAGCCGGCCGTCTCAGCACGATGGAGGCGTTGAGCCCGACGCCCAGGATGATCATGGCGGCTATGGTGGTCGAGGCGGTGAGCCCGATATGGCGCAGGCCGAAGCCCATAAGCACCACGCCGAGCGCCTGGCCGCAGAAGAACGAGAAGGCGTGGAGCGCGACGGCCGAGGCGCGCGCTCCCGGCGCCACCTCGGTCACCTGGGCCTGGAAGGTGTTGTGGAGCATGTAGAAGCCGAGGCCCATCAGCAGCAGGGCGGCGAAATCGGACTTCCAGTCTCCCGCGAATCCTAAGGCCACCAGGGCAGCCGCGGCCAGAAAACCTCCGCCGATGAGAATGCGCCCGATGCCGAGGCTTTTGAGCATCCAGGTCACGAGAGCGGAATAGACGAGCCCGCCGATCGCAAAGCCGCCGATGGCGAACCCGGCCTGCGCCGCGCCGCCCCCGCCGCGCTCTTCGAGCAGTGGCGCCACATAGGGAAAGATGCCGAAGATCGCGATGGCCTCCACGAACACCGAGCCGAAGAGAAACAGGGCGCGTGGATTGGACAGGATGTCCCTGTAGCGCAGAACGGCCGCCCGGGGATCGAACTTGCCGCCCGGAAGGGCGCCTCGAAAGCCGATCATCGTGGCCCCCAGGGCACATGCCATCATGACGGTGGAGAGCCCGAACACGCCGCGCCAGCCGATCCATTCCGCCAGCAGCCCCGCCAGGGACGAGCCCGCAAGCTGGCCGACGATGACGGCAACCAGATAGCGGCTGAGCGCCACCTGGCGCTGGGCCATCTCCACGCGATCCCCGATAAGCGCGATGGAGAGCGGCACGGCCCCGCCCGCCGCCGCACCGGCGATGATGCGCAATCCGAAAAGCGTCGTGGCATTCGGCGCAAAGAACGATCCGGCGAGCGCCAGAAAGAGAAGCGACAGGGCCACCTTCATGACGCGCTCCTTGCCGAGCGCATCGCCGATGGGGCCGAGAATGGGCTGGATGAAGGCATAGGGCAGCGCGAAGGCAGCCGAGAGAAGCGCGATGGTCTGCGTCGAGGAGCTCAGATCCCGGGCGATCACACCCACCATGGGCTCGACCGCGCGGGCGGAGAAGGTGCTGGCGAAGCCGCTGACGGCGAGGATCAGGATGAGATTGCGCGAGGACATGACGCTCTGAAGGTGAAGGCCGCGAGAGGGAGCCCATTGCTCCATATCACGGTCCTTCCCCAAGGGGAGATGCGGGAATGCACGGCTGCCTTCCCATCACGTCATGGAATGTTGCCGATCCGGCTCAGATCGCCCTGCCCTTCGCCAGCGCGTCAAAGGCCTTCAACTGGGCCAGGAGGCTCTCCAGCTGCTTCAGGGGCACCATGTTGGGTCCGTCGGAGGGAGCCTTGTCCGGATCCTGGTGGGTCTCGATGAAGACGCCCGCGACACCCACGGCGACTGCGGCGCGGGCCAGCACCGGCACGAATTCCCGCTGTCCGCCGGACGTCGCGCCCTTCCCCCCGGGCTGCTGCACCGAGTGGGTCGCATCGAAGATCACCGGGGCGCCGGTCTCCGCCATGATCGGCAGGGAGCGCATGTCGGAGACGAGGGTGTTGTAGCCGAAGGAGGCTCCTCGTTCGGTGAGCATCACGTTCGGGTTCCCGGCCGCCCTCACCTTCTCGGCGACGTTCGCCATGTCCCAGGGAGCCAGGAACTGTCCCTTCTTCACGTTGACCACGCGTCCGGTCCGGGCTGCGGCGACCAGAAGATCCGTCTGGCGGCAGAGGAAGGCGGGAATCTGCAGAATGTCGACCACTTCGCCTACAGGCGCGCATTGGTCGTTCTCATGTACGTCCGTGATGACGGGAAGGCCGAATGTCTCCTTCACCTCGGCGAAGATCCCCAGGGCCTTGTCGAGCCCTATGCCGCGGGCGCTCGAGATGGAGGTACGGTTCGCCTTGTCGAAGGACGACTTGTAGACGAGCCCGAGGCCGAGCTTGCCTGTGATCTCCTTGAGGGCCGCCGCCATCTCGAGCGCGTGGTCGCGGCTTTCCATGGCGCAGGGGCCCGCAATGATGCTGAGCGGCAGGTGGTTGCCGAAGCGGACGGAGCCGGCCTCGACGATGGCGGGGGTCTGTTTCGTATCGGTCATGGCCGTCACCTACTCCCTTTCTGGCCAGACTGGAAGCGGCGATGTCCCATGGCCCATGCCAGGCGGAATTCAGAAGGTCATCGAGGCCGCGTTGATGATGCCGGCCGAGAGGGAGGAGGCGCCAAGGAACAGGGCGGCCGCCATCTCGCCTCCGGCGATCCTCTGGGAGAGATTCGGCATCAGGATGCGGACCAGCCAGTAGACGACGATCTGGACTGCGAGAGCCACGAGGCCCCACACGAGCAGATCGACGATACCCTGCGCATGAACGATGGCGCTGCCGAGGGGAAGCGCAAATCCTACGAGGCTGAAGCCCAGGGCCGTCGAAGCCGAGATCACGTTCTGCCGGATCAGGGCGAACTCGTTGTGCATGGTCGCCAGCGTGTAGATGCCGAGATACAGCCCCACGAGCCCGATGGCGATGACGAAAAAGACCAGGAAATCGAACAAACCCGCCAGAGTGGAAGTCACAATCAGCCCCTCACGATTCTTGTCTCTCGATTGATAAGGGATCGTGGTTAATTTATTGTATTACCTCAAACGCAATGGCGACGCCGAAGGCCGCGCTGGCCGGGACCACGAGCCGGCTGCCCACATGCTGGTACGGGATTTCCTCCGCATCGAGGCGCTTGGATTGGACCAGGATGTCTTCCACCCGCACCGTGAAGGCCACGAAGCACGGCTGATCCAACTCCGCTTCGATCGAGATGAAACTCTCGGCGGCATCGTCCGGCGTCATCACGTCGAGATGCGCATCCGAAAGGCGGAAGGAAAGATCGTGCAGGGCCGGGCTCGTCGGCACGACACCCGTGAAGTCCGTAAGAAACTTCTTGAAGCGATCCGGCTCCGGAGCGGCAAGCGCCACGGCCGCGAGGCCTGCGGCCCCGTTCTCATGGATCTGGAATGCCGGGTTCCAGAAATTCTCGGGAAAATGCTGCTGGCAGACGAAGAATCCCGCTTTCGGGGCCGACTTGTCCGCCGCGAAGGCCAAGGAAAAGGCGACCTTCGTGTCGCTTCCGTCGGGCCTTTTCCCTGTGCGTTCGAAATGAAACGGCTCGAAGTCCCCGATGCCCTTATCAGCAAAGGACGCCGCGTCCGATCTGGCGTCCTGGCTGTCGAGCACCAGCATGGCGAGGCCTTCCCGATCTTTCAGGTAATCCTGAACGAAGGCCCCGAAACTGAAACGGCGCTCCTCGTGAGGAGGGATTGGCGCTCCCTCGCCCACCGTGATCAGCTCCAGGAACGTGCCCGGAAACTGCACGATATGGTTCTCCGTGCCCCAGGAATGCCGGTTGCGTGCGCCGACCTGAAACCCCAGGCGCCGGTAAAACTCGGCGGCCCTTTCAAGGTCGTGCACGGCAATGACGAGGTGGTCTATCCTGCGGGTCATCAAGCTCTTTCCTATCCGTCGAGCCATTTAACCTAGGGCGGCAAACGCAATCTCAATACGAAAACGCCGGCGGGGACCGCCGGCGTTTTTCAATGGGATATCAGACCAGCCGGCTCTGTTCCACGGCCGCATGGATGAAGCTCTTGAAGAGCGGATGCGGCTCGAAGGGTCGCGACTTCAGCTCCGGATGGTACTGGACGCCGATGAACCAGGGGTGGTCCTCGTATTCGACGATCTCGGGCAGAACGCCGTCCGGAGAGACGCCGGAGAAGCGCAGGCCCTTCGATTCCAGCCGCTCGCGATAGGCCATGTTGACTTCGTAACGGTGGCGATGGCGCTCGGAGATCTCTGTGCCGCCGTAGATCTCGGCCACCTTGCTGCCGGGCATGAGCTTCGCCTGATAGGCGCCCAGGCGCATGGTGCCGCCGAGATCGCCGCCCGCCACGCGCTTCTCGAGCTCGTTCCCGCGCAGCCATTCGGTGAGAATGCCGACGACAGGCTCCGGCGTGGGGCCGAACTCGGTGGAGTTGGCATCCTTGATCCCGGCCAGGGAGCGGGCCGCCTCGATCACGGCCATCTGCATGCCGAAGCAGATCCCGAAATACGGCACCTTGCGCTCACGCGCGAACCGGGCCGCCCGGATCTTGCCCTCGGCGCCGCGCTGGCCGAAGCCGCCGGGCACCATGATGCCGTGAATGCCTTCGAGGAGTGGAGCCGGATCCTCGTTCTCGAAGATTTCGCTCTCGATCCAATGGAGGTTCACCTTCACCTGATTGGCGATTCCGCCATGGTGAAGCGATTCGATCAGCGACTTGTAGGCATCCTTCAGGCCCGTGTACTTGCCCACGACGGCGATGTTCACCTCGCCTTCCGGATTGTGCACGCGTTCCGAGATCTTGGTCCAGCGGCTCAGGTCCGGGTCCTTCGAGCTGTCGAGCCCGAAGGCCGCCAGAACTTCGCTGTCGAGGCCCGCATCGTGATAAGCGAGCGGCACGTCGTAGATGGAGCGGGCGTCCCGCGCCTCGATCACGGCCGTTTCGCGCACGTTGCAGAACAGCGCGAGCTTCTTGCGCTCGTCCTTCGGGATCTCCCGATCCGTGCGGCAGAGAAGGATGTCGGGCTGGATGCCGATGGAGCGCAGCTCCGCAACGGAATGCTGCGTCGGCTTGGTCTTCAATTCGCCCGCTGAAGGAATGAACGGCAGTAGCGTCAGGTGGACATAGATCGCCTGCCCCCGCTCCAGGTCGTTGCCGAGCTGTCGGATGGCCTCGAAGAACGGCAGGCCCTCGATGTCGCCGACCGTGCCGCCGATCTCCACCAGAACGAAATCGTAGCCCTCGTTGCCGGTGAGCACGAAGTCCTTGATGGCGTTCGTGACATGCGGAATCACCTGGATCGTGGCGCCGAGATAGTCGCCGCGCCGCTCCTTGGTGATGATGTCGAGATAGATCCGGCCCGTGGTGATGTTGTCGGCCTTGGAAGCCGGAACGCCGGTGAACCGCTCGTAATGGCCCAGGTCCAGGTCGGTCTCCGCGCCGTCGTCGGTCACGAAGACCTCGCCGTGCTGATAGGGACTCATCGTCCCCGGATCGACGTTGAGATATGGGTCGAGCTTACGAAGCCTGACCTTATAGCCGCGTGCTTGAAGAAGCGCCCCCAGGGCCGCCGAAGCCAGCCCTTTGCCGAGCGAAGACACCACGCCGCCGGTGATAAATACGTACCGCGTCATGGACCCCTATCCATCAATAAGGAGCGCCGATTCGCAACGTGCGAATCCTGCCACCCCAAAACCATCCACAAAAGAAGAGGGCCGGAGTTCCGGCCCTGCTGCTTGGCTTACTGATGAGGCGCCGCGGGCGCCGGAGCGCTCGGCGCAGGAGCCGGGCTCGCCGGTTGCTCGCCCTGAAGGCGCTGCAACTGCTCGAGCACGCTGCCGCCCTGCGGAGCCGCAGGAGCGGGCTGGCCAGCCGGGGCCGCCGGGGCTGCGCCGTCCAGGATCGAACGCGGGCCACGACCCGACGTGGCCATGACGGTCAGCGCGATGCTCGTCACGAAGAACAGACCGGCCAGAATGGCCGTGGCACGGGTGAGCGCGCTCGCCTGGCCGCGACCGGTCATGAAGCCGGATACGCCACCGCCGCCGCCGCCGCCGAGCCCCATGCCGCCGCCCTCGGAGCGCTGCAGGAGCACCACGCCGATCAAGGCGAGCACAATGATCAGGTGGATAATGATGAGAACTGTTTGCATCGTTCCAAAAACCTCAAGCGGCTGCGCTAAAATGCGTCAGCCGCTCGCAATCCGTTCGTTGCGGCGGCCTGTAGCATAGGTGGGCGCAGGATCAAAGACCTGCAAGGCGCCTTTTGGGACTCCAAAGTGTTTTAGCGACCATGAAAACCCCAAAAATACTTCCGTTGAGGCAGCTTAGCTGAGATACGCGCCGGCGATTGCCAGGAAATCGGCCGCAACCAGGCTCGCGCCCCCCACGAGAGCGCCATTGACGTTCTCCACAGCCATCAGTTCGGCCGCGTTCGAGGGTTTGACGGAGCCGCCATAGAGGATCCGCACTCCGGCGTGCTCGGCCTTGCCGACGAGGCGCTTGAGCTCCTCCCGGATGGCCGCGTGGACCTCGGCCACGTCCGCGGCGGTCGGAGTCAGTCCCGTGCCGATGGCCCAGACAGGCTCATAGGCCACGACCAGGTTGTGGCTATTGGAATCGACCGGAATCGACCCGCGCAGCTGCTTGCGGACCACCGAAAGGGCCTTCCCGGCTTCGCGCTCCTCGCGGGTTTCGCCCACGCATACGATGGCGGTCAGGCTTGCCCGATGGGCCGCGACGGCCTTGGCGCAGACGTCTGCGTCCTTCTCCCGGTGGTACTGGCGGCGCTCGGAATGGCCCACGATCACATAGGTCGCGCCGGCATCGGCCAGCATCTCGGCCGAAAGATCGCCCGTGAAAGCGCCCGTTTCCTTGGCATGGCAGTCCTGGCCGCCGACGCCGACCCGCGAGCCCACGCAGGCGACGGCAAAGCTGTGCACAAGGGTGGCAGGAGGGCACACGACGAGCTCGACCTTGGCCTTGAGGCCAGGAGTATAGCCAGCCTGAATCTCGGTCAGGACCTCATGGGAGGACTTGAGACCGTTCATTTTCCAGTTTCCCGCCACCAGCGGGCGCGGCCAATCGACGCTCATTCTCCGACTCCTGTCACGCTTGATAACTTGGCAGTAGCAGAGCCTTAAGGCTGCTTTCAACCGGTCTTGCCCTTTTCCCCGGGCCTTTGATGGGCTATCGGCCTGTTAAACGAGTTTTTTGAGATCGGGTTCACGATGCTTCGGAATATGCGCAAGGCTGGGCAGACACTGGTCGGCAAAACCATCGCTACCGTCTTTTTCGCCGGATTGATCGTCAGCTTCGCGATCTGGGGGATCGGCGACATCTTCCGCACGAGGCCCGAATCCACGGTGGCCGAGGTGGGCAAGACCCAGATCACGGTCAACCAGGTGCGCAACGCCTATACCAACCAGCTCCAGCAGCTGAGCCGCCAGTTCCGCACCGTGATTACCGCCGAGCAGGCCCGCATGTTCGGCCTCGACCAGCAGGTGCTCAACTCCCTGGTCACCGAGGCGGTCATGTCCGAGGAGGCGAAGCGCTTGGGGCTCTCCGTCTCCGACGAGCTCGTGGCCCGCTCCATCATGGAGAATCCGGCCTTCAAGGGTGCCGACGGCCAGTTCAATCGCGCCCTGTTCGACCAGGCGCTGCGCAATGCGGGTCTCTCGGAGCCCGGCTTCGTGCAGGAGCAGCGGGCCTCCATGGCCCGTGCCCATCTTGCGGAAGCCATCGCGGGTGATCTGACCGTTCCGGCAGCGGCGAAGGAAGCCCTCCACCGCTTCACCGCCGAGCGCCGCAGCGCTTCCTATCTCGTCCTGAACGCCGCCATGGCGGGCGACATCCCGGCCCCCACCGACGAGCAGCTTCAGAGCTTCTATGAGGAGCGCAAGGGAACGTTCCGGGCACCGGAATACCGCGCCGTCAACATCATGGCGCTCGATGCCGCCGCCATCGCCAAGCCTGACGAAGTTCCGGAAGCCGACGCGCGCCAGTACTACGAGCAGCAGAAAGCGAAATACGGCCAGCCCGAACGCCGGACGATCCAGCAGATTCCGTTCACCGCCATGGCGGATGCTCAGGCTGCTTCGGAGAAGATCAAGGCCGGGGCGGATTTCGAGGCCGTTGCCGCCGAACGCGGCGTTGCCGCATCCGGGCTCGAACTCGGCACCTTCTCGAAGGCCGAGATGCTCGATCCGGCCGTGGCCGATGCTGCCTTCAACCTCCCGCAGGGCGGCGTGAGCGACCCGATCCAGGGTCGCTTCGGCCCGGTCATCCTGCGCGTGACCCAGATTCAGCCCGAATCCGTGCGTCCCTTCGAGGAGGTCGCCGCAGACATCCGCGGTACCATCGCCCGCGAGCGCGCCCAGGACCAGATCGAGAGGATCCACGACGAAATCGAGGACCTGCGCGCAGGCGCCAAGCCTCTCGCCGATATTGCCAAGGAAAAGGGCCTCACGCTGACCCAGGTGCCCGCCATGGACGCCCAAGGTCTCGACAAGGCGGGATCCCCCGTGAACGCCCCCGATCGGGATGCCGTCGCAAAGGCGGCCTTCGCGTCCGATATCGGGGTCGACAACGAGCCCCTGCGCACCGGCTCCGGCTATGTCTGGTACGACGTGACGGGGATCGACCCCTCCCGCGAAAAGACCCTCGACGAGGTGCGCGATCAGGTGGCGACGCAGTGGCGCGAGGACCAGGTCAGCCAGCGCCTTAGCGAGAAAGCCCGTCAGATGACGGAGCGTCTCGACAAGGGAGAGGCCATTGAAGCCGTGGCTCAGGATGTGAATGCGCCGGTCAAGACCGCCGCCGATCTCACCCGCAATGCCGCGAAGGACGACCTCTCGGCGGAGGCCGTGAACCGCATGTTCGCCATCCCTGTTGGCAAGGCAGGCCATGCGGCAAACACCAGTGATTCACGAGCCGTCTACAAGGTGACGGCGGCCACCGTGGCCCCTATGGCCTCCACGACGCAGGAAGCGCAGACCATCGAGAACCAATTGCGCAGCGGCATGGGCGATGACCTGCTCAATCAGTACATCGCCCAAGCTCGCCAGGATCTCGGCGTCACCGTCAACCAGCGAGCCTTGCAGCAGGCGACTGGAAGCGGCGAATTCTGAGCCATGAGCATCGCGCCCGATTTCGAGACTTTTGCGGAGGCCTACGGGGCTGGGGAGGCAGGTATTCTGCGCGCCACCCTCGTCGGGGACCTTCTCACTCCCGTCGCCGCCTTCATCAAGCTGCGGCATCATCGGAAGGGCTCTGCCTTTCTGCTGGAATCCGTCGAAGGCGGCGCCACGCGTGGCCGTTTCTCGATGATCGGCCTCGATCCGGACCTCGTCTGGCGCTGCCAGGACGGCGTCGCCGCGATCGACCGCAACGCCCTCACCCGCGACCGGCAGTTCACCCCCGACGAACGCCCTGCGCTGGAGAGCCTGCGCGCGCTTATCAAGGAGAGCGCCCTGCCCCTCGCCGACGACCTGCCGCCCATGGCGGCCGGCCTGTTCGGCTATCTGGGCTACGACATGGTCCGCCAGATGGAGCGGCTGCCGGAACCGAACCCGGACGCGCTCCAGGTGCCGGACGCCATTCTCATCCGCCCGACCGTGATGGTGGTGTTCGACGCGGTGAAGGACGAGATTTCCCTCATTACGCCTGTGCGCCCGCAAGCAGGAGTTGCGGCAAAAGCCGCCTACGAGGCTGCCCTCTCCCGCCTCGATGAGGTCACGCAGGCGCTGGAACAACCGCTTCCCATCGAAAATCGCAGCGATCCCGCCGCCATTCACTTCGACGCACCGGTCTCGAATACCACGCCGGAAGAGTTCGGAGACATGGTGGCGAGGGCGAAGGAATACATCCGCGCCGGCGACATCTTCCAGGTGGTGCTGTCGCAGCGTTTCGAGGCGGCCTTCCCCCTGCCCGCCTTCGCGCTCTATCGCTCTCTGCGGCGCGTCAATCCCGCCCCGTTCCTTTGTTACCTGGACTTCGAAGATTTTCAGATCGTCTGCTCCTCGCCGGAGATCCTGGTGCGGGTGCGCGACGGCAAGGTTACGATCCGCCCGATCGCCGGCACGCGCCCGCGCGGCAGGACCGCCGCCGAGGACAGGGCCCATGCGCAAAGCCTGCTCGCCGACCAGAAGGAACGGGCCGAGCACCTCATGCTGCTCGACCTCGGGCGGAACGACGTGGGTCGCGTGGCGGAGATGGGTACCGTGCAGGTCACGGATTCCTTCTTCCTCGAATATTACAGCCAGGTGATGCACATCGTCTCGAACGTGGAGGGCCGTCTCGATCCAAGCTTCGACGCTCTCGACGCCCTCGTGGCTGGCTTTCCGGCGGGTACGGTCTCCGGCGCGCCGAAGGTCCGCGCCATGCAGATCATCGATGAGCTGGAGAAGGACAAGCGCGGCCCTTATGCCGGCTGCATCGGGTATTTCGGCGCCAACGGCGAGATGGACACCTGCATCGTCTTGCGCACGGCCGTGGTGAAGGACGGGCGCATGGCCGTTCAGGCCGGCGCGGGCATCGTCTACGATTCCGATCCGGCCTCCGAACAGCAGGAATGCATCAACAAGGCCAAGGCCCTGTTCCGGGCCGCGGAGGAGGCCGTGCGGTTCGCAAGCCAGGCGAGGATCGGACAATGAGCTTCCGGGCGGCGACGCTTCCCTTGACCGGGGACAGCGCATGCGCGAACGTCGGTGCGCTATGACCCACGTTCTCGTGATCGACAATTACGACAGCTTCACCTGGAATCTGGTGCATCTGCTCGGTCCGCTCGCAACCTCCGTGGAGGTGGTGCGCAACGATGCCATCACCACGGACGAGGTGCTGGCCTCCCGGCCCGACGCCATCGTGCTTTCACCCGGCCCCTGCACCCCTAACGAAGCGGGCATCTGCCTCGATCTCGTGAAGCGTGCCTCGCCCGAAATCCCGACTTTCGGCGTTTGCCTCGGGCTTCAGACCATCGGCCAGGTCTACGGCGGCACGGTTTCCCGCGCCCCCCTGCCCATGCACGGCAAGGTCTCCGAGGTCGAGCATCGCGGGCAGGCGGTGTTTCGCGGCATCAACGGCCCCTTCAAGGCGACCCGTTATCACTCGCTGATCGTGGACCGGGAGACCTTTCCGAAGGAGCTTGCCGTCACGGCGGAGACGGCCGATGGTCTCGTCATGGGCCTCTCGCACCGCTCGCTCCCAATCCACGGCGTGCAGTTCCACCCGGAGAGCATCCTGTCGGAGCATGGAGTGACGATCATGCGCAACTTCTTCGAACTGGCGGCGGACTGGAACGCGAAGCATCGTCCAAACGGCGCGAATGCTCCCTGAAACGACCGCTTAACCCCAAGGCAGTGACCCAATGGAATCCTTCAAATCCTATCTCGCCAAAGTCGCAACCGGCGCCGCTCTGACCCGGGACGAGGCGCGATGGGCGTTTGACGATCTGCTGTCCGGCGAGGTCACGCCGGCACAGGGCGGTGCATTCCTGATGGCGCTTCGGGTCCGTGGCGAATCCCTCGACGAGATCGTCGGCGCGGTCACGGCCATGCGGGGCCGCATGCTGCCCGTGAAGGCACCCGAGAATGCCATCGACATCGTCGGGACGGGAGGCGACCACTCCGGCAGCTACAATATCTCGACCCTCGCGTCGATCATCGTCGCCTCCTGCGGCGTGCCGGTCGCCAAGCATGGAAACCGCGCGGCATCGTCGAAATCCGGGACGGCCGACGTTCTCTCCTCCCTCGGAGTGAAACTCGGCCTCGATCCGGAAGGCTTGGAACGCTGCGTGCGCGAAGCGGGTCTGTGCTTCATGTTCGCCCAGACACACCACGCGGCCATGCGCCATGTGGCCCCGGTGCGTGTGGAGCTCGGCACGCGCACGATCTTCAATCTGCTCGGACCGCTCGCCAATCCGGCGAGCGCCAGAAATCAGCTTCTCGGCGTCTTTTCAGAAGCATGGCTCGAGCCGCTCACACAGGTTCTGAAGGAGCTTGGTTCGAGGCGGGTCTGGACCGTGCACGGCTCCGATGGCCTCGACGAGATGACCACGACCGGTCCGACCTTCGTGGCGGCGCTCGAAAACGGCGCAATCCGCCGCTTCACGGTGACGCCTGATGAGGTCGGCCTGCCGACCTCCAAGCTGGAAGACCTGAAGGGCGGTGATCCTGAGCACAATGCGCAGGCCCTGCGCGCCGTTCTCGAAGGCGCACGCAATGCCTATCGCGACGTGGCCCTGCTCAATGCCGCCGCCGCCCTCGTGATTGCGGATGCAGCCGCGAACCTGCGTGACGGCCTGGATCGCGCCTCGCAGGCCCTCGACAGCGGCGCCGCCAAGGGCACTCTCGAGCGCCTCGTCAAAGTCTCGAACGCGTGAGGCATCATGATGTCCGATGTACTCAGCAGGATCGAAGCCTATAAGCGCCGGGAAATTGCGGCAGCGAAAGCGGCCATTCCTCTGAACGAGATGAAGCGGCGCGCGCTTCAAGCCTCGCCTGTGCGCGGTTTTGCGAAAGCCATCGACCGTCACCTCGCGGAGAACCGCCCCGCGCTGATCGCCGAAGTGAAGAAGGCAAGTCCCTCGAAGGGGCTCATCCGCGCCGACTTCGACCCGCCGAGCCTTGCCAATGCCTATGCGGAGGGCGGCGCGACATGCCTCTCGGTCCTGACGGACGAACCGTCGTTCCAGGGCAGGCCCGAATACCTGAACCAGGCCCGCGAAGCCTCCGGGTTGCCCGTGCTCCGCAAGGACTTCCTGTTCGAGCCTTACCAGGTCTATCAGGCCCGCGCCTGGGGGGCGGATTGCATCCTCGTCATCATGGCGAGCGTCTCTGACGATGAGGCCCGCGCACTGATCGATACCGCGCACGAACTCGGAATGGACGTGCTGGTCGAGGTGCATGACCGTGCGGAACTGGACCGGGCCATCCCCCTCGGAACGAAGCTGATCGGCATCAACAACCGGAACCTCCGCACCTTCGAGGTTTCGCTTTCCGTCAGCGAGGAGCTTGCGCCGGTCATTCCCTCTGACCGTATCGTCGTTGGGGAGAGCGGCATCTTCACGTTTCAGGATATTGAACGTCTCGGAAAGGCGAACATCCGCACCTTCCTGGTCGGGGAGAGCCTGATGCGTCAGGCCGATGTAGCGGCGGCCACCAAGCGTCTTCTGTTCGGCGAAGCAGCATGACCAGGCTCACGCATCTGGATGCGACCGGCGCGGCGAATATGGTGGATGTCTCCGAAAAGGACGTCACCAGCCGCACCGCGATCGCCGAAGGTTGCGTGCTGATGCAGCCCGAAACCCTCGCGCTGATCCGCCAGGGAGATGCCAAGAAGGGCGATGTGCTCGGTACCGCGCGCCTTGCGGGCATCATGGCGTCGAAACGTACCCACGAACTGATCCCGCTCTGCCATCCGCTTCTCATTTCCAAGGTGACGGTGGATTGTGCCGTCGATGACGCCCTCCCCGGGATCCGGGTGACCGCGGAGGTGAAAGTCGCCGGACAGACCGGCGTCGAGATGGAAGCGCTCACGGCGGTATCTGTCGCATGCCTGACGATCTACGACATGGTCAAGGCCGCCGATAAAGGCATGCGGATCGACAACGTGCGGCTTCGCATGAAGAGCGGCGGACGTTCAGGTTTGTACGAGGCACCATGAGCTTGATCTCGGTCGAAGATGCCCTGTCCCTCGTGCTGGCAAGCGTCGAACGGCCGATGTCGATCGAACATGTGCCGCTCTCCGCCTGCGCCGGGCGCTCTTTGGCCGATGACATGAGCGCCCTTCGCAGTCAGCCGCCCTTCCCGGCTTCTGCCATGGACGGCTATGCCTTGCGCGGGGCCGATGCGGCGCAGGTGCCCGCGACGTTTCAGGTGATCGGCACGAGCGCCGCGGGGCAGCGCTTTGCCGGCCCGGTCGGGCCGGGGCAGGCCGTCCGGATCTTCACCGGGGCGCCCCTGCCCGACGGCGCGGATACGATCGTGATCCAGGAGGATACCGAGGCCTCGGGCGACCGTGTGACCGTGAAAGAACACCCACGCCCCGGCCAGCACATCCGCCGGGCAGGTCTTGATTTCACCGCAGGGGACGTGCTGCTGCAGGCGGGGCTCTGCCTCGACTCGCGCCATATCGCCCTGGCGGCGGCGATGGGGCACGGAACGCTCCCCGTGCGGCGCAGGCCCCGTGTCGCCATCCTTGCAACCGGCGATGAACTGGTGAGGGCTGGCGAAGCGGCAGGCCCCGATCAGATCGTCGCATCGAGCCTGCCCGCGACCGCCATGATGGTGGAGAAGGCCGGGGCCGAGGCGATCGATCTCGGGATCGCGCGTGACACTCTCGAGTCCCTGGAAGAGCGGATCCAGGCGGCGCGCAATGCGGGTGCCGACATCCTCGTGACGCTCGGCGGCGCGTCCGTGGGAGAGCATGACCTCGTTCAGAAGGCATTGCAGCGCCAGGGCATGGATCTCGGCTTCTGGCGCGTGGCTTTGCGCCCGGGCAAGCCGCTGATGCACGGCAAGCTCGGGAAGATGCTCCTGCTCGGCCTGCCCGGCAACCCGGTCTCGTCCCTTGTCTGCGCGGTGCTCTTCCTCATCCCTGCCATTCGCGCCCTGCTCGGCGACGCCCAGCCTGATGCGGATCCCACCGAAGCCGCCATTCTCGGGGCCGACCTGCCAGCCAATGGCCCGAGGCAGGATTACATGCGCGCCTCGCTTGCATGCAAGGACTTCGAGATCGCCCTCTCGCAGCGCACGGAACGCATGTCGCTCCCGGTGGCAACGCCGCATATGATCCAGGATTCGTCCATGCTGAGCATTCTGGAGCGTTCGCAGGCCCTGCTCGTCAGGCCGCCCCACGCGCCGCCCGCCCAAGCGGGCGAGGCTTGCCGGATCATCCGCCTGCAGCGGTTTTGCTGAACAGGCCATAGGCTACCCCGACCGGGACGGCGCGACGGCGACGGACCATGGTCAGGGGGACGAAGCCCGTCGCGTCAGGCTCTACGACACGAGGATGCATCGACCTAACGACTGGAATCCGCTTCTTCGCCGTTCAGCGGATGCTCACCATCCTCATATCGTTCAGATCGGGACCGACGCCCGCGTGAGCGGAGGGCGCGAGGCACGTTTGCCCGACATGGCCCGCCTGTCTATCGACCTGGATGTCCGCCTCACCCCTATGCGCTGGACTGGTATCATCCCTCTCCGGCGAGACTGGTCTTGGCCACCTGAGTGGCGTGAGTGCGGCTTGCATATCGTCGGTGATGGCGCCCACGAGGATGGTTGCCTCGCCGGACGCACGTCGCTCCGCCGGTACTGCGACGAGATACGGCGCGCAGCCTTGAGCTTGTGTCTGTCGCGGGACCCCCGGCCGCCAGGCGGCCGGGGGTGAGACGAGCGTTGCGCTCAGATGACGAAGAAGTCCTTCTCGGTCAGCTTGAGGTTCTTGCTCAAGGTGGCGAACGCAACCGCCTTGGCCGCCCCCGAGCCGTCCTTGTCGTAGTACAGGGTGCCCGTCTTGCTGTCGTAGATGAGGTAGTCGTTCGCGTCCTTGGCCTTGTTGCCGATGACGAAGAAGTCCTTCTTGAGCTTGCCGGGTTTCGTCGCCGAACCCTTGCCGAGCTTGGTGAAGATCTTGTTGTCGAGCCAGATCGAGTCGTCCTTCACGCTGAAGTCCGAAATCTTGTCGACGTTGCTGCTCTTCAGCTTGGTCTTGAAGATGAAGATGTCCTTGCCGGCGCCGCCCTTCAGCACGTCCTTGCCGGCGCCACCATTGAGCTTGTCGTTGCCGGCTCCGCCATAGAGCGTGTCCTTGCCGGCTCCGCCGACAAAGTAATCGTTGGCGGTCGATCCACTCGTCTTCTCGGCCGACCAGTCCGCTACGTTGATGGTAACATCCTGCAGGAATGTCAGGTTATTTGTGGGATCGTCATCCCCGTCCGCGACCGTGACTTTCAGCTTCACCGTGTGGCTGCGCGCCTGCTCGTAATCCAGCAGGAAGCCATTGGCCACCTCGATGGACTTGCCGTCGGCGCCGATCTTGAAGCGCCCGTCGGTGTCGGTCACCGTGCCGTTGGCGAGCACGATCTCGTACGAGAAGGCATGATGCTCCGTATCCTCGGCGGTAAGATCGCCGACCTTGGTCCCGGGGAGCGTGCTGAGTTCCCGAGGGGCAATGAAGGTCGTGAATCCGGCCTTCGCGGCAATCGAATGGACATGAATCGTCTCAGTCGTGCCATCCGTACCATGCTGGCCGTCCATGACCTTCACCGTCAGGATCGTATCCTCAACGGAGCCGGCCGTCGCATTCGCGTGCGTCGCGGCATCGAACCTCAGGAGATCCATCACGACCCGGAGCTCGGCGGCAGTCCCTGCAAAGGTATAGATGATGTCTCCGCCGGCCGTCCGAAGGACCTGGTCAGGATCGAAGAAGTCACCCAACCCGTCTGGAACAATGAGAGTTCCATTGGCTTCGCGGAACCTGATCTCGACCGTGAGGTCGTCACTGTCGACAAAGGTCAGGCCCTTGAAGGCGAACACGCCGCCTTGAGTGTCGAGGACTGTCCACGATCCGGTGCCGTTATCCAGATTGATGATGGGGAAAGCGTTATCGCTGACATGTGCGAGAACATGCACCGCCTCGTCGGTGTCGGTGTTCTCGCCATCGCTGACTTCAATTCTGAAGCCAGTTTCGAGATCCTCACCAACGTTGGGATAGCCGTCCCGCGGGTTGAATTTCAGTCCACGGAGGATGGCGTTCAGCTGATCGGCATTCCCGACGAAGGTGTAAGTAATCACGTCGAAGACATCAGGGGCGCTCACGTCTGTCGCCATATCGGCGTTTTCCAGCGTGCCATGGGTGCCGTTGAACGAAATCCTCAATGTCAGGTTCGTGCTATCCGCATCGGCGATTGTCACGATATCCTTGAATGGCGACACGCTCGGGGCCGTATCCCACGTATTCGTCGTTGCATGCTCCAGATCGACGGTGATTGTCGGCGCCTCGTTGCCCGGCACGTCCTCCGCGTCATCGTCGGTGATGGTGCCGGTGGCGGTGTTGTTGACCGGGCTGATCTCGGCGTTCGTGCCCGCCGTCAGGTTGATCGTGAAGGTCTCGTCGCCCTCGAAGCTCGCGTCCTGGCGCACCCGGACCCGGATCTCCGCGGTCGGTGCGTTGGCCGCGAAGGTCGCCGTGCCGGTCAGGCTCTCCACGTCGGCCGCCGTGATCCCGGTGCCGGACAGCGTCCAGTCCACCGTCGAGGTCTCGCTCAGGTCGTCGCCCGTGCGGGTCAGGGTGTAGACGTACTCGGTAAAGCCCGCCGCCGAGGTGCCCTCGGCCTGGGTGATCGCCGTGGTGCCGGTGAACGCCACCACCGGCAGCGCCGCCGCGTCATCGTTGGTGATGGTGATGGTGACGTTGCCGGCTGCGGTGGCATTCGCCCCGCCGCTGCCGTCATCGGCCACCACCGCATAGGTCAAAGGCGTATCGGCCGCCACATCCGCCACCGTGCCGTTGGTCTGGATCGTGTTGCCCACGATCTTGAACCGGCC
>Ga0182742_1002042_pt1 | contig 23520 bp, 20 predicted proteins | sample eDN5th37CBELigMG_FD_128880 | JGI IMG/M metagenome (GOLD analysis project Ga0182742, IMG submission 128880) | Enriched Miracle-Growth compost microbial communities from Emeryville, California, USA - eDNA 5th pass 37_C BE-Lig MG (version 2)... ... | reverse complement strand
GCCGTATTTGCGGGCGTGGTGTTTCTCGTCGCCCTGCTCGATTCGGTGGAACTGATGCGCCGCACCGCGAACAACGAGAACGCCACCGCGCTCGCGGTGTTCAAGCTGTCGTTCTTCCGCGTTCCGATCATCACCGAACGAATCATGCCGTTCTGTGCACTGATCGGCGCGATGTCCTGCTATCTTAGCCTGTCGCGAAGGAACGAACTCGTGGTCGCGCGCGCCGCCGGGGTGTCGGCCTGGCAGTTCACCGCCCCCGCCGTGATCATCGCGCTGCTGCTCGGCGTGTTCGCCACCCTCGTCTACAATCCGGTCGCCGCCGCCCTGCAGGAGCGGTCGAAGCGCTATGAGATTGAAATCTTCGGACAGCGCGAATTCGGCCAGCAGGAAGCCGGCTTCTGGGTGCGTCAGAAGAGCCCCGACGGCCAATCCATCATCAATGCCGAAAAGAGCCGCCAGCAGGGATTGCGCCTTGACCGGGTGACGATCTTCACCTTCGACCATGACGGGCGTTACCAGGCTCGAATCGAGGCGCGCACCGCCAACCTTCGGGATGGCGCCTGGCTGCTTGGCGAAGCCCGCGTCTATCCGAGCGACGCGCCGCCTTCCGTGCACGAGACCTACGAACTCAAGACCAACCTGTCGCGCGAGCAGGTCCGCGAGAATTTTGCCACGCCCGAGACGCTGACGGTGTGGGAATTGCCCGAATATATCCGGCTCGCCGAGAATGCCGGCCTTGCCGCTGCGGGCTATCGTCTGCAATACCAGAAGCTGCTGTCGCGCCCATTCCTGCTTGCGGCAATGGTCCTGCTGGCGGCGGCGTTCAGCCTGCGCTTCGCCCGCATGGGCGGCGTCCAGAAAATGGTCATGGGCGGCGTTCTGTCCGGATTTTTCCTTTATGTTCTCTCGAAGATCACCGACGACATGACTAAGACTGAGCTATTGTCGCCGATGACCGCAGCTTGGGCTCCGGTGCTTATTGGGGGACTGACGGGATTCTTGGTGCTGCTCTATCAGGAAGACGGGTGATGGCGTTGCGTAATCCATCCCGTCCCGGACCGGTTGGCCGCGCCATGCTTGTCGCGGCCTTGGCGTGTATTGCCGTGGCCCTCGCGGGGGCCGCGTCGGTCACGCCTGCGTCCGCGCAGACCGACTTTTTCAAGTTCGAGCAGCGTCCGCGCACCGCCAAGCCAGCAGCCGTCGGCCGGCCGGCGCAGGGCGACAAGCAGATGATGGTGCAGGCCACCGAGGTCCAGTACGACCACGTCAACGAGCGCGTGAGCGCGGTCGGCAATGTCCAGATCTATTACGACGGCTCCACCATCGAGGCCGACCGGGTGGTCTACAATCAGCGGACCAAGCGGCTGCGGGCGGAAGGCAATGTCCGGCTCACCGAGCCGGGCGGCAATATCACCTATGGCGAAATTCTCGAACTGAACGACGACTATCGCGACGGCTTCGTCGATTCGCTGCGGGTCGAGACGCCCGACCGCACGCGGTTCGCCGCGGCGCGCGCCGATCGCAGCGAGGGCCGCTATTCGGTGCTGCAAAGCGGCGTCTACACCGCTTGCGAGGCCTGCAAGACCGATCCGCGCAAGCCTCCGCTCTGGCAGGTCAAGGGCGCGCGCATCATTCACGACGAACAGGAAAAGATGATTTATTTCGAGCAGGGCTCGTTTGAGCTGTTCGGAATGCCGATTGCCCAATTCCCCTATTTCTCGACGCCCGACCCGACCGTGAAGCGCAAGAGCGGCTGGCTGATGCCGATCTTTTCCAGCAGCACGAAGCTCGGCTTCGTCATGGAGGCGCCCTATTTCTGGGCGCTCGCGCCGAATTACGACCTGACCCTGACCCCGAGCGTGTCGACTAAGCAGGGTCCGTTCATGCAAGCCGAATTCCGCCACCGGCTGCTGAACGGCGCCTATGCGATCCGCGCCGCAGGTATCAGGCAGCTCGACAAGGACGAGTTCGTTCATGAGAACAATGGCTCGCCGACGCCGGGCTATCGCGACTGGCGCGGCGCGGTCGAGAGCAATGGCCAGTTCGGCTTGAACCGGCGCTGGGTCTGGGGCTGGGACGCGCTGCTGATCTCGGACAAGACCTTCTACCAGGACTACCCGGTCCAGACCTTCACCAATGATGCGCGCAATCCGTTTCAGAACAACAAGATGGAGGGCGTGTCACAGCTTTATCTCACCGGTCGCGGCAACCGCTCCTACTTCGATGCGCGCGCCATCCACTATTACGGCTTCTCGGAATTCGACCAGCAGAAGGAATTGCCGGTCGTCCATCCGGTCATCGACTATACCTACACGGTCGGTCAGCCCGTGCTCGGTGGCGAACTCGGTTTCCGCTTCAATCTGACCAGCCTGTCGCGCGACACCGCCGACTTCGATCCGATCAACAAGACCGCGGCGGATCTTGATTATTGCGGGTTCAACACCGCCGATCCTGCCGTAAAGAACAACAACAACTGCCTGTTGCGCGGCGCACCCGGCAGCTATTCGCGTCTGTCCGCCGAAGCCCATTGGAGGCGTTCGATCACCGATCCATTCGGCCAGATTTTCACCCCGTTCTTCTCGCTGCGCGGCGACGTCGCCTCGGTCAACATCGAGAACGAGCCGGGCGTGGCGAATTTCATCGAGACCAAGGATACCGGCCAGTTCCGCGGCATGCCGGTGGCCGGCCTGGAATATCGCTACCCCTTCATCAACATCCAGCCTTGGGGCACCACGACCGTTGAGCCGATCGCGCAGGTCATCGCGCGTCCGAACGAACAGAAAATCGGAAGGCTCCCGAACGAGGATGCGCAAAGCTTCGTATTCGATGACGGCAACCTGTTCCGCGTCGACAAGTTCTCCGGCTGGGACCGTGTCGAAGGCGGCGGCCGGGTGAACTACGGCGTGCAGGGAACCACGCAGTTCAATCATGGCGGCTATGTGAATGTCCTGTTCGGCCAGTCGTACCAGCTGTTCGGGACCAATTCCTTCGCCGCCGGCGATGCCACCAATACCGGGCTGAACAGCGGTCTCGACACCCGCAGGTCCGATTACGTGGCGCGCGTTGCTTATCAGCCGGACCGCATCTTCACCTTCACCACGCGCTATCGTTTCGACGAGCAGAATTTCGAGATGCGGCGCTTCGAGCTGGAGGGCCGTGCGAATTTCGACCGGCTGTCGCTGCAGGCCCTGTATGGCAACTACGACAAGCAGCCGGAACTCGGGTTCCTGACCCGCCGCGAGGGCATCCTCGGCGGCGTGTCGTACAAGGTGACCCAGAACTGGGCAGTGCTGGCGGCGGCCCGTTACGACATCGACGCCGACAAGTTCGACCAGACCCGGCTCGGCGTCGGCTATATCGATGATTGCCTTATCTTGGCCCTGAATTACATCACGAGTTACACCTACAGCGGCAATCCGACGAAGGACCATCGTTTGATGCTGCAGCTGAGCTTGCGGACGCTCGGCACCACCTCGGGATCGACCGGGGTGCCCGGAGTCGGCGGGCTCTAGTAAGGTGATTTGGAGCCTCCGCTCGCGGTCAAGCCGCAATTGAAGCGGATCTTTGATTCGGGGCGCGGATCCACGGCACGCGTACCCCGTGAGTTGGGACGATTTGATGATGCAAGACCGACGAGCCGTTGTGGCTTTGCTTTACTTTATTCTCGGCGCCGCGACGTTGAGTGTGTTCGGGATCGCAGTCCCCTCGCCCGCGCAGGCGCAGATCGTGCTCTACGTCACCGGGCAGCCCATCACGGCCTATGACATCGACCAGCGCAGCAAGCTGATCGCGCTTGGCGGCAAGCCGAAGTCGCGCAAGGAAGTGATCGACGAGCTGATCGATGACAAGGTCAAGATACTCGGCGCCAAGCGCTACAATTTCGAGTTGAGCCAGGCCGATATCGACAACGCCTATGCCAATATCGCCCGCAATGCCGGCGTCAGCACCGAACAGTTCAGCAAAATGCTGGAAAGCCGCGGCGTCAATCCGAACACGCTGAAGGCGCGACTCAGGGCCGATCTGACCTGGAACCAGGTGGTGCGCGGCAAATTCGGCCAGCAGCTCACCCCCACCGAAAAGGACATTTTCGAAGCCGAGATGCGAAGCGGAGACGAAAGGGAGGCGGGCGTCGAGTATACGCTGCACCCGATCACCTTCGTGGTGCCCCGCGGCTCCCCTGCCAGCCTCATCGAAGCGCGCAAGCGCGAGGCTGAAGGTCTGCGGCAGCGCTTCCAGTCCTGCAGCACCGGGCTGCCCTTCGCGCGGGCGCTGCGCGAGGTTGTCGTGCGCGCGCCGATCCGCCGCAACTCGGCGGACCTGAGCCCGGCCCTGCGCGAGATCCTCGCCAAGGTCGAGGTCGGCAAAGTCACGCCTCCCGAAGTCACCGAAGGCGGTGTCGAGGTGTTCGCGTTGTGTGATCGCAAGGAGACCAATGCGGATTCGCCGGCCAAGCGAAAAGCGCGCGACGAGATATTCCAGAAGAGATTTCAGAGCCGCTCCGAGCGCTACCTGAAGGAATTGCGGGCGCAGGCGATGATCGAATACAAGCAAAACTGACCATGCGCGCGCTTGCGCTGACCATCGGCGAGCCGGCCGGCATCGGCTGCGACATCACGCTCGCAGCCTGGTCGATGCGGCGTGAACGCGACGTGCCGCCCTTCTACCTGCTGGCTGATCCGGATCATGTCGCCGCGCGCGCAAGGCACATCGGCCTCACCGTCCCGCTTGTATCTACCGTCCCCGAAGAGGCGCCGCTTCGCTTCGATGCGGCTCTCCCGGTGGTCCCGATCGGGCAACGCGCGACCGCCGAGCCGGGCCGTCCGGACGGCACCAGCGCCGCGGTTTCGCTCGCCTCGATCCGCTGCGCCGTGCGCGACGTGGTGGAGGGCCGCGCCTCCGCGATCGTCACCAATCCGATCGCAAAGGCGGTGCTCTACCGCGCCGGCTTCAGCGATCCCGGTCATACCGAATATCTCGCGCGTCTCGCACACGAGCTGATCGGCGTCAGCGCAACCCCCGTTATGATGCTCTGGTGCAAGGACCTTGCCGTCGTTCCGGTGACCATTCACGTGCCGCTGCGCGCGGTGCCCGGATTGCTGAGCGCAGACCTGATCGTGGAGACCGCCCGGATCGTGGCGCAGGATCTGGTCCGGCGCTTCGGCATTCGCGCGCCCCGCCTTGCAATCGCCGGCCTCAATCCACATGCCGGCGAAGACGGCATGCTCGGCGACGAGGAGATCGGCATCATCGCGCCGGCGATCGAACGGATCGCCGCGCTCGGCATCGCCGTACGCGGACCCTTGCCCGCGGATACGCTGTTTCACGCGGCAGCGCGCCGCGGCTACGACGCCGCCCTGTGCATGTATCACGATCAGGCGCTGGTCGCGATCAAGACGCTCGCCTTCGATGAAGCGGTCAACGTCACGCTCGGACTGCCCTTCATCCGCACCTCGCCCGATCACGGCACCGCTTTCGACATTGCCGGCACCGGCCGCGCCAATCCCGAGAGCCTGATTGCTTCGCTCAAGCTGGCGGCGCGGCTCGCCGCGCATGAGCAGGCGGCGCTGTCGGCGGCGTGATGGAGGCGGCCGACGATCTGCCACCGCTGCGCGAGGTCATTCGCAAATACGAGTTGATCGCCAGGAAATCGCTCGGGCAGAATTTTCTGCTGGACCTCAATCTCACCGGACGGATCGCCCGCGCCGCAGGCCCGCTGGCAGGCGTCACCGTGATCGAAATCGGCCCCGGCCCTGGCGGACTGACGCGCGCGCTGCTGGCCCAGGACGCGGCCCGGGTCATCGCGGTCGAGCGCGATCGCCGCGCGATCGCCGCGCTGCACGAGATCGCAGCACGCTATCCCGGCCGGCTTGTCGTCTGCGAGGGCGATGCGCTGGATTTCGATCCCGCGCCCTTTCTCGGCGATGGCCCGGTCCGGATCATCGCCAACCTGCCCTACAATATCGCCACCGTGCTGCTGACCGGCTGGCTGCAGGTCGAACCCTGGCCGCCATTCTACGACCGCCTCGTGCTGATGTTCCAGCGCGAGGTGGCCGAGCGCATCGTGGCCATGCCCAACACCAAGGCGTACGGGCGGCTGTCGGTTCTCGCGCAATGGCGGACACAGCCGAAGATCCTGTTCGATATTGCGCCGTCGGCCTTTGTGCCGCCGCCGAAAGTCACGTCCACGGTCGTGGAGTTGATTCCACGGGACGCGCCGGAGCCTTGCGAGCGCACAGCGCTTCAGCGTGTCGCCGAAGCCGCGTTCGGCCAGCGTCGCAAAATGCTGCGGCAGAGTCTCAAGTCGCTTGTCCCCGACCCGCTGCCGCTGCTCGAAGCCGCGGGCATCGCCCCGACCGACCGGGCGGAGGACGTCCCCGTGGAGGGCTTTGTGCGGCTCGCGCGCGCCTACAGCGCGCGGGCTTGAGGCGTCAGGACAACAAGGACTTCAGGTCAGCGAGGACCGTATCGACGAACGCCTCGATGTCGTCCTTGTGGACGCGCTTCAGCCGCTCGGCCGTCAGAATGCTGCGGAGGCGGCTCAGGCTATCGCTGAGATCGCGATTCACAAGAACGTAGTCGTATTCCTGCCAGTGCGGAATTTCCTCCGCTGCGTTCTTCAGTCTGCGGGCGATGATGTCCGGCGTGTCTTCGGCGCGCCGTTCGAGCCGCGCCTTCAGTTCCTCGGCGGTCGGAGGCAGAACGAACACGCTCACGACATCCGCGCGCATCGTCTCATAGAGTTGAAGCGTACCCTGCCAGTCGATGTCGAAAAGCACATCGCGCCCCTCATTGAGGGCCGCTTCCACTGGCTCGCGCGGCGTGCCGTAGAAATTGCCGTGAACTTCCGCCCATTCGAGCAATTCGCCACCCTCGCGCATCGCCTCGAACCGTCGGCGAGACACGAAGTGATAGTGCACGCCATCGACCTCGCTCGTACGCCGCGGCCGCGTCGTCACGGAAATCGAGAGGTTGACCTTCTCTTCCTGTTCGAGCAGCAGCCGCGTCAATGTGGTCTTGCCGGCACCCGATGGCGACGACACGATCAGCAGCAGGCCCCGCCGTGCGATCTCGGCATTTACGGTCATTCGAGATTCTGCACCTGCTCGCGAAACTGCTCGACCACGCTTTTCAGTTCGAGTCCGATATTGGTCAGTTCAACGTCGTTCGATTTGGCGCAGAGCGTGTTGGTTTCCCGATTGAGCTCCTGCGAGAGGAAATCGAGCCGCCGGCCGATCGCGCCGCCGCCGGCCATCAGCTTGCGCGCCTGCGCGATATGGGCTGCCAGCCGGTCGAGTTCCTCGCGGATATCGGCCTTGCCGGCGAGCAGGATCGCTTCCTGGTGCAGGCGGTCCGGGTCGAGCCGCGTCGAGGCATCCAGCAACATCGCAATCTGATCGGCGAGCTTTTTCTTCACCGCGTCCGGCTGGCGTCCGGGAGCCGCATCCGCTCGCGCCGAAAGGACCGCCATTTCGTCAAGTCGCGTCGACAGGATCCGGCCGATCGCCTCGCCTTCATGCCTGCGCATTTCGGTGAGCCCGGTCAGCGCCTGCACAAAGCCCTTGACGATCGCGCCTTCGGCGGCGGCTTTTTCCTCTTCGGATTCCTCGGCGTCCGTCACGTCGATCACGCCTCTCAGTCCGAGCAGGCCGTCAAGGCGCGGCTTCTGCGCGTCGACCCTGCCGACGAGCTGGTCCACCGCGTCGATGATCGCGTTCAACACCGGCTGGTTGATGCGGACCACCGGCGCGGCGCCCTCGCGGTTGACCGAAAGCGTCGCATAGACATTGCCGCGCGACAGCATCTCGGCTGCCCGGGTGCGCACCGGAATTTCCACCGCATCGAAGCCCGGCGGCAACCGCAGCCGCAATTCGAGTCCCTTGGCGTTGACTGACTTGATTTCCCAGGACCAGGCATAGCTGCCGCTCGCGCCGTGGCTGCGGGCGAATCCGGTCATGCTCGACAACGTCATTGCTACTCTTGGCAAGAGGAATCGGACGGGCCGACCTTACAGCGCGGCACGCAGGCGCGCTATTGCGCGCGCGGCGCCGCGGGCGCCGATCCGGGCTGGCCGCGCTGGGCTGCCCCCTGCTTCTGCTGATTGCGCTGCGCCGGCTGTGCAGGAGCCGCACGCGGGGTCGGCGGCGCGGCCGCGGGCCGCTGTGCCGGAGTCGCCGGTGCCGCCGCAGCCGGAGCCGTTTCGGCCTCGGCCGCCGCATCGCGCGCCTCCTTCTCGATGCCGCGCAGTTTTGCGACGTGTTTCTGATGCTGATCGTAGGTTTCCGAAAAGGCGTGCCCGCCGGTGCCGTCGGCGACGAAGAACAATTCCTTGGTGCGGGCCGGGTTGGCGGCGGCCTCGATCGAGGCGCGCCCCGGATTGGCGATCGGTCCTGGCGGCAATCCTTCGATCACGTAGGTGTTGTAGGGCGTCGGCTGGCTGATCTCGCTTCTGAGAATGCCGCGGCCGAGCGAGCCCTTGCCCCCGACCAGACCGTAGATGATGGTCGGATCGGATTGCAGCTTCATCTTGTTCTTCAGCCGGTTGACGAAAACCGCGGCGACCCGCGTCCGCTCATCGGGCTTGCCGGTTTCCTTCTCGATGATGGATGCAAGAATCAGAAGCTGCTCCGGCCCCTTGACCGGAAGATCGGGCGCGCGCCGCTCCCAGGCGTCCTTGAGCACGCGCGCCTGCGCCGCCTGCATCCGCTTGATCATGTCGTCGCGCGTGGTGCCGCGGGTGAAACGGTAACCGTCCGGCAGCAGTGAGCCTTCGCGTGGCACCTCGCGGATGGTGCCGGTCAGCTTGTCGTTTTCCAGAAGCCGGGCGACGATCTGCTCGGACGTCAGCCCTTCGGCGACCGTGAACTGGTGCTGCACCACCTTGCCCTCGACCATGGTCTCGGCCACGTCGCGCGCACTCGCAGCTTTCGCGAACTGATATTCGCCGAACTTCAACTCCGCGCCGCGCACCTTCATTCCGACAGCGCCGGCGACGAAAATCCAGGGATCACGGATCACGCCTTCGCGCGCCAGCAATTCGCCGATATCGCGAACGCCAAGTCCGCGCGGGATGTTGACGATCTTGTCCTCGGTCAGCGGCCCCGGTTCTTCGAAGCGAAGATTGCCCCAATAGGCGAGCGCGCCGAGCACCACTGCGAGCAGCAGCACGATGGTGAAGATCGCATTTCCGACGATGACGACCGGATGACGCGCGCGGCGGGATCGCCGGGGTATCGCGAGCCGCTCCGGCTCGAGCGCGGCGCGGGGTGAGCGCGGGGTCGTCCTGTTTTCATTCATCGCAGCGTGACGTCCGGAACTGGTTGCGATCACGGCAGCCCGTTCGGGCCATCGCGGCCCTGCGGGCGCATCGAAAGCGCCTGACGGTCTGGCCTGGCCGACCCCGGGCGGTCAGCAGTTTATCAGAAGGCACGGGCGGTGTCGGGAGTCCAGACGAAAGCGTTTTCAAAGCTTGGACGATTCGGTATCGCACCGGTATGGCGTTGCTATGGCACGCGGCCTTGGCTCTCCAGACCTTGGGTGAGCTTGCGCGCTGCGCATGGACAGACGCCGTCTTTTCAGCGTCCGAAACCCGCAGACCCGCAGCGCCGCTTCAATCGACGGCGCGCAACACGAGTGTTGCATTTGTGCCGCCGAAGCCGAAGGAGTTCGACAGCGCGACTTTGATATCGCGCCGGCGCGGCTGGTGCGGGACGAGATCGATCGGCGTTTCCACCGATGGATTGTCCAGGTTGATGGTCGGCGGCGCGATCTGGTCACGGATCGCAAGAATGGAAAAGATGGCCTCGACAGCGCCGGCCGCACCCAGCAGATGGCCGATCGAGGACTTGGTCGAAGACATCGCAATCTTGCCGGCGGCGTTGCCGACCACGCGCTCGACCGCGGCAAGTTCGATCGTGTCGGCCATGGTCGAGGTGCCGTGCGCATTGATGTAGTCGATATCGCCGGGCGAAATTCCCGCACGCTTGATCGCGGCCTGCATGCAGCGGAATGCACCCTCACCGTCCGGGCTCGGCGCCGTGATGTGGAAGGCGTCGCCTGACATGCCGTAGCCGATCAGTTCGGCGTAGATTTTCGCGCCGCGCCTCTTGGCATGCTCGTATTCTTCGAGCACCAGGGCGCCGGCGCCCTCGCCCATGACGAAGCCATCGCGATCCCTGTCATAGGGACGCGATGCGCGCGTCGGGGTCTCGTTGAATCCGGTCGAGAGCGCGCGGCAGGCGGCAAAGCCGGCAAGCGACAGCCGGTCGACCGGCGATTCCGCGCCACCCGCCACCATCACATCGGCGTCACCGAGCGCGATCATGCGTCCGGCATCGCCGATTGCGTGGGATCCGGTGGAGCAAGCGGTCACCACCGCGGAATTCGGACCTTTCAGTCCGAATTCGATCGAGACATAGCCAGACGCCAGATTGATGATGCGGCCCGGAATGAAGAACGGCGACAGCTTGCGCGGACCGCGCTCCTTCACCAGGATCGCGCCTTCGGCGATGCCGCCGACGCCGCCGATCCCGGAGCCGATCATCACGCCGGTTGCGAATTGATCATCGGCGGTTTGCGGCTTCCAGTCGGCATCATCGAGCGCCTGCCGCGCCGCGCTCATCGCATAGATGATGAACGGATCGACCTTGCGCTGTTCTTTCGGCTCCATCCACTGATCGGGATTGAAGGTGCCGTCCGATCCGTCGCCGCGCGGCACCATGCAGGCGATCTTGCATGGCAGATCGGATGTTTCGAACGTGTCGATCCGACGCGCGCCGCTCCTGCCTTCGAGGATGCGCTGCCATGTTGTCTCGACGCCGCATCCAAGCGGCGTCACCATTCCCATGCCTGTGACGACGACACGCCTCATCATCAGATTCCCGCCGCGTCCGCTTTGCCCCGCTCCGGTCTGAAGCATCTCCGGCTGCCACGGCGATGAACCGCCCGGCGCCGCCGAAGAACATGCGGACGAGTCGCGATCAGCTCTTGGCGTTCTTTTCGAGGAACTTCACCGCATCGCCGACGGTGAGGATCGTTTCCGCCGCATCATCCGGAATCTCGCAGCCGAACTCCTCCTCGAACGCCATCACGAGTTCGACCGTGTCCAGGGAGTCGGCCCCGAGATCGTCGATGAAGCTGGCTTGCTCGGTGACTTTGTCGGGCTCGACGCCGAGGTGCTCCACCACGATCTTCTTCACTCGCTCGGAGATGTCACTCATCTGTTCGAACCTCTGCTTTCAGTAATTGGGCTCAATCGGCGGTGCGATCGAAGCTGTCGTGGCACGGCCGATTGGCCGGTTCAAGCGGCTTGATCACCTCAAGCGCGAGGCCCCCCATGGACCACACCCTTTGGCCTTTCCGGAACCGGGATGACGGCGGCGTGTATTGGGTCGCAGACTTTGCGTCAAGTCCGCCCCCGGACGCTTCCCCAGCCCGCCTGGCGCCGCTTTGGATTTGCGGCACCAGTCCGGCTACCATACTTCAAAAGCCATGGCCAGCAGCGTGCTGAGCGCGAAAATCCTGTGTGTACCGGCACTTAATCGGTCGCAGCTAGATCATTGCCATGCCGCCATTCACGTGCAGCGTCTGACCGGTGACGTAGGATGCTTCGTCGGATGCGAGATAGACCACGGCGGCTGCGATGTCGTCGGGCGTTCCGAGTCGACCCGATGGGACCATTTGCAGGATCGCCTCGCGCTGCTTCTCGTTCAGCTTGTCGGTCATCGGAGTGGCGATGAAGCCGGGCGCCACGCAATTGGCGGTGACGCCGCGCCGCGCATATTCCTTGCCGATCGACTTCATCATGCCGATCATGCCGGCCTTGGCGGCCGTGTAATTGCCCTGCCCCGGATTGCCGGTGACGCCGACGACCGACGTAATGCCGATGATCCGGCCGAAACGCCGGCGCATCATGGTCTTCATCGCAGCCCGCGACAGACGGAAGGTTGCGGTCAGGTTGACATTGATCACCGTATCCCAGTCCTCGTCGCGCAGCTGCACGAACAAATTGTCGCGGGTGATGCCGGCATTGGCGACCAGGATATCGAGCTTTCCCATCGCCTCTTCGGCCTGCGGCACCAGCGCCTCGACCTGGTCCTTGTCCGACAGGTCGCAGGGCAGCACGTGGACGCGCTCCTTCAGATCGCCGGCGAGTTTGTCGAGCGCCTCACGGCGCGTGCCGGAGATCGCAACGCTTGCGCCCTGCCTGTGCAGCGCGCGCGCAATCGCCCCGCCGATGCCGCCGGTTGCCCCGGTTACCAGCGCGGTCTTCCCGGTCAGGTCGAACATTGTCACTCCTCTCGATACTGGATTTGTCAGCCGCGGCCGCCCTTGAATGCCGCAACATCCTCCGGCGTCCCGATTGCGGACCCCGTCGCACCCGGAGCGATCCGTTTCAGCAATCCGGTCAGCACCCTGCCGGCGCCAACCTCATAGAATTGCGTGACGCCCGCCGCCGCCATCGCTTCCACGCATTCGCGCCAGCGCACCGTGCCGGTAACCTGTTCGACCAGCCGTTTCACGATCTCCTGCGGATCGTCGATTGGTGCGGCAAGCACATTGGCCACCACCGGCACCGCCGGCTTCTTCACCTCGATCCGCGCCAGCGCATCGGCCATCGCATCGGCGGCTGGCTGCATCAGCGCGCTATGGAATGGCGCGGAGACCGGCAGCAGCATGGCGCGCTTGGCGCCCTTGCCCTTGGCAATCTCGACCGCGCGTTCGACGGCCGCCTTGTTGCCCGACACCACCACCTGCCCGCCGCCATTGTCGTTTGCGGCCTGGCAGACCTCGCCCTGTGCGGCCTCGGCGGCAACCGCGGCTGCCTCTTCGAAGGACAGGCCCAGCAGTGCCGCCATTGCGCCCTGGCCGACCGGAACCGCCTTTTGCATGGCATTGCCGCGTATCCGCAAGAGCCGCGCCGCATCGCCGATGCTGAAGGCGCCGGCTGCCGCAAGCGCCGAATATTCGCCGAGCGAATGGCCGGCGACAAAGCGGGCATCGCGCTTGAGGTCGAGCCCGGCCTCGGTCTCTAGAACGCGCATCACCGCGAGCGACACCGCCATCAGCGCGGGCTGGGCGTTCTCGGTCAGCGTCAGGCGCTCGCCCGGCCCCTCCCACATGATCGCCGAAAGCTTCTCGCCGAGCGCGCCATCGACCTCGTCGAACACGGCGCGGGCGACCGCAAATGTGTCGGCCAGCGCCTTGCCCATGCCGACCGCCTGGCTGCCCTGCCCCGGAAAAACGAATGCCGCCGCCACAGAACCCCCTGTCTGCGGGTGGTCCCCGCGCAAATCCGGGCCGAAAAACAGGCGAAGCCCCGGAAAGTCAAGCCAGGCGAGAGAACGCGCGGCACCCTCGCCGCAATGTCGCGGAACCCCATGCGGAAGCCCCACTATGTCCGATTCGGCCAGCAGGATTGCGATCGGGACGGCGGTCGGCATCGCGCCCGGATCCGCCTTCAGAATGTCTCCCGACAAACCTCCCCCTTGGGTAACTCGCCGAGCCTTGCCCTCGGGCCCGCCGCCCGAGCGCTGACCTCGCGATAATCGCGCGATGCCTTGCTTTCGTGGCAAAAGTCCCTATAACGCGCGCTTCCGCTCGTCCCGGCCGGGGGCTGAACGGACGGCCGCCAAGCTTTCAAGCGAGGCGGCAGGGCCGGTCGGTCCGTCGTCCCGTGTCCCCGCCAAAAAGAGCATCGAGCTTTCCGAAGGCCGTCGGCCTTTTCGAAGTCTCGCTTGGGCTTTGCGCCGGACAGCGCCAACAGAAGGAAGGCATGATGCCGTTATACGAGCACGTATTTCTCGCGCGTCAGGACGCGAGCAGCCAGCAGGTCGACGAACTGACCAACCAGTTCAAGGCGATCGCCGAAGGCGCCGGCGGCAAGGTCGCCAAGACTGAATATTGGGGCGTGAAGTCCCTGTCCTACCGCATGAACAAGAACCGCAAGGCGCATTTCACGCTGATGAATCTCGATGTGCCGGCCGAAGCCATCGCCGAGATCGAGCGTCAGGAGCGTCTGTCCGAAGACGTGCTGCGCTACATGACGATTCGCGTCGACGAACTCGAGGAAGGCCCCTCGGCGATGATGCGCAAGGCCGAGCGCGATGATCGCGAGCGCGAAGGCCGTGGCTTTGGCGGCGGCTTTGGTGGCGGAGGCTTCGGCGGCGGCGGACGCTTCGGCGATCGCGGCCCACGTCGCGACCGCGAGGATCGCGGAGCCCGTGAGGAAGCAACCGCCAGCACGACGGAGGAATAGACATGTCGATGCCAGGTGCCGGTGGCGGACGCCGCCCCTTCTTTCGTCGTCGCAAGACCTGCCCGTTCTCGGGTGCCAATGCGCCGAAGATCGATTACAAGGACGTGAAGCTGCTGCAGCGCTACGTGTCCGAACGCGGCAAGATCGTGCCGAGCCGCATCACCGCGGTCTCGGCCAAGAAGCAGCGCGAATTGGCGCAGGCAATCAAGCGCGCGCGCTTCCTCGGCCTCTTGCCTTACGTGATCAAATAGTGCCGTTCGTCCCGCGAAAGCGGGGGCCCAGAGCCACAAGGCTTATTCCGCTTGCCCGGGAATGACCGAAGCAAGCGGATCCGCTCCTGATCTTCAGGTGCGGAAAACAACGAGGCGGCCGGAGCGGTCCGGACGCCGATGGTTGGGGCAAGCGCGGCCTGAAGGCCGTGACCTGCCTCTAACCGCTGAACAGGCGGGACAGCTTTGAGAATGGTGCCGACAGCATTGATCGGATTGGGTGCGGGTGCCGCGTCAGCCTTGCTGATGGCGACGATGGCATCGCGCTCGCCTCTTTCACTGATGCTGGTGCTGCTGTCGCCGCTGCCGATCATGATCGCGGCGGTCGGCTGGACGCATTGGACCGCGCTGTTCGGCGCGCTGGCGGCCGCGCTCGCGCTCGCTATTGTGTTCGGCGAGCCGCTGTGGATCCCGATCTATCTGGTCGGCGCCGGCCTGCCCGCCTGGTGGCTCGGCTATCTCGCACTGCTCGCACGCAGCGATGCCGAAGGCCATGTGGAGTGGTACCCGGTCGGACGGCTGCTCCTGTGGTGCACTGCGATCGCCTCGGTCATCGTGGTGATCGTGATGTGGAATGTCCGCATCGACGAGGACCAGTTCCAGGCCGCGCTCAAGCTCGCGCTGGAGCGCGTCGCGACGGAATACGGTGCCTCCGCGCCCGATTTCACCAAGATGGACATCAAGCGGGTCGGTGAATTGATCGCCGGCTTCGTTCCGCCTGCGACCGCAGCGATGATCACGCTTGCCTATGCTCTCAATCTTTACGCCGCGGGTCGGGCGGCCGGCCTGTCCGGGCGGTTGCGGCGGCCCTGGCCCGATCTCTCCGCGCTTCGCTTTCCAAAACTTGCACCCGCGACTTTCGCGGTCGCCCTCGTGCTGTGGTTCATGCCGGACACCCTCGGCCTGATCGGCGGCATCATCTCCGGCGCCTTCATCATGGCCTATGCGATGCTCGGCTTTGCCGTGCTGCACGAGATCACCCGCAATCTCGGCATTCGTCCGCTGGTCCTGATCGGCGCCTATTTCGTCGTGATGGCGGCAGTCTGGCCGGTCTTCTTCATGACCATGCTGGGCCTCGCCGATACCATTTTCGATTTCCGCAAAGGCGCCGTCGGCGCTCAGCCGCCGTCTGTGACCTGAACGAACGTCAACGCACTGAACATCACCGAAGGAGTGACTGTCATGGAAGTGATTCTGCTGGAACGCGTCGCAAAGCTCGGCCAGATGGGCGAGACGGTGCGCGTGAGGGACGGCTTCGCGCGCAATTTCCTGCTGCCCAAGGGCAAGGCGCTGCGCGCCACCAAGGCCAACAAGGAACGCTTCGAGGGCATGCGCAAGGAGCTCGAAGCCAAGAATCTGGAAAACCGCAGTGAGGCGCAGAAGGTGGGCGACAAGCTGAACGGACAGGCATTCGTCGCGCTGCGTCAAGCCTCCGAATCCGGACAGCTTTACGGTTCCGTGTCGGCACGCGACATCGCCGATCTCGTCACCGAGGGTGGCTTCTCGATTTCGCGAAGCCAGGTCGCGCTGCACGCACCGATCAAGACCATCGGCCAGCACAAGGTCGAGATTGCGCTGCATCCGGAAGTCGAGGTCAATGTCGCGATCGTCGTCGCACGCAATGAGGAAGAAGCCGAGCGCGTGAAGCGCGGGGAAGACATCACCCTGCGGCGCGAGGAGGCGGACGAGGAAGCCGCGGCCGAGGCTGCTGACGCATTCTTCGATCCCGAGGCGCGCCATGCCGATGACGAGGCCGGCGAGAGCGCGGAGGCACAGGCTTCCAAGGCCTGACGAAGCGGCGCGAACACGACCTCACGCCTGGCGCTTGCCGGGCGTGAGTGACATTCAAGACTGCTAGAGCGGAATTTCAGGCGCCGGCGGCTTTACCTCTGCCGGTGTCGGTCCCGATACCGGGGGCGGCGGCGCGCTCTCGGGCGTGCTCGGCTCGGCGACGGGTTCGGGCTCGGCCGGACCCGCTTCGACGGCCGCCACGGGCGGTGGCGGCGACGGCGGGGTTCTCGCAGCTGCGGCCGGCGGCTTGCGCCTGCTCGAGGGCTCGGGTGGCCGCACAGCTTCCCTGCGCTCCTCATCCGGCGTGCGCCGTCCGACCGGAGCCGGCGGCCGTTCCTGCCGCGAAGGCGCGGCAACCGGCGGAGCGCCGCGGCCGCTGGCCATCAGAAACTGCGCCAGCGCGCCGGCGTGCTGCACGCTGGATGTGTAATGCTGGCGCAGGAAGCCGACCAGTTCGCCCTCCCGCCGGCCCTTGGCGAGCCCGGCCGCGCTTTGATGGCAGACCGCACAGCCGGCTTTGAACAGCTCCGCAGGACTCTTGCCTTCATTGAGGTCGACCGGCTCGGTCTGATGACCGCTGGGCGGCAACGCCGGTCCCTGCTGTGCGCGCGCCGACGTGCCGCGCGGCTGTGCGAACGCATCGAGCGCCAGGAGAACCGCCGGCAGCATCACGACACCGATCAGCCAACTCCTCTTTCGCAAAACTATGCTCCCGCCGCCGGCCGGTCCCGCAGCCATGCCCAAAACGCGCAGACATAACTCAAACAGGGAATACCGGCCGCTTAATCCGCGAATGTGGCTCATTTTCGAACCGGTTACCCTGTGGGTTGAAGAGTTATCACCGCATTGCGGGAGCGGCCAGACTTTGGTCTAATCGCAGCCAAATTTTGAGATACCAGCCCTCTCGCGGGTGATGGTTTTTCGCTTGAAATGGAGGCGGCCGGTGGAACGGTTGCTTCAAGCTGCTCTGACACGCTTCATACGCACCGGCAACCTGCAAGTGGTCGTCGGCGACGGCCGGCCACTGGAATTCGGCGACGGCACCGGGCCTGAGATCGTCATGCGATTCGCCAACCGGCGCGCGCTGACGCGCATGTTTCTCAATCCGGAATTGCGGCTCGGCGAAGCCTATATGAACGGCGATTTCGTGCTGACGTCCGGAACCATAGCGGAGCTGCTGGCGCTATTGATGTCGCAGGAACCGCACACCTCCGTGCCCTATTTCGCGCGCCCGCAAGCCATGCTGCGCTACGGCCGCCGCAGGATCGACCAGTTCAACTATCGCCGGCGCTCCCGTCAGAATGTCGCGCATCACTACGACCTCGACGCCCGCCTCTATTCACTCTTCCTCGACGCCGACCGGCAATATAGCTGCGCCTATTTCGAGAGCTCCGATCAGACGCTGGACGATGCGCAACTCGCCAAGAGGCGACATTTGGCGGCGAAGCTGCTGATCGAGCAGGATCAGCGTGTCCTCGACATCGGCTGCGGCTGGGGCGGGCTCGGACTTTATCTTGCGGAGCATTGCGGGGCGAACGTCACCGGCGTCACCTTGTCGGAGGAGCAGCTCAAGCTCGCGCAGGGCCGGGCCGCCGAGCGGCATCTGGCGAACCGGGTCGAATTCCGCCTGCAGGATTATCGCGATCTCAATGAGCGCTTCGACCGGATCGTCTCAGTCGGCATGTTCGAGCATGTCGGCATCAACCACTTCCGCAGCTTCTTCAAGAAGTGCGCGGACCTCCTCTCGGATGACGGGGTGATGGTGCTGCATTCGATCGGCCGCTCGGAGGGCCCGAATGCGACCAATCCCTGGATCGACAAGTATATCTTCCCGGGCGGCTACATTCCGGCGCTGTCCGAGGTGCTGCCCGCAATCGAACGCGCCGGGCTGATCGTCGCCGATATCGAGATTCTGCGCCTGCACTATGCCGAGACGCTCAAAGCCTGGCGCGCTCGCTTCATGGCCCGCGCCGAGGAAGCGCGGCGGCTCTATGACGATCGCTTTGTGCGCATGTGGGAATTCTACCTTGCCGCCTCCGAGATGGCGTTCCGCCATCAGGGCATGATGGTGTTCCAGATCCAGCTGGCCAAGCGCGTCGACACGGTGCCGATCACCCGCGGCTATATCGAGCGGGCGGAAGCGCAGCTGCGGGCCCGCGAACTCGGTTCGCCGCCGCCGCTGCGCATGGCCGGCGAATAGGCGGGTTTGCGCCCGCTTGCCCAGCCGCCTTCCTTCCGTCAAGAAGAATTCGGATTCTGATCGCAATCGTCCTGCGATCGCGTGGGTAATGGGGACATTCGTCGTTACGGGCGTACGTCCCGCATCTGCGGTGCTACAGCAATCGGGACACTCGTCGGGGTTCTCTGTGATCTCGGAGGTGACAAACCGTAAAGCGTTGAACCGGGTGGCGTTGCGTTGACGTGTCGCGTTTGGGCGACTTCAAGAAACTGACTGAAAACAATGGCATCGCTTGACCAGGCCGCGCGCAAACTCGCAGCGGATCATCAACCGCCGCACTACCGTGCCGCCCCGCATAATATCGAGGCCGAGCAGGCGCTGCTTGGCGCGATCCTCGTCAACAACGAAGCCTTCTATCGCGTCTCGGACTTTCTCGAGGCGCGCCACTTCTACGAACCGATCCATCAGAAAATCTTCGAGCTGTCGTCCCAGCTTGTGCGCGCCGGCAAGGTCGCAAGCCCGGTCACACTGAAGACCTTCCTGCCGGGCGACGCCGATATCGGCGGGCTGACCGTCAGCCAGTATCTCGCCCGCCTCGCCGCCGAAGCGACAACCGTCATCAACGCACAGGATTACGGCCGCACGATTTACGATCTGTCGGTGCGCCGCGCGCTGATCGTGATCGGCGAGGACATGGTCAACGAGGCCTATGACGCGCCGGTCGATTTCGAGCCTGCAAAGCAGATCGAGGAAGCCGAGCGCAGGCTTTACGAGGTGGCGGAAAGCGGCCGGTACGAGGGCGGCTTCCAGGCATTCTCGCAAGCGCTGACCACCGCGGTGGATATGGCGGCGAAAGCCTATCAGCGCGACGGGAAGCTGTCCGGCATCGCAACCGGGCTGAACGACCTCGATTCGAAGATGGGCGGGCTTCAGCCCTCGGACCTGATCATCGTCGCCGGCCGCCCGGGCATGGGAAAGACCGCGCTCGCCACCAACATCGCCTACAACATCGCCAAGGCGTGGCAGGGCGAGGTGCGCGCCGACGGCCATATCACCACGGTCAATGGCGGCATTGTCGGTTTCTTCTCGCTCGAAATGTCGGCCGAACAGCTCGCCACCCGAATCATCGCCGAGCGCACCGGGATTCCGTCGAGCACGATCCGCCGCGGCGGAATCAGCGAGCAGGATTTCGAAACCATCCGCGATGTCTCGCTCGAACTGCAGAACATGAAATTCTTCGTCGACGAGACCGGCGGGCTCTCGATCGCCCAGCTCGCCGCCCGCGCACGGCGGCTCAAGCGCCAGCGCGGTCTCGACCTTCTGGTGATCGACTATATCCAGCTCCTGCAGGGGACGAGCCGGCGCGGCCAGGAGAATCGCGTTCAGGAAATCACCGAGATCACGACGAACCTCAAGGCGCTGGCCAAGGAGCTTGCCGTTCCGGTCATCGCGCTCTCGCAATTGTCGCGTCAGGTCGAAAGTCGCGACGACAAGCGCCCGCAGCTCTCGGACCTGCGCGAATCAGGCTCGATCGAGCAGGACGCGGACGTGGTGCTGTTCGTCTATCGCGAGGAATATTACCTGCAGAACAAGGAGCCGCGGCCGGGCACCGAAGAGCACGCCAAGTGGATGATCGAGATGCAGGCGGTTCACGGCAAGGCGGAGGTGATCATCGGCAAGCAGCGCCACGGTCCGACCGGCACGGTCCAGTTGCAGTTCGACGGCAGCGTCACCCGCTTCAGCGATCTGGCCCCTGAAGATCGCCTGCCTGAGCGCATCCCCTAGCGCCCAGGCTTTGGTTGCGCGGATCCCGGTGAACCTTTGCGTTTGAAGCGCCACAGGCTTATTTGAGATCAACGAGCCATGCTTTCACCGACGCACGCCTCCGCAGTCTCCGAGCCTGCCCAAGTCGCGGGGCCGCCCGCCGACGAAGCCGGCGGCATCCTCACCATCGACCTTGCGGCGATCGCGGCCAATTACAAGGCGCTGACCGCCGCCGCGCTGCCGGCTGAATGCGCCGCCGTGGTCAAGGCCGATGGCTACGGTCTCGGGCTCGAACCGGTGGCCAGCCAGCTTCGGCAGTCCGGCTGCACCACCTTCTTCGTCGCCGATCTGTCCGAGGGCAAACGGCTGCGCAAGGCCGCGCCCCGCGCGGCGATCTACATCCTCAACGGTCTGCCGCAGGGCGCCGGTCAGGTTTTCGCCGATCACAATCTGCGGCCGGTGATCGGCTCGTTGACCGAACTCGCCGAATGGGACGCCTTCGCCCGCAATGCCGGATGGGACGGCGGCTTCGCCCTGCATGTCGATACCGGCATGAACCGTCTCGGGGTTTCGGTCGAGGAAGCCGCCGCCATCGCGCCGCGCCTCAACGCCGAGAACCACGGCATCCGGCTCATCATGAGCCACTTCGTCGCCGCGCAGTTTGCCGAGAGCCCGCGCAACCAGGAGCAGATCCTGAGCTTTCGCAATGTGCGCGCCCTGTTCCGCGGTGTGCCGGCCTCGATCGCCAATTCATCGGGGATTTTCCTCGGCTCGTCCGCCCATCTCGACATCGTGCGTCCCGGCGTTGCGCTCTACGGCGTCAACCCGACGCCCGGCAAGCCGAATCCGATGAAGGCGGTGGTCGAGCTGAAGGTGCGGATCGCGCAAATCCGCGAGATCGCCTTCGGCGAAACGGTCGGCTACGACGCGACATGGACGGCACGCCGGCCCTCGCGCATCGCCACCGTGACGATGGGCTATGCCGACGGCTTCCCGCGCGCGCAGAGCGGCAGCGACCAGAAGCCCGGCGGCAGCCTGATCGTGGGCGGCAAGCCCTGCCCGATCGTCGGGCGCATCTCGATGGACCTGATCGCGCTCGACATCACCGACCTGCCGGCCGGCAGCATCCGGCGTGGCGATTTCGCCACCGTGATCGGCGAAGGTCGCGATGTCGATGCGACCGCCGAGATGCTGGAGACCATCGGCTATGAGGTGCTGACCAGCCTCGGGCGCCGCTATGCGCGGGTTTACCGGGGCGGGTGATCACGTCCTTCACCTCCCCTGAACGGGAGGTCGACCGCTCATCGCGAGGGCCGTCGGGTGGGGGTCGGCTTCAGCAAAAGCAATCCTTCACAGCCCCCTCCCCGACCCTCCCCCTTTCAGGAGGAGGGAGGCAGAATGGGATGTCATGAGTCGGAAATCCCTCGCCTTCGTCTGCCAGAATTGCGGCGCCGCTTACGGACGCTGGCAGGGCAAATGTGAATCCTGCGGCGAATGGAACACGCTGGCGGAGGAATCCGCCGATGCTCCGGTCGGCAAAGGCGCAGGCAAAATGCCCGGGCGCGGCCGCGCCTTCACCCTGCAACCGCTGTCCGGCGTCACCGACGACGCGCCGCGGCTCGCAACCGCCCTGAGCGAATTCGACCGCGTCACCGGCGGTGGCCTCGTGCGCGGTTCGGTGATCCTGGTCGGCGGCGATCCGGGTATCGGCAAGTCCACGCTGCTGGTGCAGGTGGCGGCCGCGCTCGCGCGCCGCAAGGCCCGCGCGGTCTATATCTCCGGCGAAGAGGCGGTTGCGCAGGTGCGGCTGCGCGCCGAGCGCCTTGCGCTCTCCGACGCGCCGGTCGAACTCGCCTCCGAAACCTCGGTCGAGGACATCATCGCCACGCTGTCGCAGGGTGAGTTGCCGCGCCTCGTCGTGATCGACTCCATCCAGACGATGTGGACCAGCAGCGTGGAATCGGCGCCTGGCACGGTGACCCAGGTGCGTGCGTCGGCGCAGCTGCTGATCCGCTTCGCAAAGCGCACCGGCGCCTGCGTCATCCTCGTCGGACACGTCACCAAGGACGGACAGATCGCCGGACCGCGCGTCGTCGAGCATATGGTCGATGCGGTGATGTCGTTCGAGGGCGAAGGCTCGCACCAGTTTCGCATCCTGCGCGCGGTCAAGAACCGTTTCGGACCGACCGACGAGATTGGCGTATTCGAAATGACCGGCCTCGGGCTGCGCGAAGTCAGCAACCCATCCGAGCTGTTTCTGTCCGAGCGCGATCTCGGCTCGCCCGGCACCGCAGTGTTTGCCGGCATCGAAGGCACGCGTCCGGTGCTGGTGGAAATCCAGGCGCTGGTCGCGCCGACATCACTCGGCACACCGCGCCGGGCCGTGGTCGGCTGGGACCCGAGCCGGCTGTCGATGGTGATCGCGGTGCTGGAGGCGCATTGCGGCGTTCGGCTCGGCACACATGACGTCTATCTCAATGTCGCCGGCGGGCTTCGCATCAACGAGCCGGCGGCCGATCTCGCCGCGGCCGCAGCACTGGTCTCCTCGCTCGCCGGAGCGCCGCTGCCGGCCGATGCGGTCTATTTCGGTGAAGTGTCGCTGTCGGGGGCGCTACGTCCGGTGGCGCAAGCGCCGGCGCGACTGAAGGAGGCGGCCAAACTCGGCTTCCAGCGCGCCTTCCTGCCTGATCCCGGCCGTTCCGATGCGCCCGCCGATTCGGGGCTGACACTCAGTCCGCACGGCAACCTTGCCTCGCTGGTCGCCGACATCGCCGCGCGCGGCAACGGCAACCGGCGGCGCCGCGAGGCCTAGCCCTTCGTACCGCGAAACGCGTGCAATGCAGGCCTGCGTCCGGCGCACCGCCCGCGCGTCCTCAGACTTGGCAGCCGCGCTTGGGGCATGCGATCATTCCCCTGACGCTCGGTCGTGAGCCGGGACGCAACGCACCCTACGCGATCCTGAGATGCGCGACGCCATCACGGAGTTATGCATGCCCGTCTTCACCACCTCGCCGCGCGGCCGGCTCGTTCTCGCATTGTCGGCCGCGACCTTTCTCGGACTTTCGGCCCTCGCGCCCGCGGTTGCCCAGGATTTTCCGACGCGCCCCGTGCATCTTTTCGTGCCCTACCCCGCAGGCGGGCCGAACGACGTGATCGCGCGCCTGCTCGGAACGGAACTGAGCAAGTCTCTCGGGCAGCAGATCGTGATCGAGAACCGCGCCGGCGGCAGCGGCAATATCGCCGTCGAGGCGTTGGGACGCGCG
>Ga0182742_1002041_pt1 | contig 23539 bp, 22 predicted proteins | sample eDN5th37CBELigMG_FD_128880 | JGI IMG/M metagenome (GOLD analysis project Ga0182742, IMG submission 128880) | Enriched Miracle-Growth compost microbial communities from Emeryville, California, USA - eDNA 5th pass 37_C BE-Lig MG (version 2)... ... | reverse complement strand
TTGCTTTTTCTGACCATTTGCCATGTGCCATAAAAGCAAAGGCTATGAACCAATAAAGAATCGCAAATTCAATAAGATGCAGAGATTCCTTTAATAATGCATCAAACGAAAGCTGTGTGTCCAAAATCGCATCTGCCGGAAAGCTTGATAATGTCCAAATAAAGGCCATATATAGAATAGGTAACAGCGTAAAGACAATCTTTTTCATCTATCAATACTCCTATCTCATCGTTCTAAAAATTTTTTTTAAAAGGCATACATATTATTATAAACATTGCGCAAACTAATTTTAAAAAATTTTTTTACAGGATGTGTATATAATTCAGATAATCTGTTCAGACTGATTTCTGAGGTGATGATAGAATGAGAGAGGAAGAAAAGAAACGTACTTCTCAAACTAAAGTTCAACAATTTTTCAGAAAACGTTGGGTATTTCCGGCAATTTACCTAATGAGTGCAGCAGTTATCCTTACAGCAGTATTATGGTACCAAAACATCAGCAACAATGTTGCAGAAGATTTGCAAAATAATCAAGACGAAATCGCATTAGATGAGCAGGAAGCAGTTGAAGTAAACGCAACAAAAGAAAACTTCACAATGCCAGCAGTAGATGCTGAAGCAGTAAACGTTGTGAAGAAGTTTTATGACCCGAATGCAACAACAGAAGAGCAAGAAGCAGCACTTGTATTCTATAACAATACGTATAGAATGAACAAAGGAATCGACATCGCAAGAGAAGATCAAAAGCAATTCGATGTTGTAGCATCACTAAGTGGTACGGTAACAAAAGCTGAAAAAGATCCAATCTTAGGATTTGTTGTAGAAATTGAGCATGAAAACGAAGTCGTAACAGTATACCAATCATTAGCAGAAGCTAGTGTACAAGCTGGTGACAAAGTTGAGCAAAACGAAGTAATCGGTAAATCTGGTGAAAATCTTTACAATGAAGAAGATGGCAACCATGTTCACTTTGAAATCCGCCAAGCAGGTACAGCTGTAAATCCAGAAAGCTTCATGGGTAAGCCGGTAACATCCATTGAAGAAGCTGCTGAAGAAGAAGCAGCAGAAGAAGAAGTAAGTGAAGAAACACCAGCTCCAGCAGGTGAAACGGAAGAAGCTCCAGCTGAAGAAGAAAAACCAGCTGAAGAAGCTCCAGCAAAAGACACTGAAACACCAAAAGAAGACACTGACAAATCAGAAAAAGCCCCTGAATCAGACAAAGACGCTGACAAAGGCGCAGAATAAGCCGGGACACAGGGACAGGTTCCTTGTCCCTCCAACGATACGAGGTTGAACTCAAACTACTCAGAGATCAACCTCGATTTTTTATGTAATCAGTAGGTACGACCTTCACCACTAGGACTTGACGGTAAGCCACGTTTTTCTAACGAACCAAAACAAGCCGAATCCCAATCCCCCACCACATGTATTTAACAGCAGATCATCTACATCAAAAGCTCCTACCCGAAATAGAAATTGAGATCCTTCAACAGACAACGACAAGACAAAAGTCCAAAGCATTGCCTTGTAAATTGAGTCGACCATCTTCCATAAAGTCGGCAGAAAAAAACCAAACGGAAGAAAAGCCAATATATTTCCGATAAACGGGTCAGTCAGTGAAAAGCCGCCAAAACTGTGAAAATAGGCGCCAACTGTCTTAAAAGGAACAAGGTTATAAGCAATCTCACCCTCAACAGACTGCCGGTACGCAGAGAAAAACAATAAATACAAAAGCAATGAAAAATAACTTAGAAAACAAATATAGAGAAGTAATGTTTTTATCTTCATAATAGGGTAAATATACCAAATAATACGGCAGATGGCGATAGACCGCAAAAAAAGTTGTCGAAGAAAAAATATCCTTAATTTTCAACTTTTTATTGACCAGCTATATCTTTTCCATACATAATAAGACATGTTAAAGCTGTCAGGAGGTGTATTCAGTATATCATAATATGATAACGCTTACAATTATATGAAGGAGGAGAGTCCAATATGATGACATTATTCTTGATGCTTGCTTTAACTCTTTTTAGTCTTATCTTTTGTTTAAGAAAGAAAAAACCTCAGTTTTTACTCATCCCGGTAGTAACACTGCTTATTTACTTCGTTGTCCAGATTGCATTAGTACCTGCACCATTTTTAGAAACAATAAAATTCATCTTCAGTCTGTCTTAAGGTTCCGAGTGATCATTCATTTTCAGGAGGTTCTTTATGAGAAAAATTGATAAAAAAGTAGCGGATGCCTATTTTAGAGAACGAACAAGAAACATTGTTATTTACTTAATCATTGGGGCATTATCATCATTCGGTATTGTCTTATTTGCGGAGTTTTTCAGCGGCTTTACGATTAACGGCTTTCCTTTTCACTATTTCATGGGGGCACAGGGGGCTGTTGTGGTCTTTATACTTTTATTATTTATTAACGCAAAAGTCAGTGATTCAATTGATAAAAAGTATGGCATTGATGAATCAAAAAATGAACAGCTTAGCGCCGGGAAAACGCTGGATCATTAAAAAAACGGAAAATATAAAATTGATATTATATTGATTAAAAGGGGATCAGATAAACTTTCACTAGCTAATGAGTACATAGGGGAGTGCTCAAGTTAATAAGGGGGATTTTTATTGGACGCTCAATTTATTGTTTCACTTGCTATTATTTTGCTTACTTTTGCCTTATATATCGGGATTGCGATCTACAATACAGCGAAGCAAACATCTGACTTTTATGTAGCAGGCCGCGGTGTTCCACCGATTTTTAATGGAATGGCCATCGGAGCGGATTGGATGAGTGCAGCTTCATTCATTGGGATGGCTGGTACGATTATGCTGCTTGGATATGATGGACTTGCTTATATTATGGGATGGACAGGTGGATATCTTCTATTAACCTTCCTGCTCGCACCCCAGCTACGTAAGTATGGTCGTTACACTGTACCGGAATTCATTGGAGATCGCTATAACAGTCACACGGCCCGCGTCATTGCGGCTGTATGTACGATCATTATCAGCTTTACCTACTCAATAGGGCAATTATCCGGGTCGGGAGTTGTGATCGGCCGCCTTTTTGAGATTGATGCAAAGCTTGGAACAATGATTGGCGTGGTGCTCATTGCCTTTTACGCAGCCTTTGGTGGAATGAAGGGGATAACGTGGACACAGGTTGCGCAATACATTATCCTCATCATCGCTTATTTAATTCCGGTTATTTTCATGTCATTGCAAATTACAGGAAACCCTGCTCCATGGCTTTCGTATGGAAAAATCGTCGAGGAAATGGGGGAACTTGATCGACAGCTTGGGATTTCTGAATATTTTGCTCCATTTACGAACGGAACAAAATGGCAATTCCTTGCACTCATGTTTACGTTAATGGCAGGAACAGCAGGTCTTCCACACGTAATTGTTCGTTTTTACACGGTGTCAACAATGAAAGCGGCAAGATGGTCTGGGGCTTGGGCGATTCTGTTTATCGGACTTTTATATTTATCTGCACCAGCATATGCTGCGTTTTCGCGTTTTATTTTAATGACACAGGTTGCAGGACAAAAGCTATCTGAACTGCCTGCATGGACTGAATCATGGGTAAACACAGGAAAACTGCAAATTGCTGATGGAAATGGTGATGGCATTTTACAATGGAGCGAATTGATGATTTCAAATGATATCGTCGTTATGGCAACACCGGAGATCGCCAATCTTGGGATGTTCGTCATCGGCCTTGTAGCAGCAGGGGCAATGGCAGCAGCTCTATCAACAGCCGGCGGCTTAATGATCGCCATATCATCATCCTTTGCACATGATATTTACTATCGGGTGATGAAACCAAATGCATCGGAAAAGAACCGTTTAGCCGTTGCTCGCTGGTCAATTGTCATTGCGACTGTATTAGCGGGATTAATCGCGCTAAATCCACCGGGAGCAATCACACAAATCGTCGCATGGGCCTTTGCGCTGGCATCAGGGACATTCTTTCCGGCACTGCTCATCGGAGTATGGTGGAAGCGTTCAAACACTCAAGGCGTCATCTCTGGAATGCTAGTCGGTTTAACGGTAACACTCATCTACATCTTTGCCTCTAAATACGGCGGTTTCACCATCGCCGGCATTATCGACACAGGCGCAGGTGTATTCGGAGCAGCCGCAGCCATCTTAACCAATATAATCGTCTCACTCTCAACAAAAGCACCATCCATCCAAACACAAGAAGAAGTCCTAAACCTACGCTACCCCGAACAAATGACATACAAAGACGGAGAAGTGTGGATGGACAAATAATGGGTCAAGGGGACAGGTCCCTTGTCCCTTTTTTGTGTGGAGTAAGAAAGTATAAAATTTTTGTACTTAACGTTCGTGTCTAGCTCGAGCGGCTAGCCCCTCGAGGTCATAAGCCAATTTGGAATAGAAGGCAAAGAACGCCTTCTATTCCAAATCGTCTTAATTGCCCGAGGCTAACCAAGGCGCTTGCGGTCTTCTTATGTGGGTCAAGGAACCTGTCCCTCCGTCCCACCCCGCCTGTACTGCTTGCGGTAGTTGGCCGGTGATACGCCGTATTTGTTTTTGAAGCATTGGGAGAAGTAGCTTAGACGTGTGAAGCCGATTTCTTCTGAGATGATGTGTAGAGGGAGGTCGGTTTTCAATAGATGAAGGCGGGCTTGTTCAATTCGATAGTTGGACAAGTATTCAAGTGGTGTACAGTTAAACGTTACCTTCATGCATCGCGCTAAATAGTTTTCGTGAACATGGAATTTTGCAGCCAAGCTTTTATTTGTAATCGGTCCTTTATAGTTTTGTTTTATGTAGATCTCAATTTGCTCCGCAAGCTTCACATTGCTGCTTTGATTATGTTGATCATTTTCAAGGCTTTGCAGAACCTGCATGAAAATCTGCTGTGTTTCCCAAAAAGCCAATGAACGAATTTTGACGGTTGATTTTAAAAGTAACTCTAATCGATTGAATAGCTCATTCGGGTTTCCTAATTTTTGATGTTTTGGCAAATGAACCGTGTTGTTTTCAGAGTGAAAGTGTAAAGTCGGAACAGGTTGGTCAGGCTCCAATGGTTTTTGCTCCTTTTGGACACACCATTTATCTTTTGTTTGAAAGTGAAACCAATAAAACACAGTGTCCTCCGTACAGGGCTCCACTGGAAAATGATGTTTATTAGGTTCAAGAATAAGAACGTCATGTGGAAACAGCTTCCACTGTTCATTTTCCTCTCCAATATAAAGGCTTCCTTCCTTCATAATAATCACATCAAAAAACCCTAGGTTATAGCGGTCAGGGTGTCTTTGCCCTTTTTTATAGGTGGTAAGGTTTCCTTCAATAAAATAAGGAAATGGGGGTGCAAGAAACGATAGAAAGGTAGTTTCTGTCAAATTTGTCTCCCTCCTCTAGTGTGAAATATTGTAAATTTACGTTCGAAATCGATATTTTCCTGCCTATATAACGGTGCTAAAATAATCATTGTAAGCGTTTTAAAAGTAGGTTTAACTATATGATAATGCTTTTCTTATTAGGATAAAAGGTAATTTCCTAAATAAATAGAATGGGTGCAATTTAGAAAGGATTGAGGTGCTTCATGACAATGAAATCACTGGTAAATATCACAGATCCAGTTAAAAGAGTAGTAGTTGAAGATCAATTTTGGAAAACATATAAACAGATTGTGGCAAAAGAAGTTATTCCTTATCAGTGGAAAGCATTAAATGATGAACTGCCTGATACTGAGCCAAGTCATGCGATCGAAAATTTCCGGATTGCAGCCGGCGAATCAAGCGGTGAATATTATGGAACCGTTTTTCAGGACAGTGATGTGGCTAAATGGCTGGAAACCGTAGCATACAGCTTACGTGACTTCCCGAATAAAGAATTAGAAGAAAAAGCAGATGAAGTCATTGCGTTATTAGGAAGAGCTCAAAGGAATGATGGCTATTTAAATACCTACTATATATTAAAAGAACCGAATAACCGTTGGACCAATTTGAGAGACAATCATGAATTATATTGTGCCGGCCATTTCATCGAAGCTGCTGTAGCTTACTATGAATCAACGGGGAAAAAAGAATTCCTGCACATTATGGAAAAGTATGTTGATTTAATTGATTCCGTATTTGGGCTTGAGGAAGGAAAAATCAAGGGCTATCCCGGTCACGAGGAAATTGAATTGGCTTTAGTAAGACTATTCGATGTAACAACGAATCAAAAACACCTAAAACTTGCCCAATATTTTATTGAACAACGCGGCCAGCAGCCGAATTATTTTTCAGAGGAAATGGAAAAAAGAAAAACAATTGAAACAGCCCAGACATGGAATGATGATACCTATATAAACTTCGGCTTAGGATATGAATATCAGCAGGCACATAAGCCGGTAAGAGAACAAAAAGAGGCCGTAGGTCATGCGGTAAGAGCTATGTATCTATATATCGCCATGGCGGATTTAGCGGCGAAAACAGATGATCATTCATTAAAGGAAACATGTGACATTCTTTGGGATGATGTAATCAAACATAAAATGTATATTACAGCAGGAATTGGATCTGCAGTAAATGGAGAAGCCTTTACATGCAAACATGATCTGCCGAACGATTCGATGTATTGTGAAACATGTGCTTCAGTCGGGCTTGCTTTTTGGGCAAACAGGATGCTGCGTCTTGAGCCGAACCGAAAATATGCGGATGTACTTGAGCAGGCGCTTTACAACGGAACATTAAGTGGAATGGACTTAGACGGTAAGCGATTTTTCTATGTGAATCCACTTGAAGTAAATTCATTTCAAAAAAACAGGAAGGATCAAGAGCATGTAAAGACTGAACGTCAAAAATGGTTTTTCTGTGCATGCTGTCCACCTAATTTAGCGCGAATGATTGCTTCTGTTGAAGACAATGCTTATACGCAAACAGAGGATACCTTGTATACACATTTATATATTGCCGGAAACGTTCAAACTGTTTTGTCGGAGCAAAAAGTAGAGCTGACACAAACTCATCATTACCCTTGGGAAGGCAATATTGCCCTAACAGTAAATGTAGAGAATTCGGCAAAATTCAAACTAGCCTTACGAATTCCAGGGTGGTGTAAAGCAGCATCAGCGAAAGTGAATGGAGAAACAGTGGCAGTTAACGAATTAGAAAAAGGCTACTTTATCATAGACCGGGTCTGGCAAAAAGGTGATACAGTCACACTCGAGCTCGACATGGCGGTGTTGAGAATGCGGAGCAATCCACTTGTATCAATGAATCAAGGTCAAACAGCCTTACAGCGCGGTCCGATTGTTTATTGTATTGAAGAAGTTGACAACGGAGCAAACTTGGCCGGAATACGCCTTTCAAAACAAAGTGAGATTACTAGCCAATATGAACCAAATCTATTAAACGGGGTTGTCACACTGAAAGCGGAAGGATATCGAATTGAACCTACTAGTGAGCTTTATCAGTCAGAACCGTTGGAAATGCATCCACAAACAATAACAGCGATCCCTTATTACGCATGGTGTAATCGTAAAAAAGGTGAAATGAGAGTCTGGATTTATGAAATGTAAACATCTTGGCGTTTGATTAATCGTTTTATCAAATGCTTTAAGCAAAATGTGAGGGAGAGGTGAGATCCAACAAGGAAGCTCACCACCCGCTTCACTAAAAAAACATCCATACTGATTAATCGTTTAACCTAAAACGAAAGGTGAGATCAAAGATAAATATAAAGGACATAGCAGAAAAAGCGGATGTTTCAATCGCTACCGTATCAAATGTCATCAATAATAGAGGCCGTGTCGGGGAAGAGACGCGTAAAAAGATTATGAATATCATCGAGGAATATAATTATCTGCCAAATGAGCTGGCTAAAAATCTTAAATTAAATAAAACAGATTCCATCGGGGTTATTGTAGAGGATATTTCCGTTTTCAATGCACCTGAAATCATAAAAGGCATTCATGCAGCAGCAGAAGAAAAGCAGTTATCGATTTTATTGACAAACATGGGGCTGTTTTCAAAGTGTGGGAATGAATTTCCCAGTGTAGATCAATGTAAGGAACTGGCGCTGCCTTTGTACAGACAATTAGTAAAGAGCCAAGTAGAAGGAATCATTTATATTGGTGTACATCCAAGGGATATCACCGGTATTATATCTGATTCGAAAATCTCGATTGTATATACCTACTGTTATACGAGAAACGAACATGATTATACAGTGAATTATGATGATGAAGGTGGTTCTTATCAAATAACAAAATATTTAATCAACAAGGGACACAGTCAAATTGGATTGATTAGCGGATTAATAAATTCGAAGTCATCCCATGCACGCTTTCGAGGCTACCAAAAAGCATTAAGCGAGCATCTGCTCATGTTTCATCCTCAATTTGTCAAAACAGGGGATTGGGAATATGAATCAGGCTATCGGATGGCATTAGATTTGTTACATCAGGAGACAAAGCCAACTGCCATTATTGCGATGAATGATTTAATGGCTGCAGGGGCCATTCAAGCGATAAAAGAACAAAAGCTTCAAGTACCTGATGATGTATCTGTTATAGGATTTGATAATCGGGAATTAAGCGGCTATCATTCACCGAAATTAACCACGATGTCTTTACCCCTTGAAGAAATGGGGAAGGTAGCCATGAACATTTTACATCAGCTGAAAAATAATCAAAACGTCGTTCAAAAAAAATATCTGTTGGATTGTCATCTTGTTGAGAGAGAGTCCGTGGGACAGAGGGGACAGGTTCCTTGTCCCAAATGTTAAAAGGAGGGTAACAAAAGTGAGTGTGCCTAATGTATCAAGGAGATCCGGCTTAACAAATGCAAAAGCAAAAAGGATCAAAGGAAGGTCTTCATTAAAAAATAAATATTTGCCATATTTATTATTAACACCCGTCTTTACGATGATCATTGTTGTTGTGTTTATCCCCTTGTTAACGACAATTATCTATAGCTTCCAATCCTACCGGTTAACCAATCAAGAAGAAAAAGCAACGTTTATCGGGTTCGATAACTATCTCACTTTATTTCAAGATGAACGATTTATCTCATCTCTTATGACAAGTCTGATCTATATTGCCGGAAGTGTACTCGGAATGTTAATTTTAGCTTTGATTACGGCTCAAATAGCGAATCAGGCTTTTAAAGGGAGATCTATTTTTCGCTCGACCATTCTTTTGCCTTGGGCTGTTGCACCGGTAGTAGCTGCACAAGCATGGAAATTTATGTTTGAAACAGACTTTGGAATCATCAATCACATTTTAACGTCAATAGGTGCGATTGAACGTAATATTCCGTGGCTTGTCACAGGTGATTATGCGATGGGAAGTGTCATTATAACAAATGTTTGGAAAACAACGCCATTACTAACATTAATTATTATCTCTGGATTACAGACGATTTCCAAAGACCTCTATGAAAGTGCTGATATGGATGGAGCAAGTCCATTTAAAAAATATTATTATATCACTCTGCCTTTAATAAAACCTTTTATATTAATGGGACTCATTTTTACAACTCTTCAGACAATAAATGTGATCGATATTATCTATGTCATGACAGGCGGTGGACCTGGTGAAGCGACAGAAATTTTCACATTATACAATTATAAAGTATTTTTCCAATATCTTGACTTTGGTTTAGGTGGAGCAATGGCTGTTATCGGGGTAACTATCATCGGTATTTTAATCTTTATCTACGGTCGAAACATGAATAAACAGGTAAATCATTAAAAAATGGTCAGGAGGAAAGGGAATGAAAAAAAGGCAAGATCTTTTATTCTGGATAGCCTTAATCGTTATTGTGCTCATCAATGTCATACCGTATTTTTGGACCATTTTAACGTCATTGAAGCAGCAGAATGAAATATATAATGTCAAAATATTTCCTGAGAAACTGTATTTGGATAACTATATCCAGGTTATAACCGAAAGCGGATTTTTAGGAAACATTTTTAATAGCTTAGTTGTTTCCGGTTCTACTGCGTTAATTTGTATCCTGATAGGTGTTCCGGCTGCATACGCATTCGCCCGGTTAAAATTTAAGTTTCAGAATCTATTATTTATGTTGGTTCTTTTCATTACAATTTTCCCGGGGATTTTTATTATCAGTCCATTATTTAGTTTTTTAAAGGAAATAGGTGCAATAGATACGTATTTTGCCCTTATCTTACCGTATGTCGCTTACTTCACTCCTTTAGTCGTTTGGATCTTAACAGGGTTTTTCAGAACCATTCCGGATGCCTTGGAAGAGGTAGCAATTATGGATGGGTGCGGGGTATTTAAGGTCATTACGAAAATTATCCTGCCTCTTTCTTTACCGGGAATTTTAACAGTAGGCATTATCGCCTTCACGTTATCTTGGAATGAATTCTTGTTTGCCTTAATTTTCACCTCTTCTGATAGTGCGAGAACTGTTCCTGTAGCGATCTCACAATTTCAGGGAGTTCACTCCTTAAACTGGGGCCAAATGACTGCAGCTGCAATAACAGCAACTATTCCGATCGTGCTAATCTCCATAGCATTACAAAAGTATATTATCAGCGGTCTAACAGCAGGTGCTGTAAAAGGATAATGCGTATCACTGTCATGTAGGGGGGTGATGAATGGAACGCAGGGACAGGTACCTTGTCCCAGTTAAAACAAGCAATATAGTAAATTAAGTGTAAATTGGTTCTAACGATAAAAACGGCAATAAAGGGGAGGACAGCAAGCTTGAAGAGTCCAAAAAAGAAAGCGTTAGCGACAGTTATGAGTCTTGGTGTTTTATTTGGTTCAATTCCAACGGCATTTGCAGACTATCAACCGGGAATCCCGGAAGCAGTGGATCCCGGAACTCCTGAATACAAGGGGCTTGAACAACCGGTTCCTGCAGAGCCGGTGAAATATGATCCCTCAAAAAGCATGCTTGAAGAAATCTACAAAGCGGATAAAGCAGCAGGCGGAGAGTCGTATTGGATGGATCAAATTCTTGAAAGACCGGGTTCACAAGGGGGAAATGATTTATTTACACGTGGAAGAGCATTATACATGTTTACACACCAGCCAAATTTACTTGGCTTCGGTGGTGGCTATGCCTATAGAGAAATGCCGACAGGAAGCGCTCAAAATATGTATACCATCACATTATCTGATACTTCATTATCAGAGGATGCTTCGAAACGAAAACAATATCCAAGTCATTGGCTAAGTGTACACAAGGCGGACGGACTGAACATCCAGCAGAAAAAATTCATTACGTATAACAATGTCGCTGTGACCATTTTGGATATTGAAAATACTGGTGAATCAGACATAACCAAAACCGTGAACGTATCATCTCCGATCGTAAGCAAACCTTCAAAGGATGGGAAGGAATTAACGGGAGTCCAAAAGGCAAGATATGATTTAACAACGATGTATCCGAGGCTAAGTGGAGAAGGCATGACCGTTGATGGAACAAAGCTGACAAAGTTGATCACACTAAAACCCGGTGAATCAGCTACGGTAAAAGTACAAATGGGGGTAACAACAAAAGAAATACCAGCATCATCAACTGATTATGAAAGATTCGCTGAGTATGATGCAGACAAATCTTTTACAACTCAACTTGATGAATACAACAAATGGTGGTCTGAGAATGTGCCTTATATTGATATTCCAGATCAAAATATTAAGAAGATGTCATACTATCGTACATTTTTAAACAGATTTAATTACGTAGATGCCAATATTCCCGGTAATGATTTTCAATTCCCGGTATCGATTGAAGGTGTGTTAGGGTACAACAATGCCATTCAACTAACGCAGCCAATGCATATGCAGGACTTAAAATATTTCCGTAATCCTATTTATTCATATGGTAACTGGGTATCATCAGGCGAAAGTTCAAAATACTCGGCATTTCAGGATAACCCGGGAGATCCTGCTCATTGGAATAATACATATGAGCAATGGATCGCAGACGAAGCGTGGGAATCGTATAAAGTTCATGGAGGAGATAAAAAAATCCTTAACAACCTTGCCCGTTACGCAGAAGGTGATGTGAAAGGTCAATTAGATAAATATGATACAAATAATAACTATCTTGTCCAATATGATTGGGGTTCCCTGACAGGAAATGATGCAGATGCTGTCGCTCTGAATTGGAAGGACAGAGATCAAGATCGAACAGATCAAAGCGCATTCAACTATTCAGGCGCTTTAGCAGCAGCAGAAATTTATACAATTCTCGGAAATGATCAGAAAGCTGAAGAAATGAAGCGGTTAGCGGAAAATATGAAAGAATCCATTTTAACGATCCTTTGGGACGATTCAGAAGGGGAAAATGGAAAAGTCTTTAAACAGAAGGACATCGAATCAGGTGAATTAGTGCCTTGGAAGGATCAACAAAACTTCTCACCATTTACTCATGAAGTTGTCCCAAATACAGATGAGTATAAACAGGCATTACGTTTCTATGCGGATAAGGGGCAATTCCCGATTATGCCGTTTTTTACAGCTAACCAATTCGATAAAAAGCTGGCGGAAGAGGCTGGAGTTGGCGGAAGTAATAACTTTTCAAATATCAACTCAACCCTCCAAGCGAGACTTTATGCGACAGCGATCCGGAAGTATCCATCAGAATACATTACCCCGGACATGTACCGTAAATTAATCGAATGGCTGACATGGACACAATATGTTGATGGTGACAACAGATTTCCGGATAACAATGAATTCTGGAATAGCTATGATGAAGAAACACAGAAACTGAACTATAGATCATGGATTCATCATAATATCCTTGGTGCCTACAACTTCTCAATTATTGAGGATATCGCAGGAATGCAGCCGCGCGAGGACGAAATCCTGGAATTGTGGCCAATCGATATGGGGTACGAATATTTTACGGTCAATAATTTACGATACCATGACAGTGATTTAACCATTGTTTGGGATAAGCCGGATGGAACAAAACACTACGGAGAAACACCGGAAGGATATTCTGTCTACCTTGACGGACAACGTGTCTTAACGGTTGACGATCTTGTTCATCTAACGTACGACTCCAAATCCGGAACCGTCACAATTGAAGATGACAAAAGCAATGCAAAAGTTACCTACAATCAAGCAAAGGGATTGAAGAAAGCAACTGATGTCACTCTTTCAGAGAATGCTAGAGCAGTAGATATGTTCCAAAAAGCAGGTGTTGATTTAACAACAGAAACTGGTGACGCCAAAAACCTAGCAAAAGGGAAATCAGTGTCAGCTTCCTATACATCAAAAGGGACGAAGCCTGAAGATCTGACAAAAATGGAAAACGCTGTTGACGGATTCACTGTAAGCGGGCTGCCAACAACTCGTGGTAACCATTATGCAGTACCAAATCCAATCTGGGGCACAAAAGACTCTCCAAATGAAAAGGATTGGTTCGAAGTAGATTTTGGTGAACCAACATCATTCGATAATGTGAAATTGTATTTCTATAGTGACAAAGAACGGGAAAATTATAAAGAACCTCTTCATTATACAATTCAATACCTAGATGGAACCGAGTGGAAGAGCATTCCGATGCAAAAGAAAAGTCCACTTCAAGCAAACTTAAATGAAGTCAGATTTAACAAGGTCACAGCCCAAAAAATGAGGGTTCTTATGACTCCATATCCGGAATTCGATATGGGATTGAAGGAAATTCAAGTATTTGAAACAGGAATTCAGGTTCCTGTAGAACCAAACAAGGCACCAAATGTGGAGATTCAGCTTGATGACAGCTATAACCAAGTGATGAAGGAGCGATTGGTAGCTACAGTTTCCGATGATAGTCAACCACTTGATTTTCCGGAATTAACTTGGAGTAAAAAGTCTGGCCCTGGATCTGTTGTATTTTCTGATCTCCACTCTGTCAGCACGGTAGCAAGCTTTTCAGAGGAAGGAACATATGTCATCACACTAACAGCGGATGATGGAGAATTGTCTACAACGGCTGACTATGAAGTAATTGTTGAGAAACAGGATGTGAACTTAGCCTTAGATGCAACACCATCCACATCATATGTCTCTTCATGGGAAGATATCAATGCCATTAATAATGGGGTCGATCCAAAAAACTCAAGAGATAAAACCGGTGGTGCATATGGAAACTGGAATAACTCTTCGAAAACACAATGGGTTCAATACACATGGGATTATCCGGTCGTCATCAATCAGTCATCTGTTTATTGGTGGACTGATGGCGGAGGAATTCAAATGCCTGAAGGGTATACTCTTCAATATTTGGATAAAGATGGGGCAACATGGAAGGATGTAGACGTGATCTCAGGATTGAAAGTTGAACCTGATAAATACAACACAACAGCATTCAAACCGATTGAAACCAAAGCACTGAGGATGACAATTACGCGGGGAACTCAATGGACAGGAATTTTGGAATGGAAGGTACTAGAGCCTCCTGTCACAGCGATTCATCCTAACGATGTGAAGGTGCGTGTACTTAAAGGGGAACGTCCGGAGCTACCTGCAACTGTTCAGAAAGTCTTTGACGGATATACACAGGAAGTGAAGGTCACATGGGATGCAATTAGTGATGAACAATTGCAACAAGGTGATACAGAAATAAACATTTGGGGCGCATTGGAATCCTCATATCACATGATTCCGGCAACTGTGTATGTAAGAACAGAAGATAGTGTGACGATTAACACAATCACTGAAGAATCTGTCACAACCTACGCGGGAGTCGAACCAATATTACCAAAGGTAGTCGAAGTCCAATACAATGATGGCTCATGGGACAATACGAATGTTAGCGTCAAATGGGATCCAATTGATTCAGAACATTACTCAAAAATAGGTACGTTTACTGTGTATGGCACTGTCGAAGGTACAGACAAAAAAGCAGTTGTGAGGGTCACTGTAAAGCCAACAAATGACTATTTTCATAAATTAATTGAACAGGCCAAATCGATTTCAAATGAAAATGGCGAATATACCGAAGAATCGTACCAAGCTTTGCAGGAGGCGATTAAGGCTGCTGAAGCTCTAGGCACAATCGAGACAGAAAAAGAACTAACTGCTGCCATTACAGCCCTCCAAAAAGCAATTGGCGACTTAGTTAAAATCACCATGACATATGAAAAGCTGGCAGAACTCACCAAAACATATGTATCTGAATATGGAGCACCAGGATCACATGGAATCACAAATTCCTTAGTGAAAAAACTGGAAAATTCCAAAAAAGCAAGTGACCGTGGAAAAGTTGAGGAAGCGAATGAATTGCTGCAAGACTATATTGATGCAGTTTCCTCTCATAGCGGGAAAAAGGTATCAAAAAAACATGCCGAGGAATTAATCAAGTGGGCCGAAAAGTTGTTAACTGAATAATGATTCTCTTCCGTGCAGAAGAAATTCTGCCCGGAAGCTTTGTTTAAAACATTAAGGGGGAGTTCAAATGGCTAAGACATTAAAGAGACTATCCATATTTATGTTATTATTTTCACTTCTACTTGTATCTGCTTGTAGCAATGGGGGAGAAAAATCGAGCGGTGATGGCAATGCAGCTAAGGACGAAAACTCTGTCACCATTCGTATGGCTGTCTTTGAAAACGATCCAAATGGAATGATGGAAAAAGCCAGACAAAAGTTTAATGAAGAAAACGACGATATCACACTTGAATTTACGCCAATGTCCAATGATGCCTCACAAATGCATGATCAAACCGTTACACAACTTTCAGCAGGTTCGGAAAACTTGGATATCGTAAACATGGACGTTGTATGGACGGCGGAATTCGCTGAGTCTGGGTGGTTATTACCTCTTGATGACCGATTCACTAAAGACCTTCAATCCAATTATATTGCCCGCCAAGTTGATTCTGTCAAATACAATGACAAAACATGGGCAGTACCTTGGTTCAATGATTTACATCCATTATGGTACCGTACAGACTTACTGGAAAAATATAAGAAAGAAGTACCTGAAACGTATGAAGAGGCAGTGGAAGTTGCTCAAGAAATTTCAGAAAAAGAAGGAATACAGGGGTTCACTATGCATTGGGGACGTTCAGAGCAATTAATTGTAAGCTTTACAGAATTCCTGCACGCGAAAGGCGGAGACTTCTTTGACAAAGATGGCAATGTTACCATTAATAGTCCGGAAGCTGTTGAAGCTCTCCAATTCATGGTTGATATGATTGACAAATATGAAGTTGTTTCATCCTCGGCAATCGGACATTCAACTCCGGAGGACTCCAGAATTCCGTTTACACAAGGCCAGGCATTATTTAACCCGAACTGGGGATATGTCTATTCCATTAACCAAGCTGACGACTCAGCTGTTAAAGATAAAACATGGGTAGCAAGCAACTTCATGTTTGAAGGCGGACAAAAAGCAAACTCAGTCGGAGGCTGGAACTTTGCGATCTCAAGCAGCTCAAAACACCCTGACGAAGCATGGAAAGTCATCGAGTGGTTTACATCATTCGATAACCAAAAAGAAATGCTTGTAGGTGGAGGATACGCCGGAACACAACTGGCTCTCTACGAAGACGCAGACGTAATCGAAGCAGCACCATACTTAGAAGAATATACAAAAGCATTCGAAGACGCATCCGTCAGACCAAGTCATCCGCAATACTCCAAAATGTCAGACATAGCACAATCATCCATCCACCAAGCACTATCAGGAGAACTAACACCAAAAGAAGCACTAGACGAACTAGCCAAAAAACTCGAAAAAATCGAGTAGGGACAGGGGGACAGGTACCTTGTCCCTCTTCTTATGTTGGGTCAAGGAACCTGTCCCTCCGTCCCACCGCTAAGACTATTGTCATACTTTAGAAGCGAAAAAAGGTATGTCAAAAATCATATAGAAAAACAGATACCTAATTCAATAGATTCGTTTTTCTTTACAAATGGATATATTCATTTGTTTATCTGGGGGAATATGGTATTTGTAGTATGTATGAAAAATAACTACATAATCCATAAGGAGTGAATAGCATGTCAGGTATTATCCGTGTAACCCCGGCTGAACTGATTAGTATGGCCAATCGTTATTCAAGTGAAAGCAGTCAAGTTGGAGAACAAGTCTCCCGCTTAGATACGATGATTCGTGAGCTTGAAGGTATGTGGGAAGGTGAATCAAGCAGAGCATTCAGCGAACAATACCAATCATTAAGACCATCATTCATCCAAATGCAACAACTACTTGAAGACATTTCAACTCAACTTAACAGCACATCAAAAGCACTCGAAGACGCCGACCAACAAATCGCCGGCCAAATCAGAGGGTAAGTGGGACAAGGGGACAGGTACCTTGTCCCTTTCTTTTTGGCGGGACAAGGTACCTGTCCCCCCGACCCACACCCCCGACCCACCCCCGACCCACCCCACACCTAGGAAAAACCACCTACACCACCATCCCCGAAAAATCCATCATTCTCACCATTCTTACATTATTTAACTATGTTATAGTTGAAAAGATTGGGAAATTTTGAATGTAATAGGGTTTGATTGATCCTGATTTAGGGTATATAAAAGTGTTTTAACGATTTGTAATGAACAATACATAGATAGGTCAGTAAAAGTAAAGAGGGAGATTACGTTGTCTTTATTTTATTATTATGGGCTTTTAAGGAAGAAACAAGAACAGCTGCAACGACTGCAAGATTGCCATAGTCAGCTGCAAGGCATTAAGCAGGAGTATTTGAATTATAACCAATCGGTTACCACCCCTGAGCTAACATCTACTACGTGGCAAGGCTCGCTTGCCGACAAATTTGAGGATATTCGAACGGAAGGAATTCTTGTTTCCTACCAGGATCTTGAATCTACTCAACTCTCCAATGCATTTTCAACCATTAACAGCAAAATGAGTAGTTTAAAAAGCGAAATCCTGTCACTAAAGCAAACCATTCATTCTCTTGAGTTAGAGATGCTGGAAGATGAATAACAACCAAAATAAAAAGTAAGGTAGCGATCATAATGGGAGAAATCAAATTTCAATATCATGTTATAGAGCGTGTAGTAAAGGGAATGACGGGAGCTTCAACCTCTCTGGATCCCTCATTACCAAAGGATGTTGTGAAAAATAATCAACTGGATGTCACAAAAAAAATAGAAGAGATTAATAAATCACTAGAACAGATCATGACCAATTATCAACAGTTATTAGCTCAAAATGAAGCAATGGTCACATCCTCTGTTGAGGCGATGAAAGCAACGGACGAATCGTTAAAAACATCCATGCTGCTACAAGGTGTTGCGGAGGTAGAGAAATGAAAGTATTAGATGTATCTGACTTACATGCATCACTTGATGACACAATCCAGGCAGTTACTGAAAAAATAGAAGGATTGGAAGCTATCGAGAAATCGATTGCTGAGTTGATTGATTTGGAGGGTTCGTTTACAGGAAAAGGGGCAACAGCCATTAAAAGCTACTACCAATCTTGTCATCAGCCCTTTTTATTCAAGCTGAAACAAATGCTTACTTCCTATAAAACAAAGCTAACAAGCTGTAAAAGTCAAATGAACGGCTTTGAATCTGATCAAACGGGATATATCAACCAGGAATTTTTACAAGGTGAGCTAACGAATAAGCTGACAGCTGTTCAAAACTATACAAATGATGTAACAGCGGATGCGAATCAATACATCTCAAATGTATCAGATATTGTATCGGTCGATCTGTTGGATGATGGTGAAGTCAATCAGCAAGTGGAACAAGCAAAAAAATCAATCAATGATACAATAACTGATTTAGAAGACTTTGATGGAGAAAGCACATCTTCATTAGAGGAATTATCTGCTGATTTAGCAATATTAACAGCATACATAGAAGAAATGGGCACAAAGGCAGCTGTGAACCCTCGAAGTCTCGAAAACTTCCATCCATTACAGGCACTTTTAAATCCGACTCATGCCCTGTTAATGGGAAGCATTCGTTCAACACCAATGCATCTCATGACAAACGGTTCACTCGCAGCAAATCGTTCAACACAATCTATTTATGCCTATAACTCTTATTCAATGACACCATATCAATGGTTAGGGTTAAATTTCACCTCGACTACAAGCAAAACATCTGAGAAAGAAGTGGAAAAAACATCTCCATACCTAGTAGGAGACTCAGTTGAAAAAGGTGATTTTACCTTTGAAGCAGGTGCAGGAAAAGTAGAGAATGATTGGTCAGGATATGGTGACGGAGATGGTCAGCTAGGCGGAAGCAGTAAGTTAAGCGGCATTCACACGGGTGTAAAGCATGATACAGGTGTGATGGATTCTAGCTTCGACCTGCAAATTGGGGCAGCAGAAGCACAAGCAAGTGTCGGGGGAGAAAGTGTTCTTCCTTTAGTCAAAGCTGGTGGGACTGTCTATGCAGCGGAAATCAAGACACAGCTTGATGAAGAAATAGACTATGTCGGTCGTACAGGCTTACAAGCCAAAGGAGAGGTCCTAAAGGCGAATGCCTACGCCGGAGTTGACAATGCTTCAGTCGGTATCGCCGCTAAAGCATCAGTAGCAGAGGGAGAGGTTTCGGGGATATTGCCGATTCCATTTATTGATTACAACATCAAGGGTACAATTGGCGGTTCAGCATTTGGTGTCGGAGGCGAAGCAAAAATCGGAAAAGAAACAATGCTTGATCTCCGGTTTATACTCGGGATTAAACTAGGATTTAGTGTCGAAAAAGCAGAATAATCCTTCTTAACGAAAGGAGCAACGTGAAAATGAGAAATGAAATAAATTCGATTAACATCGACAAAGGCACAGAGTTACTACCAATTGGTACGGTTGTGTTGATAGAAGCAATTGTTCAACCAGTTATGATATATGGAAGAATGCAGCAGCAGGCGGATCAAGAGGAAAAAGTGTGGGAGTATGTTGCATGTCCTTACCCGCAAGGACATATTTCAGACGAAACAAATGTGTTTTTTCATCATGAACAAATTAAACAAGTTATTTTCAAAGGATTTGAATCTGAAGGTGAAAAACTCATGAAGGAAAAACTACTTTCATTAAAACAAGGTACACATCATGAAGGCGATCATTAATTGGTTTATTGCCCCATATAAAACAGTACGGTCAGAATTACAGGTGTTTTCAAACTTAAAAAGTCAAGACACAACATCAAAAGAAGAAAAGATGAGAATTTTTCAGCTGCAACTGTTTAACATTCTCTTACTAGCTGTTTACACATTGTTTTTCGGTGCCTTTTTTGTGTATATCGGACTTCTTTTTGTAGTGGGTTGGTATGCTCTCTCAGGCATCATCGTTGGTCTGATTATGATGGGCTTAATCAAAGTAACACAAGAGAAAAGATATTTGAAACGTCGTGATGCATTTATTAAAAATGACCCGACAATGATCAAATCTTAAGCAGTAGAAAGGATAGGTTCAGGTGAAAAAACTCAGTTTCATCATCGCGATGATGTTCATGCTCGTAGCTTGTAGTAATGACACTTCTTCAGAAAAACAACCTGATGCAGAAAAGTCTACAGAAAATGAGCTTTCATATGAAGAAAAACAAAAAGAAATTGTTGATTTTATCAACGAAGACATGAACGAAATAGCCAGCTATGAAACAAAAGCGAATGAAGCATTGGCAACCGTATCAGGTGAAAATTTCAAAAACGATGAAGAGCTACATAGTGTTTTAACAAGTGAGGTTATTCCTGAATTCGAAAAAGCCATTGAAACAGCAGAATCACTGGAAGTAAATGTCGATGAGCTTGAGCCGATAAAAGACAAATTGGAAGAAGCATTAGGCATTTATTATGACGCTCTTTTGCTCGAAAAAGAAGCATTAGAGAAAACAGATCAGGAATTAATTGAGCAGTCAAATGCAAAAGGTGAAGAATATATGAATGCTCTCAACGAATATCATGAAGAAATGGAAAAGCTGGCGAAAGAATACGAAATTGACTATGAGAGAACACAATAAAACATGTTAAAAGCTCAGATCTTTTGATTTTGAGCTTTTTTACGTTGATATGGTAAAATTCACATTAAAAAAGCGGGGGGATAAACGTGGACTTTCTATCAATACTTTCTTTTTTAGGTGCAGCAATCGTTCTGACTCTTATGCCGGGACCAGATAACTTGTTCACTTTGGCACAAGCAATTGCAAAAGGAAAAAATGCAGGGATCTTCACGACACTTGGACTTTGCACAGGATTATTAGTTCATATTGCGGCTGCGACCATTGGGATTTCCGCGGTTATTTATCAGTCAGCTCTGGCTTTCACTGTCGTAAAGTATGCAGGAGCAGCATATCTGTTGTTCTTGGCATATAAGTCCTTTAAGGAAAAGAGCTCAAGCTTTAATCTAAACAATGAGGACTCTTTAGACTACAAAGCTTTATACAAAAAAGGTGTCATCATGAATCTTTTAAATCCAAAGGTCTCTTTATTTTTTCTGGCATTTTTTCCGCAATTTATTCAATATGAAAATGGAAATGTATCCATGCAAATGCTGATCTATGGCATTCTATTTTTAATCCAAGCATTAGTTATTTTCACGTTAATAAGTTTGTTTGCTGGAAAAGTCGGTTATTTTCTACGTAAAGATGCCTCATTATCAAAAAAGATTAACTTAATACAAGGTTCCCTGTTCACACTTATAGGGTTAAAAATCGCTTTTAGCCAAAAATGAAAAAGGAGTGGTCTGACTACTCTTTTTTTATTTTACAAAAATATATTGAAACTTAGTCATATCGTCCAGCTTCCAAAATATAATAAAAGGTATGCCTCCAACTCATCATTACACCGGTCGACAAATTTCTCGGGAAATAAATTTTCACAATGAACTGAAAATAAGTGTTGAAAAAATAAAAAAGCCTCGATTTCCTTGCTCAAATCACATCAAAATGAAAAAAAATAAAGAAAACCCTTGTCCCTTCTGACTTTTCTAGCATATATCTTAATCCAAGCTAATAAAATGTTACAAACCTATCAAAGAGAGTGTTTGAGGTGAGGGATCGTGAGTGTAATTTTTAATCGCTGTAAAAGAGGCAACATACGATCATCTAAGAGAAATTCAGCCAAAGTGTCTTGGTATGCGAGTCTCATTTCACACTTCTCACATCCATATTAGGGAGGTCGAGTGGTGTGCACGATTACATCAAAGAACGCACAATCAAGATTGGGAAGTATATCGTGGAGACAAAGAAAACAGTTCGCGTTATTGCGAAGGAGTTTGGTGTTTCCAAAAGTACCGTTCATAAGGATTTAACGGAAAGGCTACCCGAAATTAACCCTGATCTTGCGAATGAAGTAAAGGAAATACTTGATTACCATAAATCAATCAGACATTTGCGTGGTGGAGAAGCAACAAAGCTTAAGTACAAGAAGGACGAGATTTTAGAAGAAGAACCAGTGAAATAAAGTAATTTCTATCTACTTTAAGTAAATCGACAATTCCCTACATACTTACCTGAAATTTTTTTACAAAATCATACTATTTTTGCGAATTTGTGATAAAATAGGTAATTAGGTCAGTATTTCGGATATGAAGATTTGCAAGGAGGATATAGATAGAATGTTTGCGAGGGATATTGGTATAGATCTTGGTACGGCTAACGTACTTATTCATGTGAAAGGGAAGGGAATTGTTTTAAACGAACCTTCCGTTGTTGCCCTGGACAAAAATACTGGTAAGGTACTTGCCGTTGGTGAAGAAGCAAGACGTATGGTAGGACGTACTCCTGGGAATATTGTTGCGATTCGCCCATTAAAAGACGGTGTTATTGCAGACTTTGAAGTAACAGAGGCAATGTTAAAACACTTTATAAATAAGTTGAATGTAAAAGGATTGCTTTCAAAACCGCGTATGCTGATTTGCTGCCCAACGAATATTACATCAGTTGAGCAAAAAGCAATTAAAGAAGCTGCTGAAAAAAGCGGCGGAAAAAACGTATTCCTTGAGGAAGAGCCAAAGGTAGCAGCGATTGGTGCCGGCATGGACATCTTCCAACCTTACGGAAACATGGTTGTTGATATTGGCGGTGGAACTACAGATGTCGCTGTGCTATCAATGGGCGATATTGTCACCGCCTCTTCCATTAAAATGGCTGGGGACAAGTTTGACGCGGAAATTTTAAATTACATCAAAAAAGAGTACAAGCTCTTAATTGGTGAGCGTACTGCAGAAGACATTAAAGTCAATGTAGCAACGGTATTCCCAGGCGCACGTAATGAAGAAATTAGTATTCGTGGTCGTGACATGGTAACAGGATTACCTCGCACAATTACAGTCAACTCAACAGAAGTTGAATTAGCACTTCGCGAACCAATTGCTTCCATAGTACAAGCTGCTAAAAGTGTCCTAGAAAGAACTCCTCCAGAACTTTCAGCAGACATCATAGACCGCGGCGTTATCTTAACAGGCGGCGGAGCTCTACTCAACGGCTTAGACCAACTATTAGCAGAAGAACTAAAAGTACCAGTACTAGTAGCCGAAGCACCAATGGATTGTGTCGCAATCGGAACAGGAATCATGCTGGACAACATGGACAAACTACCACGCAAAAAATTTGGTTAATACTTGGTAAGAACCTGCCTGGGGCAGGTTCTTTTTTTGGTGGTCCGGGGTTTGG
>Ga0182742_1002040_pt1 | contig 23546 bp, 18 predicted proteins | sample eDN5th37CBELigMG_FD_128880 | JGI IMG/M metagenome (GOLD analysis project Ga0182742, IMG submission 128880) | Enriched Miracle-Growth compost microbial communities from Emeryville, California, USA - eDNA 5th pass 37_C BE-Lig MG (version 2)... ... | reverse complement strand
GCGCCAGCTGCTCGCCTTCTCGCGTCAACAGACGCTGCAGCCGCAGATCCTCCAGCTGCCGGATGTGCTGGCCGAAGTGAGCCAGCTTTTGAAGCGCCTGCTGGGCGCCACCATCACGCTCAGCATCCAGCACGATCGCGATCTGGGGCTGGTGCGCGCCGATCCACGACAGCTGGAGCAGGTGATCGTCAATCTTGCGGTCAATGCGCGCGACGCGATCCAGCAGCGCCGCGGCGCCCAGGCGCGCGGGCGCCTCACCTTTGCCACGCGCAGGATCACCGCCACCGATGTGCGCCGGACGGGCAACGAGATCATCCCGCCGGGCGAGTACACCGCTCTGATCGTGGAGGACACCGGAGGCGGCATCCCGCAACAGCATCTCGGCAAGATTTTCGAACCGTTCTTCACCACCAAGGAGCAGGGGAAGGGCACCGGCCTCGGCCTCTCCACCGTCTACGGGATCGTCAAGCAGTCGGGCGGGTTTATCTTCGCTGACAACGTCGAGTATCCGGACGGAACGAGGGGTGCTCGCTTCACGCTCTACCTGCCCGTCTACAACGCGACCGAGGAGGAGCTGCGAAAGACGGAACGCGAGCGGGAGCCGGCGGAGAAGGGCGGCGAGTGGTCAGGCGGCGGACGCATTCTGCTTGTAGAGGACGAGGACATGGTCCGCGCGGTTGCCGAGCGGTCGCTAACGCGCCAGGGCTACACCGTCGTGACGGCGGGCGATGGCGAAGAGGGCTTGGGCATCATGCGCGAGGATGCAGAGTTCGACCTCGTGGTCACGGATGTCGTGATGCCGACGATGGACGGGCCCACCATGGCACGCGCCATTCGCGAGATCGCGCCTGACATGCCCGTGCTGTTCATGTCCGGCTATGCCGAAAGCCAACTGCGAGACGAGATCGACATCGAGCGCATGCACTTCATCCCCAAGCCGTTCAGCGTGGCGCAGATCGTCGCCAAGGTGGGCGAGGTCCTGCGGACGGAGTGCGAATAGGGGCGCGCCGGGCCTCCAGCCTACTCACCAGAGAAATGTTGTGTTCTCCGCTTGTTCTAACGGAACAAAGCCGATACAAAGTTGGAAAGGGCAAGATTCGGCTTGCAATCCTTGGGCACAATGGCGGAGGCGTGACGGTGACAGCGGAACTCAAACTGGTCGCAAAGGACGTTATGGACCGTCAAAAGGCACTCGACGCCGCACTCGCGCAGATCGATCGCGCATTCGGCAAGGGCTCGGCAATGAAGTTGGGCAGCCGCGAGGCGATGCAGGTTGAGGCGATCTCGACCGGCTCGCTCGGGCTGGACATCGCGCTGGGGATCGGCGGGCTTCCGCGTGGCCGCATCATCGAGATCTATGGACCGGAAAGCTCCGGCAAGACGACGTTGGCGCTTCATGCGATCGCGGAGGCGCAGAAGTCCGGCGGTACGGCGGCGTTCGTCGATGCCGAGCACGCGCTGGACCCGGTCTATGCCAAGAAGCTGGGCGTCAATATCGACGAGTTGATCGTCAGCCAGCCCGACACGGGCGAACAGGCGCTGGAGATCACCGACACGCTGGTGCGCTCCAACGCAATTGACGTCCTGGTGGTCGATTCGGTCGCCGCTCTGGTCCCCCGTGCGGAAATCGAGGGCGAGATGGGCGACAGCCATGTCGGCCTTCAAGCCCGCTTGATGAGCCAGGCGCTGCGCAAGCTGACCGGCTCCATCAGCCGTTCGCGCTGCATGGTGATCTTCATCAACCAGGTCCGCATGAAGATCGGCGTGATGTACGGCAACCCTGAGACGACGACGGGCGGCAACGCGCTGAAGTTCTATGCCAGCGTGCGTCTCGACATCCGGCGCACCGGGCAGATCAAGGATCGTGACGAGATCATCGGCAACACCACGCGCGTGAAGGTGGTGAAGAACAAGGTCGCCCCGCCGTTCAAGCAGGTCGAGTTCGACATCATGTATGGCGAGGGCATCTCCAAAATCGGCGAAATCCTCGACTTGGGCGTGAAGGCCGGGATCGTGGAGAAATCGGGCAGTTGGTTCTCCTACGACAGCGTGCGGATCGGTCAGGGTCGCGAGAATGCGAAGCAGTTCCTGAAGGACAATCAGGAGATGCGTGACCGCCTCGAGGCGGCGATTCGCGGCCGTACGGAAAAGGTTGCCGAGGAAATGATGACGGGGCCAGACGCGGACGACATGGACGCCGAGGATTGATCATCGAGGCGCCGCTCCCGCGCTCTCCGGGCGCGATGCAGGGCTGAAGCAAGCGTGAAGCGGGTGGCTTTCAAGGTGTTGCATCTCCGGTTAAGCGGGATGCAACACCAAGCGGGCCTGATGCAAAGCTGGCTCGCTGGCGCGGCGCATTAGCAACAGACCCACTGTTCATCGAGCCTTCCGGTGGTGGTGAACGGCTTAATCCGCTTGTTCCCACCGGGCGGTCGTCCTAACTCCGCGACATGCACTCTACGAACGACATCCGCAGGGCCTTCCTCGACTATTTCGGCGCGCGTGACCATCAGGTCGTGCCTTCCGCGCCGCTGGTGCCGTACAACGATCCGTCGCTGATGTTCGTGAATGCGGGCATGGTTCCGTTCAAGAACGTCTTTACCGGCCTTGAGACACCGCCGGCGCCGCGGGCTGCCAGTTCGCAAAAGTGTGTGCGAGCCGGGGGCAAGCACAACGATCTCGATAATGTGGGCTATACGGCCCGCCACCTGACCCTGTTCGAGATGTTGGGCAATTTCAGCTTCGGCGACTACTTCAAGGAACGCGCGATTGAGCTCGCCTGGGGCCTGGTCACGCGCGAATACGGGCTGGACCCGAACCGCCTCACCGTCACGGTCTATCACACGGATGATGAGGCGGCAGGCCTGTGGCGCAAGATCGCTGGCCTGCCGGAAGAGCGGATCATCCGCATCGCCACCAAGGACAATTTCTGGGCGATGGGCTCTGATGGTCCTTGCGGCCCGTGCTCGGAGATCTTCTGGGATCATGGGCCAGAGGTCGCCGGTGGCCCTCCCGGCTCTCCGGATGAGGATGGCGATCGCTTCGTCGAGATCTGGAACCTCGTCTTCATGCAGCACCTGCAGGAGAACGACACGATCGTCGGCGACCTGCCGCGGCCGAGCATCGACACCGGCATGGGGCTGGAGCGGATCGCCGGCGTGCTGCAAGGCGTGCACAATGTCTTCGAAACAGACACGTTCCGCAAACTGATCGAGGCGAGCCAGGATCTTGTTGGGGCGCATGCGGACGAGGCGACCATCGCCAGCCACCGCATCATCGCCGACCACCTGCGTTCCACCAGCTTCCTTATCGCGGACGGCGTGCTCCCTGCGAACGAGGGGCGCGGCTATGTGCTGCGGCGGATCATGCGCCGGGCCATGCGTCACGCGCACCTGCTCGGCGCCAAGGAGCCGCTGATGCACCGCCTCGTTCCGGCGCTGGTGACCGAGATGGGCCAAGCCTATTCCGAACTGCCGCGCGCCCAGGCGCTGATTACCGAGGTGCTGGAGCGTGAGGAAACGCGCTTCCGCCAGACGCTCGACAAGGGCCTGCGCCTGCTGGATGACGCCACGACCGAGCTTTCAGCGGGTGACAGCCTTCCGGGCGAAACCGCGTTCCGCCTCTACGACACCTATGGCTTCCCGTTCGACCTGACCGAAGATGCGCTGCGTGACCGCGGCATCGCAGTCGATCGAGCCGGGTTCGACACCGCCATGGCCCAGCAGAAGGCCGCGGCGCGCGCTGCCTGGAAGGGCTCCGGCGGCGCGGCTGAGGGCGAAGTGTGGTTTGACATTGCCGAGCGCGAGGGTGCGACCGAGTTCACGGGCTACGGGTCTGCGAAGGGCGACGGCAGGGTCGTTGCCCTCGTGGTCGACGGCGCGGAGGTCGAACGTGCAGAGGCGGGCGCCGAAGTCACCGTTCTCACGAACCAGACACCGTTTTATGGCGAAAGCGGCGGCCAGACGGGGGATGCCGGCTCGATCACCACGGAGCAGGGCCTGTTGATCGAGGTTTCCAGCACCTCCAAGCCGCTTGGCCGGCTGCACGCGCATCATGGTCGGATCGTCACCGGCGCGATCGTAATCGGCGACACGGTGCATCTGACGGTCGATGAAGAGCGGCGGGATCGTATCCGCGCGAACCACTCGGCGACGCACCTGTTGCACGCGGCCTTGCGCAATCTGCTTGGCGCGCATGTGACGCAGAAGGGCTCTCTCGTCGCCGAGGATCGCCTGCGCTTCGACTTCTCGCATCCGCAGCCGCTTACACCGCAGGAGATTGCGGCGATCGAAGCAGAGGTGAATGCAGAGATCCGGCACAACGAGGAAGTGGTCACGCGGCTGATGAGCCCGGACGATGCCATCGCTGCCGGAGCCATGGCGCTGTTCGGCGAGAAATATGGTGAGGAAGTGCGCGTCCTCTCGATGGGCCGGTCGAACGCGGGGCGCAATTTCTCGGTCGAGCTGTGCGGCGGCACGCATGTACGCGCGACCGGCGACATCGGCCTGTTCCGTATCATTTCCGAAAGCGCGGTCAGTTCCGGCGTGCGCCGTATCGAGGCGTTGACCGGCGAGGCTGCGCGTCAGTGGGTCGTCGGGCGAGAGGAAACCCTGAAGTCGCTCGCTGCGACTCTGAAGGTTGCGCCTGATGAGGCAGCCTCGCGCGTCAGCACACTGCTGGAGGAGCGGCGACGGCTCGAGCGAGAGCTGGCTGAGGCGAAGAAGCAGCTCGCGCTGGGCGGCGGCGGCGCCAAGGAAGCGGCCGCGGCCGAGGAAATCGGCGGCACCAAATTCGCCGGCCAGGTCCTGCAGGGCATGGAAGCCAAGGCGCTGCGTGGCCTGCTCGATGAGGCGAAGAAGCGGCTGGGTTCCGGCGTGGCGGCGATCGTTGCGGTAAACGACGGGCGCGCGGCTATCGCAGTGGGGGTGACGGACGACCTCACCGGGCGGTTCGATGCCGTGGAGCTTGTGCGCGCGGGGGTGGAGGCGCTTGGCGGAAAGGGCGGCGGTGGCCGAGCCGACATGGCGCAGGGCGGTGGGCCCGATGCAGGTCAGGCGGATGCTGCGCTCGATGCCGTACGGGCGGCGCTCGCCGGGGAAACGGTCCCGGGCTAAAGATGATCTAAGGTCTTCGCGGGGCACTTCGGCTCGCCGGGGCCACCTACTCCAGTGTCGATCGAAGGAGCACTCGCCCTCATGCGGGCGGAATAGCGCGTTGCCTGGGGGCAACGCCGAAATCCCGGCCGCGTCCGCAAGGCTGCTTCATCTCGCTTGCGGCGCTTCGCGAGAATGCCGTAGCGTCGCGCCTCGCTCTCCTGCTGGCGAGGGGGATTGCCGGTCCGTCCGACGTCTGTTTCGGCAGAGCGGGCTCTTATAGGATTGCCGGGCTCCTGACAGCGGTCTTTGATCAAGCGCCAAGAGCCCGGTTGATCCCTCCTATACCCTAGCCGCGTGTGCCGGAGGTGCCACGCTGCGACGGCTCACTGCCTCGAGACGTGTTCGTGCCGTTCATTTCGCGGTTCAGGCGACCAGCGCCGCTTGTTCCCGCGCCTTCGTCAGCGACATTCTGCGGCTTGAACTTCTCTTCGTTGCTGACGGGCTTGGCTGGGTCCTGCTTCTCGCTCATCTGTTTGATCTCCTTGCTTTGCCCATCAACGCGTGAGGGCGGCAGGAGTTGCGCAGCTATGCGGCGGGTGCTTCGCGTTCTGCGGTGCTGGTGCGGAGCTTCGGCTTGTGATCCAGGGCGCCGCTCTGCATGATTTCTTCGCGAAATTCGTCGCGCCTCTCGTGAATCGAGGCGATGACCGGACCCATCGCCACGCCAAGCTCGACCAGCACCGCCTCGGACAGTTGAAGTGAGCTTTCGAGCGTTTCCGGCACCGCGGTGCTGGCGCCGGTGCGGTAGAGTTCAGCCGCGTGCAGCGCGTCCCGGGCGCGGGCGATGATCGGCAGGTCGGGATAGGCGGCTCGGAGCTTGCGGGTGATGCGCTGGGCGAGCACCGGCTCATCCATCGTCAGGATCACGGCCGGCGCGCGCTCCACTCCCAGCCGGTCCAGTGCGTCCCGCCTCGCGGCATTGCCGAACACCGCGTGGTAACCCTCCCGGCGGCATTGATCGATCAGGTCCGCATCGGAGTCGACTGCGACGTAGGCTTTGCCGTGGCGTGTCAGCATTTCGGCCACCAACCGGCCGACGCGGCCACAGCCGACGATGATCACGCGCGGCTCGCCCGTGTCGAAACTCTCGTCAGAAAGAACGGCGCCGGGTTCCACCTGCCGGCCCACCATTCTGCCGAGCATCGCCAGGAGGGGGGTGACGGTGAGGCCGACCGCGGTCACGATCTGCCAGAACTGGGCCGTCCCCGGTTGGATCAGCAAAGCGTTGGTGGCAGCGGCGAGCACGATCAGTGTCGTCTCGGAAGGACTCGCCATCAGGATGCCCGTCTCTGTCGCGGTTGCGCGGCGGGCGCCCATCAGCCGGAGAAGCAGGCCGGTGACGACGGCTTTCAGGGTCAGCACACCGACCACAGCCACGGCAATGGAGGCGAAATTCTCCCAGATGGTCTGCAGGTCGATCCCCATGCCGACTGTGATCAGGAACACGCCCAGGGCAAGGCCTTTGAACGGCTCGACGATCCCCTCAACCTCCGAGTGATATTCCGTTTCCGCGATGAGGAGACCCGCGACCAGCGCACCTACGATCGGAGAGAGGCCCACGATGGCAGTGGCGAGGCTGGCGCCAATGACCACCAGAAGGCTCGCGGCGAGGAACAACTCCGGGCTCTTCGTACGGGCAGCCTGCGCGAAGAGAATGGGCAGGGCATAGCGGCCCCCGATCATCATGGCGCCGACGACAAGCAGCCCCATCCACAGCGTGTCAAACAGGCCATCCAGCCCGTCCGCCTGTGCGAACGGGGCCAGCGCCCCGAGCATGAAGATGATCGGGACGATCGCGATATCCTCGAACAGCAGCATGGCGAGCGCTGCACGGCCCACCGGCGTGTGCGTCCCGGCGATTGGCAGCACCAGCGCTGTCGAGGACAAGGCCAGCGCCAAGCCGAGGCCCACGGCGCCAGTCCAGTACTGGCCGAGCATGGAGAGGAACGCTGCAATCAGCGACCCGATGATGAGCAGTTCTAGCGCGCCGAGACCGAAAACAAGTCGGCGCATGGCCCATAATCGGTTGAAGGAAAGTTCAAGGCCGATCGTGAACAGTAGCAGGACAATGCCGAATTCCGCGAAGGGGGCCAGCCGATCCGGGTCCGAGATGGTGAAGAAGTAGAGCCATTCATGCTCATACACCATGCGCCCGAGACCATAGGGTCCGACCAGGACACCTACGAGAATGAAGCCGATGACGGGCGTGATGCGGAAGCGGGCGAAGATCGGGATGATGAGTCCCGCCGCTCCCAAGATCACGAGCGCATCGGACATCATCGGGGAGAGTTCTACGCCATGCATTCCTGCTGTATGTCAGACAGGCGATGATTGCCGCAACGCAGGATATTGCCGCTCCGGTCGTTGTCGTCGGCGGCGGGCCCGCCGGCATGATGTGCGCGTTGCTGCTGTCGCGGGCCGGCGTCCCGGTGACGGTGCTGGAAAAGCATGCGGATTTCCTGCGCGATTTCCGCGGCGACACGGTTCACCCTTCTACGCTGGAGCTGTTCCACGAGCTCGGCTGGTTGGACGAGTTGCTCACTCTTCCGCACAGCCGGGTCGAGGAGGTGGGCGTGCGGGTCGCCGGGCAGTTCTGCCGGTTGGCCTCTTTGCGCGGCCTCCCGGTTGCGGCGCCCTTCATCGCCATGATGCCGCAGTGGGACTTGCTCGACTTTCTAGCCGCGAAGGGGCGGCTTTATCCGGGATTCGACTTGCGCCTGTCGACCGAGGCCGTCGGCGTAACGATGAACGGGCAAGGGCGGGTAGACGGCGTCCGCCTCGCTTCCGGCGAGGCATTGGCCGCACGCCTGGTAATCGCCGCCGATGGAAGGCGTTCGGTTCTACGAAAGGAGGCGGCGCTGCCGCTGGACGTGCTCGGCGCGCCCATGGACGTGTTCTGGTTCCGCCTCGACAAACCCGGAGAGCTTGCGGGAGAAACCTTTGGCGTTCTGGCGGCCGGGCGTTTTCTCGTGATGATCGACCGAAGGGATTATTTCCAGTGCGCCTACCTGCTCCGCAAGGGGGAGGCTAACCGGGTGCGGGCGCGGGGGCTTGGCTCGTTCCGAGAGGAGTTGCGGACGCTGGTGCCTGAGCTGAGGCCTGCGTTGGATGCGCTGACGGGATGGGATCAGGTGAAGCTGCTCGATGTCGCGCTCGATCGGCTGACGCGCTGGCATCGACCGGGCTTGCTGGCGATCGGCGATGCGGCCCATGCGATGAGTCCGATCGGGGGCATCGGCATAAACCTTGCCGTGCAGGATGCGGTGGCGGCGGCGAATGTGCTGAGTGAGCCCTTGGCGTGCGGAGAAGATCCCGATCCGCTGCTCAGCCAAGTGCAGGCGCGCCGCTGGCGCGCGGTCCGGTGGACACAGGCAGTGCAGAAGTTCGCTCAGGATCGGGTCATCGAACCTCTGCTCACCCGCACCGAGCCCATCGAGCGGCCATTCCTGCCGTTGCGAATTCTCGACAAGGTACCGCCGCTGCGGCGCATCCCCGGCCGGATCATCGGGCTGGGGATCGACCGTCAGCGGATCGAGAGCCCCGACGCCTACCGCCGTTAGCCGCCACCGGGCCCATGCCCCGGGCGAGGCACGGCGCCGTCGGGATTGGCAGTGGCGCCCATGCGGGATCCTTCATCCCACTCGATGCGATAAAGATCAAACCGCCGATCCGCGAGGTTGCGGACGGTCCCTTCCGCACGGGCCCAGCTGAGATCCGCCAGGTTGACATCGGTGATCGTCAGCGTCTCCACATTCTCCGTTGCCTCGGCGGCGATGCCGTCGCGGGCAAAGGGGAAATCGCAGGGCGTGAGAATGCAGCTCTGCGCGTACTGAATGTCCATGTTGGCAACGTTGGGCAGGTTGCCGACGTTGCCGGACAGAACGACGAAGCACTGGTTCTCGATTGCACGGGCCTGCGCGCAATAGCGCACGCGCATGTAGCCTTGCCGGCTGTCCGTGCAGAAGGGCACGAAGATGATCCGCGCCCCTTCATCCACCAGCTTGCGGGCAAGCTCCGGGAACTCGCTGTCGTAGCAGATGAGCACACCGATCGGGCCGCAATCGGTCTGGATCACGTCAATGGAATCGCCGCCCCGGATGTTCCACCAATAGCTTTCATTGGGCGTGGGGTGGATCTTCTCCTGCTCATGCACAGACCCGTCGCGCAAGCAGACATAGGCGACGTTGTGGATGTCGCCATCTTCCATGCGGGTGGGGTGAGAGCCGCCGATGATGTTGATGTTGAACTTCAGCGCCATCTCCGACAGCGCCTCGCGGATGCGCGGGGTGTAGCGGCTGAGCGCCTCGATGGACTCGACGGAAGAGAGTTCCTCCTTCTCCGCCGAAAGGAGCATCAGCGTGAACAGCTCCGGAAAAAGGATGAAGTCCGCCTCGTAGTCGCTTGCGACATCGACGAAATAGCGGACCTGTCTGATGAATTCGTCGAAGTCCTTCACTGCGCGAGCCTGCAGCTGGCAGGTGGCGATGCGGACGCTCTCAACGCCCCGCGGCACACGGAATTGGGCGCTTTCCTCCTGGTCGACGAAGGGGTTGCGCCACACCATGTGCACTGCGAAGGCCTTGGACTGTTTGTCCTCCGGCAGATAATTCTTGAGGATACCAATGGGTTCGAACCCATTGGCGAGCTGGAAGCGCAGCACTGGATCGTGCAACTTGCCGGCGAGCACCCGGTCGAGATAATCCTGCGGCCCGTCCACCCGGCGCCACCAGCGGCGCAGGTTCGGCATCCGGCCGCCAAAGACGATGCCCTTCAGCCCCAGTTCTTCGGCCAATGCACGGCGTTCTTCATAGAGCCGCCGCCCGATGCGGGCACCCCGAACCTTGGGGTCGACGCACATTTCGTAGCCGTAAAGCCACTCGCCGGTGGGGTCGTGGCGTGATCCGTAACCGTTACCGGTAATCTCATCCCAGCTGTGGGGGGCGAGCGCCTTGTCACCCGATATTCGCATGGAGGCGCAATAGGCGACCAGCGTACCGTCAAGGATCGCGACAAAACAGCCGCCAGGGAAGTTGTTGATCTGCCCGCGTATTTCGCTGCTCGTGTAGGGTGCCAAGTCCTCATAGGCACGTCTCACGAGGGCAGCGATGCGCGCGACGTCCGCTGGACGCGCAGGGCGGACTTCGAGGCGTGCCTTGGTCATCGAAGACCCTCCTTTCGCTTGCGGCTGCCGAAGGCCAAGGAGGGCTGTACAAGGCGTTCAGGGCAGCTGGCGCCAGAAGCTGCAGCTGGGGGTGGCGGGCTTCGCCAGGCCCACCTGATCGACGAAAGCAGAGAGGGCTTGCTCATCAAGCGTCTCATGCAGCTTGCCCTTGGCCAGCCCCTCGAACCCGGCGTAGAGCGGATTGCCGAAGCGGAATTGCGAATAGACGTTCTTGGACTGCGAGATACACGGCGGTCCGAATGCAGGGGTCGAGGCCCGCCCGGTGTAGGTGACGCCCTCTCGCGGACCATCTTGGCAGTTCGCCACCACGAGCACCGCGGAGAGCTCCGAACGGTCGTCCAGCGATGCCCCCAGCGCAATGGCGCTGCCTGAGCCGCCGCTGACACTGCAATGCAGCATTCCGTTGCCGCCGCAGGCCAGAGACATATTCTTGAGCCGCGAGCACTGGTTCGTGGGCTGATCGGTGATCGTGGTGGGGCAGGTAAGTGTAAGGGTCGGCGTCGGGTCGATGATATTGCCAGTGCACCCCGCCGGTCGCGACAGCACAATGGCGCCGCCGTCCATCGCGAGCGGAAAACGGGCTGCTCGTTTCATGGCGACCACCTTCCTCCTGCCCACAGCGGAGAAGGCGGAGTCTGAGACATCCAGGCGGCCAAGAGAAATGCCGATGCTGGCCCCGACAGACCGGACGCTCCGCGCGGGTGGCGGAGCTACACGCCTGAGCAGGGGCGCAGCATAGACGATTCCGAGAAGGGCCGCCTGGCGCGCTGATCCGTCGGCTCACGCCCAGGCGGCCATCTCCTTCTCCAGGTTCTGCACGATCGCCTCGAAGAACTGCTCTGTCGTCATCCAGCTCTGGTTGGGGCCGATCAGCAGGGCAAGATCCTTGGTCATCTTGCCGCTCTCGACCGTCTGGATGCAGACCTTCTCCAGCGTCTCAGCAAAACGAACCACGTCCGGCGTGTTGTCGAAGCGACCGCGATAGATGAGGCCGCGGGTCCAGGCGAAGATCGATGCGATCGGATTGGTGCTGGTCGCCTTGCCCTCCTGGTGCTGGCGATAGTGGCGGGTGACGGTGCCATGCGCCGCCTCTGCCTCCACCGTCTTGCCGTCCGGCGTCATCAGCACGGAGGTCATCAGGCCGAGCGAGCCGAAGCCTTGGGCAACCTGATCGGATTGCACGTCACCATCGTAGTTCTTGCAGGCCCAGACGAACTTGCCGTTCCACTTGAGCGCGCTCGCGACCATATCGTCGATCAGGCGGTGCTGGTACTCGATGCCCGCTTCCTTGAAGCGCTCGGCGAAGCCTTCGGTCTCGAACACTTCCTGGAACAGGTCCTTGAAGCGCCCGTCATAGGCCTTGATGATCGTGTTCTTGGTCGAAAGATAAACCGGCCAGCCGCGATCAAGACCGTAGTTGAAGGAGGCGCGAGCGAAATCGCGGATCGAATCGTCGAGGTTGTACATCGACATCGCGACGCCGGAGGCCTTGAACTGATAGACCTCACGGTCGATCACCTGCCCATCCTCGCCCTCGAACACCAGGCGCAGCGTGCCGGCGCCGGGGACGAGGAAGTCGGTGGCGCGGTACTGGTCGCCGAACGCATGGCGGCCGACCACGATGGGGTCCGTCCAGCCGGGGATCAGCCGCGGGACGTTCTGAATGACGATCGGCTCACGGAAGATCGTGCCCCCAAGGATGTTGCGGATCGTGCCGTTTGGTGACTTGTACATGTCGGCCAAGCCGAACTCGGCGACCCGGGCTTCATCCGGTGTGATGGTCGCGCACTTCACGCCAACGCCGTACTGCTTGATCGCGTTGGCGGCATCGATGGTGATCTGGTCTCGCGTCTCGTCGCGTTTCTCGATCCCGAGGTCGTAATATTTGAGGTCGACATCGAGGTAGGGGAGGATCAGCCGCTCGCGGATCCATTGCCAGATGATCCGCGTCATCTCATCGCCATCGATCTCGACGATAGGGTTCGCGACCTTGATCTTCGCCATGCGGGAAATGTCCTGTTGCTGAATATCGCGGGAATGAGCGCGTCCTTACGGAGCGTCGCGCGGCTGCGCAAGGGACCGCACCGGTGGCGTTCCTCGCAGCTTCTCTCGCGCCACATTCCGGCACGCTTCGCTGAAGCCGGAGGTTGATAAATACGGACGGTGCGCAGATGGCGAGACGGGCCTTTGCGGTGCGCTAGGCGTTTAGCCAGACAGAGCTGGGGACCTTCATTTGGAGCGAGGTGGTTGTGGGTGAGGGAGGTGTTCGGACACATCCTGCGGAGATCCGATTGCGGGGCCTCAAGGCCCTCCGACCTTTCTCCGGCCACAGTCAGGCAAGTTTGCCATGATCTGTGAAGGTTCTACAATACGACCTTGAGTTCTGGAGCGGTGCACGCGCGATTGACCTGCTGTTCGGTCCGCGAATATCGCGCCTTTCGGTGGACGATCAGAGCGCTTCTCGGTTGAGGAGAGCAGGAAAGGGCGAAGAAGAGTTCAAACAGAGGGGCGCACAGATGAAGCCTAATGGAACCGACGAAGAGACGGGTCCCGACGGCATCTTTACGGAGAAGCAATGCCGGGTTCTTGATCTGCTGATTGAAAATAAGACATCGAAGGAAATCGCGCGCACGCTCGGAATATCGCCGTACACTGTTGATCAGCGTATCTCATTGGCGCGCGGCAGATTGGGGGTTTCGTCTCGCAATGAACTCGCGGCGCGGTATCGCGCCATGCGCAGGGCTGTTGGTGGGCCGCACTCCGATGTTGCCTCCACTGTCAGTGGCAGACAGTCGGAGGAGAGCCCCCAGGTAAGAGTTGCGCAAGCTCCGGCTGCAAATGCTGCCGGATCCATAGAGGAGGTGCGGGCCGAGCAGGAGCGGCATGATTACGCACCTACCGGGCCGGAGCGGGCGAAAATTTCCTGTCCTACAGGCGATGAGTTGGACTACCGAGTCGGGCCTGAGGTGTTTGAAGGAGCTTCCGGCGGGCTTTGGAGGATAGGTGCGATAGTCGTGACGGCTCTACTGATAGTAATGACCGTGTTGGGCTTGTTCGCCATCTTCAATCAGCTGAATGAAATGCTGGCCTGAATTCGTTCCTGCACCTCTGAAAAACGTCGCCGCTTTATAGCGTTAAACTCGGAGAACTGAGATATGCCGATGTCGAACCATGTTGCCCAGTTGCGGATCTCCCGTGAACTGCGCGAAGCGGAACTCGCGGTCGACGATGCTCTTCTCAAGCAGAGCGCCTTGCTCTCGACCCTGATCAAAGCGCGTCAGGACACGGGCGCTGCTCCATTCACCGGGCATGATGCCCTGTTGCGCCTGTCCAAGTCCCAACTCACGCTGCTCTCGGCCAGCGGGGAATTGGCGCGGGTGCATTCGTCGCTGTCGAAGGTCCAGCAGGACGTGCTTGGATACGAAGCTTGCCCGGGTAACGAACCCATGTTGTTCGGCGAGCATGAGCAAAGGGCCGCGGCCTGAACTAGACCCAAGTCGCTGCCTGAGTATGCCCGTCGACCTCATCCTCGTTCTTGCCCTTTCGGCGGGCATTTTCGGCTTGGCCATCTGGCGAGGAGGCGAGCCAGAGAAGTTCGGCGCGGCGATCATCGCGCTCAACATGTGCATCGATCTTGTCGTCCTCGAGTTTGTGGGCCGCTGGGATTTTTCGAGGTTCAGTACCACCCGATTTGTCATCGACGTTGCAGAGTTCGGTCTGTTGTTCTGCCTCGCCCTGAAGGCCAATCGGGTGTGGCCGATCTTCTCAGCGGCCGCCCAGCTGGTGGCGGTCGGGGGGAGCCTGGCGGTCCTTGGGAGCGAGGGCGGGATGCAGATTGCGTACTGGGCCGTCACACAAATGCCGCTGTTCGGCCAGCTGCTTGCATTGTTTTTCGGGACGTTGCTCCACTCACGCAGGCAGGCGATGATCGGCCCGTATCGGGATTGGCGGGTGGCGCACGCTCCCTAAACCCCTCGCCGTACCGCCTGCATGTCGGGGTAGATACTGCGCAGAACTTCGCCCGACTTCGTATACTTGCGGCTCGTATATCGGTCGCTTTTCTCGATTCCGGAGCATTCCAAAGGCAGCATCTTAGTGAGCGGCGCTAGCCCGACCGGGCGCGAGTCCCCGGTGCATCAGGCGGGGGCGAGGCTGCATGCCTGCAATCAGTGCAACGCCGGAGTTCGGCTTTGAGATTCCCAGTTCCGAGCGTGATCGACCCCAGCGTCAGCGAAGGAGGCTCCGACAGGCAGGCTAGGCACGCCCTTCTGAATGCGACGCCTGCGGTCGTTGAGCGACCGGAAGCAGATTTTTGGGCCCATGCGGCTGCCACTGAATTCGGCCACACCGTCACCGCACGCCGGACATCGGCAGCCGAATGAGGCAACAGCGGATCTCGAACGTTCGGGCGACCGCAGTCCGGCCTTCGCCGGTGAGGATAGCCCCGCCGCGCCTGGATACTAAGCGCGATCTGGAGCGGGTGGAGCGGCCGCGTTCCGCCAGCTCTGAGGCGACTGGCAAGGAAGCCTTTGGCCGCGCGGCAGGCGGCTCTCCCGTTGTGTCGATGCTATTTGCGCCAGGAGATCGGCCCGGGGCGGATCAGGTGCGCGCGCTTGCGGCCGTAAACCCAGCCTTCCGCGTCAGCTTCGATCCCGGAGAAGATGCAGCGCCGCTCACCTCCAGCCCCCCTGAGCGATGGCTGGAAGTGCTCGCCAACGGGCTCCCATTCGACATTCAGGGGCTCGCGCCGGGCGCGTCGCAGCCGCTGTTTCCCGACACCCACCAATATGCCCTGTCCAATCTCAACGCCGGAGAGTTGGAAGCCATCAGTCTTCGGCCTGCGCTCGCGATTTCAAGCGGGCGAATTTTGCCGGTGCTGCGCAGCTTGGCCTGGCTTGCGGCGATGCTGACCGAACTGCCAGGCGTGTGTGCGGTAGGTTGGCATTCAGCGCGGGCATTGTCGGCGCCCGATCATTTCCGCGGCTCTGTTCTGCGTTGGGTGAGTGGAGGGGCGTTCCCCGGCCTAGGCCTCACTGCGCTGGTGCCCACTCCGGACGGAGCCCTGAAGAGCGAGGGGTTGGCGCTGTTTACCGGGCAGGAACTGCGGCTGGCGCCAGAACTTGTCCGTGACCGCGCCGCAGGAGCTCGACTCGCGCTGCGCCTGCTTCATTGGACGGTCGAGCACGGGCGACTGCAGGAGCCCACCCGTCTACCGGGGCCTTCGGGCGAACCACTGCTGCTCGAACCTTTAGAGAATGGGCGACTGGTGAACGTCTCCTGCGGCTGAGGATTGCAGGCCGTGAATAACGGCATGAAGCTCGCGGACGCGCATTCCCAAGCGTAACAAAAAGCCCCGCAAATCCGTGGATTTGCGGGGCTCTTGGCGATGGTGGGCGTAGCAAGGATTGAACTTGCGACCCCTGCGATGTCAACACAGTGCTCTACCACTGAGCTATACGCCCGAACCATCAAGCCGCGGCACAAGGGCGCTCCCCTGTGCGGCAGGCGGGCCGATTAGCGAAGCGTCCCCTCAAAGGCAAGGGGCAAACAAAAGATCCGAAACATCAAACAGTGGCGCTCGCCATCTCTTCCTCGAATACGCGCTTCACCTCCAGCACCAACTCCTTCAGATGGAAGGGCTTGGAAAGAACACGGCCGCGTGGGGCCTCGCCGCCGGTCTTCAGGGCGACTGCGGCGAAGCCGGTGATGAACATCACGCGGGTGTAAGGGCTTACCTGGGCACAGCGCTGGGCGAGCTCGATCCCGTCCATCTCGGGCATGACGATATCCGTCACCAGGAGATCATATTCTCTGCTTTGCAGGAGCGGCAGGGCCGCCGTGCCGCGATCCACCGCGTCGACCTCGTACCCCGCCTGCTGGAGCGCTCGCGTGAGGTAGTGCCGCAGAGAATCGTCGTCCTCGGCGAGCAGAATGCGGATCATGTAGTCAGGCCCCCGGTCCTGTTTCTGAGAAAATGGCGCGTGTGTGTTCGCGGCAAGAACTCCATAGCGCAGTACGCGCCCCGATGCGCTCGTCGAATCCATCCTGACCAGCTTTGATACAGCGGCTTTGACACTCCGGGCGCGAAGGGCCAGCTTGGCACGATGAAGCCACGAGACGAGGGGGAGGGCGAGTCGGTGCGGCGCAGTGACCCCGCCAGGCCGGACGCCAGCGCGTCAGGAGCGGGCGAAGCGCCGGCATTCACTCTCCTGATGCAGGAGAGCCCGTGCGTTCCCGTCCTTCTGGCGGTGCCGCATGCAGGTCGTGCCTACCCCCCGGAGCTGTCGGAGCGCATGCGCCAGCCTGCGCTCGCCTCGCTCCGGCTGGAGGACCGCTTCGTGGATCTTCTGGCGGAGGAGGTTGCACGCGAGACTGGCGCCACCCTGCTGATCGCCCATGCACCGCGGGCGATGATCGATCTCAACCGCACACCGGACGACATGGACTGGGAGATGGTCGCCGGGGGGGCGCCGCGGGGCGCGGTGCGGCTGGCGGCAGGCAGCCGTGCGCGTAGCGGATTGGGGCTCGTTCCGCGCCGGTTGCCCGGGATGGGTGAGCTCTGGCAGCGTCCCATGACGCGGGAAGATCTGGAAGGACGCCTTGCTTACGTCCACCGGCCGTATCACGCCACGCTGGCGCAGGCGTTGGAGGTGCTGCGCGATCGCTGGGGCGCGGCCTTGTTGATCGATCTACATTCGATGCCTCCGCTGGGACGAAAGGGGGGCGCCGATGGGGCGCCCGATTTCGTTATCGGCGATCGCTTCGGCGCCTCCTGCGGCGGCCAAATCTCGGCAACCGCTCTTCAGCATTTCGCGGAGGTGGGGCGCTCGGTGGCGCACAACCGGCCCTATGCCGGGGGCTACGTGCTTGATCGTCACGGTGCGCCGGCGCGCGGGCTTCATGCGATGCAAATCGAGGTGTGCCGCAGCGCCTATCTCGACAGGCGGCTCAGCGAGCCGGGTCCAGGACTGCCGGCAGTGGCCCGGGTGCTTGCGGCGCTTGTGCGGCGGTTGGCGGGTGAGCTGGCGGCGGCTCCGGGAATGGCGCAGGCGGCCGAATAGCCCGCCGGCAGCGCACGGCTTCTGCGGATAAGAAAAAACCACCTCGTGCGTGTAGCACGAGGTGGCCAAGGTTCAGGGAGGAGGTGCACCGAAGTGCACCTATCCGACCGTGCCATGAGGGAAGCGCCAGCCGGACAAAGCCAAGCTAGGCTCTCCCCAACGGATTTCAACCCCTGAACCGCGGCGGGCTTTTTGGCACGCCCAGGCTTACGATTACCCTCGAATCAACCGGCCGGCTGAACGTCGAGAGAGCCAGTCGTAGTTGCTCCCGCGTCGGGAGCACCCGCGCCCGGACCTTTGCCTTGGGTAGACTGGCGAGCGAAGATCACCCGCATCAGGTCGAGCGAGAACAGATGCGCGAAGATCAGCGGCAGAAGCCCGTTCTCATTCCACTTACGCAGCTGGTCGCCCCGCAGCTCGCGCAGCTTATCCTGATTGACCATCCGGAAGCCGCGATAGATGTACGGCCTATCCGGGGCGTCGTTGCGCTGGATGGCGACTTCGCCGTCCATGAGCAGGCCGGACTTTTCCAGCTCCTCGACAAAGGCCTGGGTGCGCAGGCCCGCTTCCTCGAACCGCTCGCAGAATTCGAGAAGGTTCTTGGTATGGTCGCTCGGCTGCTCGTTCGCGAAGAGCGGCTGGCCTTCCTCGAACTCACCCAGCAGGTCGCTTGTCGGATCGAAGCACAGGGACATCTGGTCCGAATTCGGGTCGAGCTTGGCGAGAAGGAACGGATAACGGCGGATGTAGGCGGGGACGTAGAAGTCCTCCAGAGCCTTGCCCTCCTCATCGAAGAACACGTTGATGCCTTCGTTGAGACCCATCAGTGCCAGCGGCACGGGCTTCTCACCCGCCGAAAACACGATCGGGAAATGACGCTGCGCCTGTGCAAACTCGTCCACCGTAAGCGGGATGGCGTGCTGATTGCCGACCCAGCTGGCGCGGTCGACGGAACGGGCGTGCCAGCCAGCATGGTCGCGGCTGTTGAGCGGCATCAAGTCTTTGTAGAACAGGGGCAGGTTGGCTTGCGGCGCGCTGGCCATCATCACTCTCCGATTGTCGGACCGGCGGCCCGCGTTGCGAGCGGCGGCTTTATTAAAGCTGCGGCGCAGGCGCAAGGGAGCGGCGGTCACCCTCGCTCAGCGGAAGCGGAACAAGCTTGCCGGGATTGAGCAGCCCCTGCGGGTCCAGCGCTTGTTTTACCGCGCGCATCATGGCCAGTTGGACCGGATCGCCGAGCCGCCCCAATTCGTCCACCTTCATCTGGCCGATGCCGTGCTCTGCGCTGATGGACCCGTTCCATTGCGTCACAAGATCATGTACGAAGGCACTGATTTCCTTGCCTTGAGTTCGCTCCCAAGCGCCGCGTTCGGAGCCCTTCGGGGCCAACACATGGTAGTGCACGTTGCCATCGCCAAGGTGCCCAAAGGCAATGGCGGTGGTGCCGGGGAAACGCTGCTCCGTCGCAGGCACGGCCTCAGCAATGAAGCTCGCCATTCGTGCCACGGGCACGGAAATGTCGTGCTGCATGGCGGGGCCGATGGCGCGCTCGGAGGCGGAGATTTCCTCGCGCAAGGTCCAGAATTGCTCCGCCTGCGTCTCATTCACGGCGAGGGTGGCGTCCTCCACAAGTCCCGCCTCGAACGCCGTCTCGAGCAGCCGCTCCGCCAGAGCGGGCAATGCATCGCGACCGGCCTGGTCTGCTGCGAGCTCGATCAGCGCATGCCACTCGTGTTCTCCGGCGAGGGGAGAGCGGGTGCCGGGCACATGCGCCAGCACCGCCTCGAGGCAGTGGCGGGGCAGCACTTCAAAGCCCTCCACAGCGTCACTTGCAAGTGCATTGCAATGGGTGAGCAAGGCGCGTGCATCTGCAATGGAACCTAGGCCCACCCAAAGAACCGCACGCTCCGCCAAGGCCGGCAACAGCCGCAAGGTGGCCGCCGTGACGATGCCGAGCGTGCCCTCCGATCCAATCAGCAGCTGCTTGAGGTCGAAACCGCGATTGTCCTTCTTGAGCGGCGTCAGCGCATCGAACACCGATCCATCGGCGAGCACCGCTTCCAGACCCAGCACCTGGGCGCGCATCGACCCGTGGCGCAGCACCTGAGTCCCGCCGGCATTGGTGGAGATCAATCCGCCAATCGTTGCCGAACCCTTTCCACCCAAGGTGAGCGGGAAGCGCAGACCTTCATTCGCCGCCGCCTCGTGCAGTGTCTCGAGGACCACGCCGGCCTCACAGGTTACTTCGCGCGCCTGAGGATCGAGGCGGCGGATGGTGTTCATCCGTCGCAGCGAGAGCAGCAGCGCAGTGCCGGTGTCATCCGGGGTGGCCCCGCCCGACATCCCGCTATTGCCGCCCTGGGGAACGATGGGCACGCCATGGCTGCCGCAGAGCTTCACCAACTCCGAAAGCTCGGCGGTGGAGGATGGGGAGGCCAGGGCGACAGCTTGGCCGGTGTAGCGCCCCCTCCAGTCTGTCAGCCATGGGGCCATCAGGTCCGGATCGGTGGTCAGGCCCCGCTCCCCCAGCAGGTCGCTTGCGGCTGAAAGAAATGTCGCTGTGTCTGCCATGGCCGCGCTTTGCCAGTGAGCGGGGGCCTGTGCCAAGCGGCAATACCCAGCAAGCGAGTTCAGCCGCCATTCAATCGTTGCCGGTAGGACGCGGGGGCCGGGCTCGCTCCGGCGTCCTGCAGCCGATTGCCTTTGCCGATGAACAGCTCCGCCGCACTCCTCGTTGCGCTCACGCTGACCTTGCCGGGTCTGGGCGAGCGGCTGCCCGACGTAGCGCCAGGAGAGGAGACTGCCCAAGCGGCTCCTGCGCCGGTGAGCGGCACACGGCCTGAGGTCGGCTTTCGGCCCACAGCGCCGGCCTCGCTCCGAACCATCGAGCAGGCGCACCGTCCGCCAGTCGAACAACAGGTGCGGATCGAGCAGCGGGTGATCATTCGCATCTCCCCCAGCGGGCCCGAGGCGCGCGACCGGATGCTCGCGCAGCTCCCCCGCCGGCCCATCCGCGAGAGCTTCGCCGAGCAGCCCATCGATGATTGCGTGCCGATCGACGCCATCGCGGGCGTGCAGCCGGCGCCGCAGAACCGGCTGTTGCTGTTCATGCGAGACCATCGCGTGCTCAGCGCCTCGCTGGAGCGCGCCTGCAATGCGGCCGTCTTCTACTCGGGCTTTTACGTGGAGCGCAGGGAGGACGGGGCGCTATGCTCCGGGCGTGACCGGCTGCAATCGCGGGCCGGGGCGAGTTGCGAGGTGACCCAGTTCAACCGGCTCGTTGCCGTGCGCGACTGAGGGTGAGCCGAGCCTCTCCTTGACTTTTGCGTGCTTCCGCGCGTAGGGCGCAAGGCGTTCAGCGGGCCGGCCGGCCACGCTCCCGCTGTCCTTCAGGAAACCAGCGGCCATTCCGGACATTCAGCCCACATGAAATTTGCCGATCTCGGCCTGTCAGACGAATTGCTCCGCGCGGTGGAAGCCGCGGGTTATACGGAGCCGACCCCGATCCAGGCGCAGGCGATCCCCCAGATCCACATGATGAAGGATCTGATCGCCGTCGCCCAGACCGGCACCGGCAAGACGGCGAGCTTCGTCCTGCCGATGATCGATGTCCTTTCCAACGGCCGCCGCCGCGCCCGCATGCCGCGCTCCCTGATCCTGGAGCCGACGCGGGAACTGGCGATGCAGGTGGCGGAAAATTTCGAGAAGTATGGCGTCAACCATGACCTGAAGATGGCGCTGCTGATCGGCGGCGTGCAGATGGGTGATCAGGTCAAGGCGCTGGACGAAGGCGTCGACGTGCTGATCGCTACGCCGGGCCGGCTGATGGACCTGTTCGAACGCGGCAAGATCATGCTCAACGGCTGCGAGCTGCTCGTGATCGACGAGGCGGACCGGATGCTCGACATGGGGTTCATCCCGGACATCGAGTTCATCTGCGAGAAACTGCCGACGACACGGCAGACGCTGCTGTTCTCGGCTACGATGCCGGGACCGATCAAGAAGCTGGCGGACCGCTTCCTGAGCAACCCGAAATATATCGAGGTGGCGCGGCCGGCGACTGCCAACATCAACATCGCCCAGCACAAGGTGATGGTTTCCGCCCGCAACAAGCGCGAGGCTCTGCGTCAGCTGCTGCGCAGCGACGACGTACAGACGGCCATCATCTTCGCCAACCGCAAGACGACCGTGCGGGAGCTCAACAAGAGCCTGCAGCGCAGCGGATTCGCCAGCAGCGAGATCCATGGCGACATGGACCAGCCGAGCCGGATGGCGGAACTTGACCGCTTCAAGAAGGGTGAGGTCAACATCCTCGTCGCCAGCGACGTCGCGGCCCGCGGGCTGGACATCAAGGGCGTGAGCCACGTGTTCAACTTCGACACGCCCTGGCACCCGGACGACTACATTCACCGTATCGGCCGCACCGGCCGCGCTGGCGCCAAGGGGCGGGCCTTCACCTTCGTGGCGCCCGACGATGCCGAAGCGATTGCGAATGTCGAGAAGCTGACCGGGATGAAGATCCCTCTCTTTGCTCTCGACGCAGTTGATGCCGAGGAGGCGCCCCGTCAGGGCCGCAGCGATGAGAAGCCCGAGCGACCTGCGCGGACCGAGCGCGCCCGCAAGGAGCGGACAGAAGAGAAGCCGCGCCGCGAGAGGCAGGTTGCGGGGGACCGGCCTAGGCGTGAGAGGGATGTCGTCGACGAGAAATCGAGGAGTGCAAGCCGCAAACCTCGGGACGAGCAGCGGCGAGCGGCCGAGCCAGCCTTTCAGGAGGAACCGAGCGAGCCCGGCCAGTGGAACGGCCCGGTGCCCAGCTTCCTAGGTGTCTCCGCGCTTTAAGGCCACACAAGCCCGTCCGACTGGTCCTTTGCTGCCGAAGTAGGTAGGGGCCGCTGTCGGAAATAGCGTCCGCCCCCCACGAGCGCGCGCCCGCATTCCGAAGGACGAGCTTGCCGTGCTGGTGGGGACTTGCCGACGGTCTATTTGATCGGGAGCAATGAACGCGCTTGCCTGTCAAACCTTCTTCACAAAACTGTCGATGACCCGCTTGCGACCGCTCGCCTCGAAATCGATCTCCAGCTTGTTCCCTTCCTGGCCAACCACTTCGCCATAACCGAACTTGTCGTGGAACACGCGGTTGCCGATCCCGATGTCGCCGCGCGGCTTGGAGGCGAAGCTGGCGGCGCTGCGCGTCGCTTCCTTGATCCGGGCCGGGGCGGTGTCGTAGCCGGTGGAGAGCGCGCGCTGCCAGCCGGGCCCGCGAGACTGGGCACGTTGAGGAGCCGCAGCCGAGACGTGGGCGAAGGGGTCCTCCGTCTCGGACCAGTTCGCGCGCCAAAGGGAGGCACCGCCGGTCATGGTCGTCTCGCTGGTCACATGCTCCTCCGGCAATTCCGCGATGAAGCGGGAAGGGATGGAACTGGTCCATTGGCCATAGATGCGCCGGTTGGCCGCATGCAGGATGGTGCAGCGGCGCCTTGCGCGGGTGATCGCAACGTAGGCGAGGCGCCGCTCCTCCTCCAGGCTGGCGAGGCCGCCTTCGTCCAGCGAGCGCTGACTGGGGAACACCCCTTCCTCCCAGCCGGGCAGGAACACGTGGTCGAATTCGAGGCCCTTCGCGGCGTGGATGGTCATGATGGTGACCTTCTCCGCCTCGTCTGCGGCATCGTTGTCCATGACGAGGCTGACATGTTCGAGGAAGTCCCCGAGCGTTTCGTAATCCTCCATCGCGCGGGCAAGCTCGACGAGGTTTTCGGCGCGACCGGCGCTCTCGGCTGAGCGGTCGGCTTTGAGCATGGCGTCGTAGCCGGATTCCGCAAGCACGGTGCGCAGCAACTCTGATGGAGTGACCCTGTCCGCCAGCTCTCGCCAGCCGAGGAACTGGCGCAGCAGCCCACCGATGGTGTTGGCCGCGCGCGGCGGAAGCTCGTCGCTGTCGGCCAGTTGGAGGGAAGCTGCGGCCAGTGGTAGACCGGTAGCGCGGGCGTGCAGGTGCATTTTCTCGAGCGTTTTGGCCCCAAGACCGCGCTTCGGCTGGTTGTGAATCCGCTCGAACGCGAGATCGTCCGCGGGCTGCGCGATGACGCGCAGGTAAGCGAGCGCATCGCGGATTTCGGCGCGCTCGTAGAAGCGAAATCCGCCTACAAT